>Ga0233444_10004759_pt1 | contig 12857 bp, 11 predicted proteins | sample SI_124_October20_6_FD_182792 | JGI IMG/M metagenome (GOLD analysis project Ga0233444, IMG submission 182792) | Seawater microbial communities from Saanich Inlet, British Columbia, Canada - SI_124_October2016_10_MG | ecosystem: Environmental > Aquatic > Marine > Inlet | place: Canada: British...
TAAAATTAAAAAACTCTAATTTAAAAGTACAATACAACCCTTATTCAGAAGACGACGCAAGGGCTTTGGTCCAAAACAGAATAGGCTCTAAAGAAAAAGCAGAAAAGGAATTAGGATTTAAATATAAGTTTGAATTGGAAGATGGGTTACAAGAGTTAATTAAATGGAGAATTAAAACAGGAATTGATAAAAAATGAAAATACCTTTAATTAAGCCATTTATAAATCAAGAAATTAAAAACAAGGTTCTTGACGTTCTAGATAGCGGCTATTTAACCGAAGGTCCCGTAACCAGAGAATTTGAAAATAAATTAAAAGAATATTTGGACTGTGGTTATCTTCACGCTGTCACTTCCGCTACTACCGGTTTAGAAGTTGCTTTAAGAGCCCTTGGTATAGGCCCTGGAGATGAGGTTATTGTCCCAGATTACACCTATCCAGCAACAGCATCGGTAATTGCAATAGTAGGAGCTAAAGCCGTAATAGTTGATGTTTCAAAGGAGGATATGTTGTTGAATTTTGATGCGCTTGAGGCTGCAATTAATAATAAAACTAAAGCTATTATTCCAGTTTCTTTATTTGGAGCTCCTTTAGATTATGAAAGATTAAATACAATAAAAGAAAAGCACAATCTTTACATCGTTGAAGATGCAGCTTGCTCTATTGGTGCCATCTATAAAGGAATTAAAGTTGGGAATCAGGCAGATATTACGGTATTTTCATTACACCCTAGAAAATTTATAACAACTGGTGAGGGAGGAATAGTAACTACCAATAACAAAAAATGGGGTGATTGGATCAACTCCTACAAGCATTTTGGGATGGACATGACTGGTGCTAATAGAGAAGGGATTCAATTTAACATTATTGGTACCAACTATAAGCTTACTAACATTCAAGCAGCTGTAGGGCTTGGTCAACTAGAAAATATTGATGAATTACTATATAAAAGAATTCTGCTCGCTAATAATTATAAAAAGTTAATTTCAAAAAAAGAAAAAATAAACTTACCTAAGGTTTTAAATCCAAAACCAAATTGTCAACATTCATTTCAAACCTATGTGGTTTATGTAGAAAATAGAGATATGGTCATGAAAAGTATGAGATCTAAAAATATTGAAGTTCAAATAGGATCTTATTCTCTTCACATGCACAAGGCATTTCAAAATAATTCATTAATTGAAATTAAGGGTGAAATGGAAAACAGTAAATGGTGTTATGAACATGCGTTAGCGCTTCCTCTTTTTAATGACTTAACAATAGCAGTGCAAGAAATTATAATCGAAGAATTGGTAAATTCCATTAAAGAATGTGTGGCTTAGTAGGTGTATTTGATTTAAAAGGGGATTCAGTTTACAGTAGTTTAATAAAAACTATGACTAAACAAATTGCACATAGAGGACCAGATAGCGAGGGGTACTATGTGAAAGATAATATTGGTTTAGGCCATAGAAGACTCTCCATACTTGACACTTCTGATAAAGGGGCTCAACCCATGAGCTCTAAAGATGGAAATTGGACCATCGTTTTTAATGGGTGTATTTATAATTTCTCAGAGCTTAAAAAAGAATTAAAAACCAAAGGTCATACTTTCAATTCCCAAACAGATACAGAAGTCATTTGTGAGGGCTTATCCGAATATGGTGAAGTTTTTTTTGAAAAATTAAATGGTATGTTTGCCATTGCGGCATGGAATGAATCAAAGCAAGAACTTTATTTGAGCAGAGATCGATTTGGTGTTAAACCACTTTATTATTGGTTCAACGGAAATACACTTTGCTTCTCAAGTGAAATCAAAGCAATAATTAAGCACCCTGACTATAAAATTGATGTTGATTTAGACGCTCTCAACGAATACTTCACTTTTCAAAATGTATTTTCTTTTAACACATTGTTCAAAGGAATCACTATGCTTCCTCCTGCAAATACAGTAAAAATAGATCGCTCGTCAACTTACGTGAAGCACAATTCGTGGTGGGATTTTGACTTTTCCAATACGGATGAAGACATGACTTTTGAGTTTGCTGAATCAGAAACCAAAAGATTATTTAAACAAGCGGTAAATAGACAAATGATAGCAGATGTTCCCGTTGGAAGCTATTTATCCGGTGGAATGGATTCAGGATCAATAACGGCCGTAGCATCAAAAAAAGTAAATCGACTTTCGACCTTCACCTGCGGATTTGACATGAGTGAAGCTACGGGTAGAGAAGCAAATTTCGATGAGCGAAAAGATGCCGAATTAATGGCCAATCATTTCAAAACCGAACACTTTGAGCAGGTAATGAACGCTGGGGACTTAAAATGGTCTCTCCCAAGAGTTGTATATCACCTTGAAGACTTAAGAGTTGGAATGAGCTATCCTAACTATTATATTTCAAGACTTGCCTCCAAATTTGTAAAAGTCTGCTTACAAGGAACGGGAGGGGACGAATTATATGGTGGGTATCCCTGGAGGTATTATCACATTTTTGATTCGCTAAATCAAAGAGAATTTTTTGATCAGTATTATGGATTTTGGCAAAGATTAGTTCCAGATCAAGACAAAAAAAAATTGTTCACCAAAAAAGTATTTAGTAAAATAAATATAGACGCTCCAAAAGATACTTTTGAACGTGTATTTACATTTAATAAAAGACTAAGGTATGATACACCTGAAGATCACATCAATAATTCCTTGTACTTCGAGATAAAAACGTTTTTGCCTGGATTATTACTAGTTGGTGATAAACTCTCAATGGCAAATGGTCTAGAGGAAAGATTCCCTTTTTTGGATAATGACTTGGTAGATTTTGCGATGAAAGTACCCGTAAAACATAAACTTGGCAATCTTGAACAGGAATTAAAGAGATTGGATGAAAATACGGTAGCAAAAAAGAAAATGTACAGACAGTTTGATGATGGAAAAAACGTTTTAAGGAAAGCAATGGAGGACTTTATTCCTAAAGAAATCATTGAACGTAAAAAACAAGGTTTTTCGGCACCAGACGAAAGTTGGTATAGAGGAGAAAATGCAGCTTATGTAAAAGAACTCCTATTAGACCCTAATCTTGCATGCAAAGATTATATTAATCAAGACTACATATTTAAAATTGTAAATGAGCATATAAATGAAGGAGTTAATCATAGACTATTAATTTGGTCATTAATGAACTTCGAATGGTGGTGTAAAATTTTCATTAATGGAGAAAAGTACTAAAAAATTAAAAATAGTTTTTTTAGGATGCACAAAATTTAGTGAAGAAATTTTGTCTGAGTTGATTTCAAAAGTTGATAATGTAGAAATAAAAGTGATTTTTTCTACTCCGAAAAAATTTAAGATTAGTTATTCCAAGAAAAAAGTTGAAAACTTTAACTATTCTAATCTTGAGGACATAGCAAAAGTAAACAACATTGATTATTATCAAATAAATCATGATAAAGGTGAAAAAATAACAGACTTTTATAAAACAATACTTTCCGTCAAGCCAGATATAATACTTGTAATGGGTTGGTATTATATGGTTCCCAAAAAAATTAGGGAAATAGCAAAATTAGGTGCATGGGGGATACATGCATCCTTACTCCCAAACTATGCTGGAGGTGCTCCTCTTGTTTGGGCAATGATTAATGGAGAGAAAAAAACAGGCGTTTCTCTTTTCAAACTTGAAAATGGAGTGGACGATGGAGATATAATTTCTCAAAAGGAATTTGATATAAACGATAATGATAGCATAAGTGATGTTTATGAAAAAGCAACCAAAGCCTCTAAAAAAATCTTACTAGAAATGCTAAGTACGACAAAAGATTATAAGTTTATACCTCAAGATAAATCTAAAATTAAAATTTATCCTCAAAGAAGACCTGAGGATGGAGAAATCAATTTTAATTGGAGTTCTGATAAAATTCATGATTTTATAAGAGCTCAAACTAAGCCATACCCTGGGGCTTTCTTCATCATTAAAGGAAAAAAAATCACCATTTGGGATGCTAAAATTGAAAACTTATGATAGCAATAACAAGCGACATTGATTGGGCTCCTATTAAAGGAATGAGATGTAGTCCAAATAAAATAATTAGTTCTATTCGTAAAAGATTAAATTAATTTTCATGAAAATAAAAATTGCATTTTTTGGAAATACTTGTAACAACTTCTTTCAGTTCATAAAACTTTTGGGAAACGATGATGAACTTGATTTGCATCTATATATTGACAATAAAAGTGATCCACAACAACTCCCGGAAAATGATGACCCAGAACTAGCAGATAACTACCCAAATTGGATTCATATTGGGAGCTACATAACACCTAAAACAATAATTTTTCCCTGGTTATCACCATTAGTTAAAGAGTTTGACAAATATGATTTGGTAGTGGTAAGTCATTTTGGCCCTGTATTCACCACCTTTTCAAAAACACCTTCAATTTTCTTCCCTGCAGGTGCAGACCTTACAGTTCACCCGTTTGCTATTTCTTATTTCAACTTATATTACCATTCTTTAAGGGAAAAATTTGGGTCCTTATTTATGTCCTTTTGGCAAAAAAAGGGAATTAGAAGATGTAATGAAGTATGGGTGAGTCAGTTCAAACCGTACCAAATGGCGCTAGAACGATTAAAAATTCCTGAAAAACAAATTGGCGAATATATTCCAGTTGTTTATGATCTGTCAAAAAATAGTAATAAAAAAATTGTACTTCCTGAAGTGAAGCAATTAAAAATAAAATACGATTTCATTATTTTTTATCCGACAAGAATTATGCTTAGTGAGAATGAAAAAATGAGAAAAACCGGTAATTGGAAGGGGAATGATGTATTTATGCGTGCGTATAAGTTATTTGTTGATAAAAACCCAAAATTAAGATCTATCTTATTACTTATTGATAGACCTGCTTCTAAAGATGTGAATATAATGCGTGCGTTAATAACTAAACTAGAATTGAACAACAAAGTAACTTGGTTAAAGCCCAAAAATGGATTTGGCTTTTCCCGTAGTGAGTTATTAGGCTTTTATTCAATTGCAGATGTTGTCCCAAACGAATTTGCTGCGGGATGGTTTGGTAGTATTGTTCTTGAAGCTTTAAGTTGTGGAGTAAATGTAGTGTCATTTCTGGACGAGGAAGCAATGAGTAAAATGTACCCTTGGCACCCAATACTCTCCGAAAAGGAGCCCGATAAAATTTCATTACTACTGGAAAAGCTGTGCTTTGATACGGCCTTTAAGGAAGAGAATGCTAAAAAAGGTCCATTATGGGTCAGCAAATATCATTCAGGACACCGTATTAGAGAGCAATTAAAAAAACAGTTGTTAAACGGAAATATCAAGTTCAATAATTGAAATTTCATAAATGATTAAAACATGCATTATTACAACAAGTTTTCCGAGACAAAAGAAATCATACGCAGGTATTTTTGTGAAAAATTTTATAGAAAGCTTTTCTAAAAACATTGTATTTTCTATTGTTGCTCCATCGGACAAAAAAAATGTAGATTTACCCCCAGAAACCTATAATGTAAAATGGGTGAGATACTCACCTCGTAAGTGGGAAACTTTATTTTATAACGGAGGCGGTATTCCGCAAAATCTAGACTTCCCGTTATTTACATATTTCAAATTTTTATTTTTTTTAACTTCTATGACAATTACTTCGTTTATCCAATCTTTCAAAAACGACATTGTTCATGTACAGTGGTTACAGAACGGAATATTTGCAATTTTACCTAAATTAATTCTTAGAAAAAAAGTAGTTATTACGATACATGGTTCAGATTTTAAACTGTTTACAAGTAGTAGGTTTCATAAGATAGTTGGTAAAATAATTTTCTTTTTCTCTGATGCTGTTATCACAGTAAACAAAGAGTTTAAAGAAAGATTAAGTGCAGAATATCCAAACAAAAATATATATTATATGCCCTATGGGTATAAAATTAATGGTTCTCGAGACAAGAATAAAGAGTCTAATACTCTCTTGTTTGTTGGATCCTTAACAAAAGCCAAAGGATTATTAGATTTAATGCACGTGATGGATAAGTTAATAAAAATGGGGATAAAAGCAAAATTAAAAATCATTGGTGAAGGTATGTTGTTTAGCCATCTTGAGAAATGGTCAAAAAAACACGATGGCAATAGCATTCAATTGTTAGGTGCAATGGAGAATAATGAGGTGGTCCAAGAAATGCAAAACTGTAAACTTTTGATTTTACCAAGTTATTCTGAAGGAAGACCAACAGTTGTCATGGAGGCTATGTCTAACGGCCTACCCATAATAGCTACGAAGCTAAGTGGAATAGAAGAGGTTGTAAGAGATGGTGTAAATGGCAAACTTTTTACACCGGGGAGAAAGGATGTTATGTTTAAAATCCTTAAAGATGCATTTCAAGGTAAATTACCGTTAGACTTATTCGTTACCAATTCATTTAAACTATTAAAATTAGAAAAACTGACAGTAGACAACATGGTAGAAAGTCACACAGCATTATATCAATCATTGTTAAAAAAAAATAACGATTAATCAATGGGGGTTACTAGAATTATTAAAAGAGCAACATCTGTAACTATTCTGGTGTTGTTGCTATATTATGTAATAGATATTGAAGGTTTTAATTGGAGCTACTTAAACAACTTTTCAGATCTTATAATCTTTTTAGTTATTTTGATTGCTGGTCTATATATGAATGGTTTACAGCTATATATTATGTTGAAAAACCAAAGTGTAAACTTAAGCCTTATAGACCAATTTTTGCTTCCGGTATCAATGGCATTATTTGGGTACTTGGTTCCGGTTAATGGCGGAATGTTGTTTTCGCTGTTTTTTATGAAGAAGAAGCTTTCTGTTGACATTAAAGAAGGTTTATCTATAGGGGTTTATTCCTTGTACATTTCATTTTTACTAACAGGTCTTATAGGATTTCTATATTGTATTTTCTATAATAATCAGTTAGTGGTTATTTTACCATTGTCATTTATTCTTATTTTATTTCCATTAATTGTGAACATAATTACATTTAATCTTGATAAAGTTAAACTAAAAAAAATGCCTTTCCTCGGTAAAGTCACGGGTTTTTTAAGAAACGTGTCTGTAAGTTCAAATTCACAATTTAAAAACCGACGTTCTTTAATCCAGCTTCTTATAATTAATGTTTTAATGATTGTGGTACATATAGCTTCCACATACTGGTTAATATCAATGTTAAATTTAAAAGTTCCATTACTTTCGGTTGCTTTAATTACATTATTTATGCGTATGTCAAGTCTTGTAAGGGTTTTTCCAGGTAACATAGGAATTGATGAATTATTTGCAGGGGGGATATTTGCATTTTTTGGGTTATCTCCTTCAGACGGAATAGTTCTTGTCATATATTCAAGAGTTATTGCATTATTATTTCTACTAATACCAGGGGGGCTTTTACATATTTATTTAAACAGAAAAGTTTTGAAGTTAGAGAACCTAAAAGATTTGAAAGGCATTTTCACAACTACATAATTAGAAATCTTTTAATAATTAATTTAAATTTTAGATTACGAATGATTTCGTTTTAATTTATTTAAACAGCCTTTCTACATCTTGAATATCCATCCACATAGCAAGTAAAAAAGACTGAAAGACACTAATAAATAATAAAATAAAAGCAAGAATCTTAAGTTAATTTATTGTAAATAACAACTTCGTAGGCGCTTTCTTTCAAGAGTTCTGATACCACGGAGCTTTCTATGAATCTAGCTACGCCTATCAATAAATTCTATTGCTTTTTTAGCATAAATCACAAAATAAGACTTTATAGTAATTTTAATTAAAAGATTTGTAGTAGCTTTTTTTTCTGATAAATTAAAACTGAAAGTATATAAATGGCTTTACCTCTTCAGTATTGAATATAATACAAAGAAAAAAAACAAATGCGAAAAAAAATATTTTGAATGTTGGTGAACGGTTTAAAAATTTCTGAGCAAAATTATACTTTTCATCAAATAGCTGATTAGAAAACCCAAAAACAATCAGCAAAATTACAATCACAGTCTTGTTGTTAAGAAATGTCACAGAACTATTATTAAATAAATTTTGAAAAACTTCTAGTATTAAACTTATGCTATCTGCTCTAAAAATAATCCAAGAAAAAACCGTAAAATGAAAGATTAGTAAAATTTTTAAAAAGTTTTTAATATTAAAAAATACTCTTGTCTTGTTCTTTTTAATTCCTAATAGCTTTTCTATGGATAGCGCAATGCCTTGAAAAGCTCCCCATATTATAAAGTGCCAAGAGGCTCCGTGCCATAAGCCGCCAAGGAGCATTGTTATCATAAGATTTCTATAGGTTTTGTAAGTGCGCTTAACTCTATTTCCTCCTAAAGGTATATATAAATAGTCCCTTAGCCATAGAGACAAAGAAATATGCCACCTTTTCCAAAACTCAGTTACACTAGTCGATGAATAAGGACGATTAAAATTAATTGGCACTTTGTAACCCAAAAGTCTAGCAGAACCTATAGCAATATCACTGTAACCACTAAAATCAAAGTAAATTTGGAATGTAAAAGCATAAAATCCTAAAACTATTAAAAAACTTGAAATTTCACTTGAACTATTAAAAGCTAAATCTGCATACTCTGTTAAAAGGTCGCTTAAAACAATTTTTTTTAAGAGTCCTCTAAAAACGTGTGTTAACCCTATGTCTAAGTCTTTCTTGGAAAGCTTAGGGGTTGATTCGACTTGAGGAAGGAAATCTTTTGGCCTTATAATTGGGCCAGCAATTAACTGAGGGAAAAACGAGTTATAAAAGGAGTAATTTACCCATGTTTTTACAGCTTTTATATCTCCCCTATATACATCTATTGAATAGCTTAAGCTTTGAAAAGTATAAAAAGATATTCCTATTGGCAATACAATATTTAGATCTATCCAGGTTGGTGTATAGCCAATTATATTAGCTAGTTCTACAAGTGAAGAAGCAAAAAAATTAAAATATTTAAAAAAACCCAGTATTAACAAGTTTAATATTACTGATATTGTTAAATATATTTTTCTTTTACTATTGCTTATTGTTTTCTCTATTAGAATTGCACACCAATAGTCTATTTGTGTGGAAAAAAGAAAAATGAAAATTAGCCAATAATTGTTTGAAGCATAAAAGTAATAGTTCGCCAAAAGAAGTGTGAATATTCTAATTTTTGGCACCCCTCTTGAAGACCAGGAAAAAATTAAAATTACAAAAAAAAATATAAGATATTCTAAGCTATTAAAAAGCATCTTTATCGTTTAGAATTTTATATAGTTTTTTTGTAAACTTAATTGACCCTTTATGGTTCATGTGGTTGTAATCAAAATAATCTGAGTTATTAAATTTTGAAAAGTCTACTTTAAAATAATTGAATTTATGACTCTTTAAAAGTTCCACTACCTCACTTTCTAACCTTTTATATTTAGTTCGGTTTTTAGAGTCATACCTGTAAGGAGCTTCTTCAAAAAAATTTACAACAATGTTGATTTTTTCTTTGTAAGGACTTAGTATTTTTAAAATATTTTTGAAGTTCTTCATGTAACGAATGTCTATTTTTTTAAAAATTGGTGGATTCTCAATTAAGTCTTCCCTCTGCTTTTCTCTAAAAAAACTAGTATCAATTTCTATTCTTGTGTAGTTTCCCTGCTTCCAATATAAAACTGCTGAAGTAGTAAGGTTATTAACTTTTAACTCTTCTAGCCTTTCAATGTTATTGTTGTTTTGAAAGTGATTTTTAATTCTCAAAAAGGGGCTTTCTCTCTTTTTTAAATTCTCTATTTCATGTACTAGTGAACCATTTCTGTTGTTTTTTGTTATTAATAAAGATCTGGCATTTAAGAAATCTTTTTTCCAATTTATTGCCCAAACAGGCTGTAAAGCAATTAAGGAAGTATAATTCCTCATATTCTCAAATATTGACTTATAATCAAAGCCCCATTTAAAATATTCTGTAAAATAATTATTGATTGGATATACTGTTGGTATGGGTTGTCCTTCTAGAGCTTGTGAAAAATTTTGATGCCCTATGGACCAAACTAATGTGGTTTTTTCTGGGACGTGAGGAAGAAGGTCTAAAAGCATTGAATACTGAGTAGGAAACCAGTTTGACCAGTGAGCAATATTGAAGGATTTGCAATAACTTAAACTATCAAAAAGTTCATTATTAATGTTAGTGTAGGTTCTACTATCACCAAAAAAGATAACATTAAAATGACTTTTGTTTTGTTTATAGGTTGACAGTTTTGATAAAAGTGGAGAATTTAGAGGATAAGGCTTCTTTATTTTGGCATAATAATGTGTTAAAATATTAAAAGCCGTAAAACTTGTTATGAATAAACAAACATAAGTTAAAATTGTCCTTTTCATAAATCAACATAAATAGAATCTTTTATTACTATTTTATAAACTTCTGGAAAAATACCTTCTGCAAAAATTTTATTTAAATACTTGCTGGGGTGTCCATCTAATGGTGAGACCTGCATTTTACTAGTAAAATCAAAATTATCATTACGCATCAGCTCCTCCAAAACTTCATTAAAATCTATAACATTAAATCCTATTTCTTTTCCTTTTACAGCAACTTGTTTAAGAAGTGTTTTTCTCTTGTTAATTTCTAAGGATTGCTCTTTTTTATCTGTGGTGCTAAACCAGCCCTTTTGAGTGAAGACTGCTAGTATAGGCCTATTAGTTGTCTTTGTCATTGAGGTTTTGTAGATTGCCCTGAGGTTTTTTTCAAAGATTTCCCATTCTTTTGAGTTCTTTTTATAAAATCGCCCAATGCCATTTTCAAGTCTTGGGGTACCATAAACTTTGTCTAAAAGGGTATTAAAGGATTTTATTAAAAGTTCACCAAAATGATTTAGCTTAATTGTTGAAAAGGCAATTTGTGTTTGTTTAAGAAACGTTTTCCAAGTTTTATTTTTTCTCTCTGATTCGATGCTCCAAGATTCTTTTCTACAAAGAACGTCATTAGAACAAAATCCATAAATAACTAAAACGGGCTTGATTACTGAAATGTGCTTTTCTAACACATTTTTGATTTCCGTTGCGCATGCTCCTGGGAGTCCTAAGTTAATAACTACATAATTACTGTCTTTTTTATTTAGAGCAGACTGTATTTTGTTTGTGTATCTCTCTTTATCGGAGAGTCCTGCTCCCCAAGTAAACGAATCGCCAATAAAAATAATTGGCTTTTTTTTGTTGTTAAATATTTTTTTTTGCCTAAAACCCTCACTGTTCAACTCATATTTGTTTCCCCATGTATAACGGTCCGGAGGTCTAGGTGTAACATTGAAGTACTTATTATAATTTGTATAGTAATAATTTGTGTCAACAATATTATCTGATAAGTAACTATCTCTTCCTTTAAGGAAAGAATTAAATGCGTAACAAATAAGCAAAAAAACAAAAAAATTTATCCTTATTATTCTTTTAGAAACTTTAAGGTTGTTCTTTAAAAATAGATATATAGCTGTTAATAAAACAAATAGATTAAATGTTGAGAAAAGTTGATTTACCCAGAATGTGGTAATCTTTCCGTCTGAGTCCCCTAAAAAGGAGTCGTAAGCTGTTAGTACTATTTTAAACAAAAATACCGGCAATAAAACTAACAAGAAAAATATCTTTTTATTTCTTTTTTGTTTCATTTAAAATGGATTAATAAAGTCTTTTTCGGTAAATTTTTTATTTACTTTTTTATATGTGCTGTTTGTTTTGTTCTTTAATATCAAGTTGTCTGTATTCTTAAAGATCTTTGACAGGATTGATGTGGGAAATAATAATAAATAAAAAATTAAAGCTAAAATTACATTTGGTATTATTAGCCCCATAGCTTCAGCTATTCTAAACCAAAATTTTTCAACTAATAATGCTAGCTTTTTGGAGGCAAGTGATATTAAACTTAATAGTAAAGCACTATAAATAGCCCATTTATGACCTAAAACTAAAAAGACCACAATTAACCCCAATGATATTGTAAGGGTTGTTTTATGGGGGTTTGACTTTATTTTACTCATCTACAAAAGTAAATTAAAAAAGTGTGTAAATAAATGGGGCAACTGCACTACTTCCACCAAATACAATAAATAATCCTAACAGTAATAATATGAATATAACAGGTGCAAGCCAGTAGTTTTTTCTTTCTATCATAAATTTTATTAAATCTTTTAAAAAATCCATATTAAATGTTTTTAATCTATTTTAAATTTTACTCTCCACTTCTCTCTATTTTCGGAATCCATTTGATCTTTTTTAGAGTACACAAAGTTATTAATTACTAAATAGTCCATTTCTGTGCTCATAAAGCATCTGTATGCATCATATGGTTTGCAAACAATTGGCTCTCCTCTAACATTGAAGCTAGTATTGACCACTAGTCCAAAACCAGTTTGTTTTTTGAATTCATTTATTAGAGCCCAGTATTTAGGGTTTGTTTCTCTGTGAACTGTTTGAATTCTTGCTGAAAAGTCTAAATGTGTCACAGATTGGATATCGCTTCTTACCATATAAAGTTTTTCCAAAAGGTTTTTGTTATGAAAATTATCCGGAAGCTGTTTTCTTCTCTCATGCTTTACTGGGGCAACTAAAAGCATGTACGGTGATTTTTCTTTTAAATCAAAGTAGTCCTCACTAAATTCTGATAAAACAGAGGGGGCGAAAGGCCTAAAACCTTCTCTATATTTGATTTTTAAGTTTAGTTTTTTTTGCATTTCTGGGTTCCTTGCGTCTCCTATTATGCTCCTACAGCCTAATGCTCTTGGCCCAAATTCCATCCTGTCTTGAAACCAGCCAACTACATCACCGTTTGCTATTTTCTGCGCAATTATTTTATTTAAATCCTCGTAACTATCATACCTGCAGTAAACTCCCTTAACTTTTTTGGTCATGG
>Ga0233444_10004768_pt1 | contig 12837 bp, 20 predicted proteins | sample SI_124_October20_6_FD_182792 | JGI IMG/M metagenome (GOLD analysis project Ga0233444, IMG submission 182792) | Seawater microbial communities from Saanich Inlet, British Columbia, Canada - SI_124_October2016_10_MG | ecosystem: Environmental > Aquatic > Marine > Inlet | place: Canada: British...
ACAAATTCTTCAAAGTTATCTTCGGGTGAAACAACATAAATCTTAACATCATTCAATCTAACTTGCTTTGGATGTTGCACTACAGGGATAGTTTTTTCAACTATCTTTGTTTGTATAATAATTTCTGGTTCTTGTCTAAATGTTGAACAACTACTCAGTAGTAGCGTCATCACTAGTAAGAGACTCAAGGTCATCCCATAGTTTGTTTGTCGCATTTTGCATCCTCTTTTCAATCAATCCTGGCTTCTTATTTGCAAGGTGTGTTAGATTGTGTTTATTTAAAGTATTACGCAACTCATCTCCATACTTCTCCGATTTGCGTAAATTCACACTGAGTTCAGAGTTCAGTTCATTCAGTCTTTTTGAATCCTGTCCCATCTTCTCAATAGTTGCTTGGTTTGTCTCATTAGCAACTTCTAGTTTTGCATTATTATCTCTTAGTTGTGCAATAGTATTTTGGGTGGTGTCGTAATAGTATTTTGCACCATACGCCGCACCACCCAAGATACCTACAATAATAATAATTGCATATAATTTAATCATTCTTAGGCGCCTTTGTCCCAAACTTTCTTTCGTATGATGGGTCATTTGCATATTCATTTGCCCATCTGTTTTCAGTGAATGTTGCGAAGTCAATTAAGTCCTCTATATCACTGTAGTTTTGTGCAATCCAATTATCCATATCAGTGATTTTAGATTTCATATCATCTATATCACGATTCATATTTACATTATCTTCGACTGCCATACGAGAAGTAAGTTCAGTTACCTGTACATTCAATTGTGAAATAGTTTGTGCTTGTTGTGCAGTCCACCAGACAAATGCTGATACCTGTAAAACAATCGCAACTACTACACCAATACTAAATTTACTATTCATGGCCTTACTCAGATTTCCAAATAGTCCATGCACCATAAGCAATCGCTGCGTATGCAGCCATAGATGCAAAAGGGCCTGCAATCAAAATGATTACTCCAACTGCTACTAGTGCAGCGCCATCCCAAGATGTTCTTTCTTCGATTCTTGCTTTAATCCAATTTCTCATATTTCTTCTCCTTTATTTAAAGGATAGTTTTTGGTTACTGGTTGCAAAGTTGGTTTTTCTCATCACCGTCTTAGCAATTAAGTCCAGTTCCTTCCCATCCCATTTTAATGCAAACGGCATATTAACATCAGTCTGCATATCGTTTAAGACTGCTTCAGCGTCTGGGCCGAGTTGTGCAATCTTTTTACCGTACTTCTTATACGACTGTTTAAATAAACGTATAAGCTCCGCCACAGTAATCTGTTTCTTGTTTCGTACATCATTCACCCTATCTAAAAAATGTCTAGTAAACTCTATATCTATACCAACACTCTTGTACAGTCTATCTGCATACTTCTCAACATTATCTAAATCTTGCTTAGATAATTGTTGCTCGGTAAGAACATGTTGATTAAATGTTTTCAATTTACTTAACCTTTGATAAGGAAAAATCTGCAATCTTCATAAACTGTGCTTTCTTTCCGTTAATCATATCAGACATCTTCTTCTGATTAGATTTGTTAACTTTGTCGAAAACCTGTGTGATTGCTGATGCAGTAAACAAGTCAACCTTCATTGAACCGTCTTTGAATTTGATACTCTTGTTCTGCTTATTTTTGACAATACTTTTTAACATGTCCACATTATCTTCTACCATAAGGTATTCGTGTTCACGATTAACTGTATTCTCTTGAACTTTTTTTGCAAGACGAGATGCTTCTCTCTTTGCTCTTCGTTCTGCCATTCTATTAAAGAATGTTTTACCTTCTTTGGTTCTCCCATCGTAGGATTTTTTCTTTTTCTTTTTCATAACCGCATCTGGGGGAAGTGCAACACCACCACCAGCAACTGAGTTAGCAGGAGCATCCTCTGTTTTAATACCCAATTTTGGGTCTTTATAAAACTTTGTCATTATATCATCAAATTTGAAACTCATAGTAGGTCTCCTATATCTAGTTCTTTTATATCTTCAGCAGAAACATATATCTTCTGCTTTGTTTTTTTATGTACTGCGCTGAAAATGTCAACACCAAGTATAGTATCTTCTGGTGGACTATCTTCAAACACTTCTACCTCATCACCCTCTAAAGCATCTATCTCATCTTCTGCTTCTGTTGTCACAACATCTTGGGTTAAGACGTAAAGTCCTTTACTTAGTTTGCCATTGTCTAAAGTTACCTCTTCAACAATGTCATTATCAAACTCTACATTATTATCTTTGAAAAATTCAAGAAGTTGTTTCTCAAACATTTCTGGGTCATCAACATGTTCTTTGAAAGTATCTTTAAGTAGAAAGAGGGCAGCTGCATATGTTCCCATCCTTGTTCTAAGGCCAGGCACTTTCGCAAAAATGCGTTTGATGTTAAACACCAATTTATGTAGAACAGTGTATGCACTCTGTTCTGATTGTTTATACAGAATCTTACCTTTAATACGAAAACCATCTTTATCGATGATACCCATCTTATAGGCATCAGTCTTTTCGAATGGTGTCGTTAAAAGTTTAACGAAACGGTATGTAACAAATAAGTCAATCGCTCTACCCATCTATATTCTCTCTAATACTTCCTTAACATTTAAATCTTCATCTAACATTAAAAGTTCATCTTCTGGTAACATCCCTAAGAAGGTCATAAACGATTTAAGTATAGGCCAAAACTCTGGTTCTATCTTAAACAACATTAATGTACTTCCTGCCTCTGCACCAAACACATTGAATACTACTATCATGTGGTTCAGTATCAGACGTTCTTTCAGTTCACCAGTTTCACGATACTTTCTTAACAAACGCTTAATATACTTAAAGCGTTTCATATCATCGTGAAATTCAGATTCACCTTCACACTGTGGATTGTCATAGTTTTTAATAGCAAACATAATGACATTATCATTAGTTATTCTCTGAAACATAATATAACTAACCGTTTAGACGATTTTAGTTTTAATAAAGTGTGTTCCGCCACTAGTGACTTCGTGTTGAATTTCTAATGATAAACCACCCTCAACTTTGTGAGAGATACCATCATCATTAATATCATCACCATTCTCATCTTTACCTGTTCTTCCACCAAATTGTGTAAGAGGCATAGACATTTTGCCACCATCTTCTGACATATGAATTTCACCAAATGAAAGTCCAAGTCTACCTAGTCTTTCTCTTAGTTTACCCATTGCATGTTCTGGAACAAGATGCTCAATCCCACTCATTGCACCCAAGAATGCATTGATTCTTGAGATAGTGTTTGGGTCTGATACATCATTAGAAAAGTCATGACCGTCAGCAGAGACTTCTTCAGCAATATGCTTTTTAAAGTTCTTCATTGTCATTCTCCTTTTTATCAGATGCCCACTCATAATTGTTTGCAGGCTTCTTCTTTTTCTTGTTTGGATTTACCTCAAGAATTTCAGAAATCATCTCAGAAGATTCATCCTTCTTTTTCATTGGCATTCCATTTGCACCTAATCGCTCACTCATTATATTCTCCTTACGCTATTGTAACTGAGTGTGAACTAATAATGTTCCACTTGTTACCTGTAAAGATTAAAGTTGCAGTGTCACCTACGTCTGCAAATGTTACAGTTGAAAAACCGTTTGCATTTGCTGGAGTAACAACAGAGTTTCCACCATCAGCAATCATTGTGATGATTTTAATTTGTCCGTTAGTTCCATCTGCAAGTGCGCCAGCATGTGTTCCACCAGCTGTTGCAGTATCGATATGTGAAATAGAAGAAGTTACGTTAACCGCTTCTGTACCTGTATCAACAACTTGAACTGTATCGTCTAATGCGATATAAGTTGGAATGTTGTTAAATACGTTTGCAACACTAATTTTCTTGTTTACAGGGTTGCCTAGTGGGTCATCAATTACATGTAGTAAATCTACAGCTGCAATTCCGTTACCCAAGTCTGTCAATGCAGTGATTTTTTTATCTGCCATTTTCTTTCTCCTTAGTTAATTTAATCCCTCAACTCAGTGCAGTATTGACTGCCGCACTATCGTCTTGCGAGGGTACTGTTTTGTCGGGACTCGACTCACCTAATAGGTTTAGAAATACATCACACTGTTGAATCGCACCAGATAGTGCATTCCCCTGTGCTTGTAACTGCACCTTCATCTTATCAAGATTCTGCAACTGACTCGTAACTTTCTCCAAGTCAGTTTGCAAATCCGTTTTCTTTAACTCAATTTCATTGACACTAAGTGTCTTAACATTCTTTGACATTATATATCCTTTGTTATACTACTTATGCAACCGCTGTGTTAGTTGCTGTACCAGCAGGAACTGCGACACCAGAGTTAACTGCTGTACCATTGGCCAACAGTTGAGTATCTTTGATTGTTCCACCAGCAAGTGCAATGTTTTGTGAAGCAATTGACAATACGTCATCTGCTGAAACAGTTGAACCGGCTGCACCGATTGTACATCTAAACACAAGTTTGTTAGTTCCAGAACCAGACTGATATGTTGCAGTCTTAGTTGCAGCTGAACCACCACCTGCTTGTGAGTTAGTAATAGTAATTGTTGGTGAACCTGTAACAGTTACCTTCTCATTGAAAGTAAGTCTTACATCAACATTACCACCAGCACTTACATCAAACGCTGAACCAACGAATGCTGAAGTATTAATGTCTGCACCACCAACTGAAGTTGCTAGTCCACCGATTGAACAAATGACTTCTTCAAGTCCTTTGCCGTTAAGTTTTACCCAACCTCTATCGGTTGCGTAAACGTCTGCTTTTTCTGCTGATGTCAACCACTTTGGTTTTGCTTCATCTGCATCTGTTATTCCCCATAGGGCCATGATAGTTCTCCTAGTTTATTGTTTACTTATCTATTTATCTAAATCCAATTCTCTTAAGCTGAGAAATTGTATCTGTTGGTGAAGTATGATGTACTCCAATTCCTCCAGCATTCTCCCATTCTTTGATATTTTTGATATAATCATCAATCAGAATGTTAGGTTTGCCGTCAGTCATAGCATACTTCTGTTTGTCTGCACGTTGTACAAGGTGGATTTTACCAGTAGGTTTTGCATTCTTGGATAACCAAGACTTCTTTCCCTTCCGACTATTCCCATCCTTATTGGAATATGCAGACAATATATTTGCATCATATTTATTAATCAACTTCCAAACTCTTTGAGCGCCAGGCATCCAAGGCAGAGTATGCCAGAAATCCTTTTTGCCTGTAATTGCTTCCCATCGTTCATCCTTTGGAGTCTTGTCAAATTTCTTACCAGTGAGTGTTTCATACGCACCAATAAAATCACAAAGAACCATATCCATATCACAGTAAATATGTGGAAGTTCTTCTTCATTAATACTCGTGACTTCCACGATACTTTTCATATTACTTTGCCTTTGACTCTTTAGGAGCAACTTCGACTCCTGCCATTGGTTTACCTGTCATTGCAACCTTTTTGTCGTCTTTAGACTCAGACTTGCAACCACATGGTTCTTCACCACAATCTTCGCATAAACCTTCAGACTTTGCTTTTGCAGCAGCAGCTTCTTTCCACATATCAGTAATGTGTCTTGCAGCTTGTTGTGCAAGTGATTCGTTCTGTCTTTTAAGAACTGCAACAACTTGTTTGTGGTCAGATAACCCTTTTTTGATTTTCTCAATAGCAGAAACTGCACCACTCATGTTACCACCAGCATATCTTTTGTCAGATGCAATACCAATTGCCATCTTGATTTCTTTTGCTGAATAACCTTCGTCAAGTTCAAGTTCTTCTTTCTTGATTGCTTTAGAAACTGCTTTACGTCTTTTGTGCAAGAACTTATCAGAATCATCAACATCACCATCATTGTCGATATCTTTGTCTTTACGGTCAGCAAACTTCTTCTTTACTGCTTTAGGTTGAACTGCGTCCAAACCTTCACCGTCATCAGACTTGTCGTTCTTATTAGTTTCAGTTGCTAATGCTTCCTCAACATCATATTCTTTACCACCGATAGTAAAGGTTTTTTCACCTTTTTCTTTTGCCATCTTTGCAGCGTGAATATAGTTATTTTCTTTTTGTTCTTTTTCTTTTTTAGAGATTGCGATTGCAGCTTGCTGAGCAGGAGACATTGCCTCTAACACAGCACTCTCTAAACTACCTTCTTTAGTTTTAAGATACTTGGACATTTATTTCTCCTGTGCGTTTAGTTTATTAATTGTTTCAGTTGCTTTTGCAATCTGTAATTGTAGTTGAGCGATACGAGTTTTCTTCTTATCATCTCTTCCTTGTTCGACAGATTTAACTCCATCAGACTTTTGTGGTTCTTCTTCTTCTTTGAAGATGCCTTTGCGTTTCGCATCACCGATGATTTTTGTCATCTGGTCTTTTGACATACGCTTATACTTTGGCATAGACATTAAGTAATCAAATGCATTGTGGGATTTCTTACCACTTTGCGACATATACTTTTCATAGTCTTTAATGAGACTTTTGTTTTCAGAAACTTCTTCTTCAGTAACAACCTCTTCCTTATACATGTTCAACTCGTAGGTTTTACCAGTGTTGTAAACCTGTACTTGGATACCCTTCTTACCACCTTTTGCTTGTAGTCTGTAAGAATTAGTTTTACCTGTCTTTGGTTTTGCAGGCCCTGTCGCAACTTTATCATCAATCTCTTTAGGGTCAACTTCGATACCAAATTTCTTCTTTGCAAAAGCATATGCATGTTGCATTGCAGATGAAAAGTCTTTGTGGTATAGTTCGTAACCTGTAGATGATTTTGCTTCGTCTAAGTCAGTCTCATCCATTAATGCTTGGATTGTTTTAACATCAAGTTTCATCTTCTTAGCAATATCTTGTGCAGACATTCCTTTTGAGATGTAACCATGCAAGTCCTTCATTTTACCTTCATCAAGTTCTTCTTTGATATCATCAATAGATGCACCCATATCACCGATAGCAAATGTTACTTTACCATCTCTTTTGTATAGGAACTTCTTAACTGATTTTTCATTACCTTTAGTAACAAGAGTAACCTTTTCTACTTTACCTTTGTTTACTGTATTCTTTGACTTAACAATGTAATCTACAAAGTCTGTGCCTTTGCTGATTGTAGAACTAGTCTTGAGTTTGATTGTTTGCCCCTTTTTAAGTTTGTCGAATATTTTATTCAACTTAGGGTCATCCATCTTCATCTCATCGATTTCAATTTCTTCTACTTCAAAACCTTCAAGGAAAACTTCTTCTCCCATTCTAAGTTGTTTTGAGACCATCTTTGCAGTATTAAGCATATCACGATATGACTTAGAAATCATCTGAACAAACTGTTCTTTATCTCTAGGTTTCTGAATCATGTCATGTGCCTTTAACAACAGTTCAACAAACTTAGAATCAACCTTCTGTTTCTTTCCATCTTGGAATTCAATAGAGAAGTTGCCTCTAGTGTCTTTTGATTTACGCAATTGCATAATCATATTTTTCTTTGCAAGGTCTTGATCTTTATCCGTTGCTTTCATGTCATCTCTGTCAGCAGGGTCGATTCCTCTTCTCCCACCAGCACCGTGACGCATTGCGTCCCTACGAGCAGATGCTTCAGCAATTTCTTCTGGTGTTACCTTACGAACTTCTGCAAGGGATTCACTCATTGTTTTACTATATCTAGTCATATTACTTTTCCCTAATTTTAAGTAGCAATCTACCACTTCCTTTTATTAATCGATGGTAAACCATCTTCTTTATATGATATATTCTACCATGCTTCAGTTCTTCAGGCAGGTTATCGTCCATCTGCAATTTCCAGTTATATCCAGAAAGTACAGTAATTTCTCTATCACTTCTATCACGATGCCAAACTAACTCACTATCATCAACATCTTGCTTAAACTCTCTTAGCATGATATCGGTTTCTAATCCTAAATCGTTATATGGGTTTACCAAAAGAAGTTACCCCCACCAGATAAACCAAGTTGTTTTGCATAACGTGGCAAGTTACATGCCCAATATCCTGCTTTTGTTTTATCTTTTTTGTTTGCACAATCGTGTCTTGCAGCAAAAGATTTTCTTGCTTCTTTGTCGTTTAACTTAACTTTTAAACCAGAGGTATCGCCCCAAGAAACTTTCTTTACTTTGTCTCCGTCTTTGACATAAACATAGTATTTCTTAGAACCACCAACCTTTGGTTTATTTAGTTCAACGTCTTGTCCTTGATACTCAGATTCCATCATAGGACAATCCAAAGGAACATGTTCTCCATCATATGTGTCGTATTTACCGATATCACCTTCCAGTAGTTCTTTATCAAAACCAACTGGACTTAATTCACCTCTCTCGTAAAGGCTTCGTTTTTCGTTAAAAAATTCGTAGTATTTTTCTGAACCAACACGATATTGGTTAGATTCAATCAAACTAGATTCTGCACATTCATTACAGCAATCTGGTGTTCCACAGTTAAGGTGTTCCTTAAATGAGAAAACTTTCTGGCCTGGGGTCATTTTTTGCCTTTCTTGTCTACTAGCATCAGTTCCGATTTCACGAGAATCTTCAATCTCTTCTTTCTTACCTTTTGCTTGTTTCCATAAATCTGCGTCAGCAGTTGTTCTAGTCTTACCCCCTGTAAGAAAAGAATTCACTCTTGCAAATGCCCACTGTTGTGGGGTCGTGCCTGGGCGGTGTCCTGTTTTCCATGCAGCCATTCCTCTGTCATATACCTTCTTTAGAATTCCATAAGGTACACCAGACTTTTCTGCTTTCGTAACAAGTCCTTCAATCTTCTCATCTAACTGAAAATCTTCTTTGGCAACACAGTTTGGCACCATCTTACCATTCTTCTTTTTCATACCAACTTGTTTGTGAGAACCCCAACAAGGGTCTTCTTCACCAAACATATCTTTAAATTTCTTTGTACTCTTCGATGGTTTTGTCTCTGCATCTGCATCGCCTGGAGCAGGGCCATCTTTACCTTTTGCAAAGTGTGCCGCACGTTTTTGTTTAGTAGATTTAGACATTGCATCACCATCAGCATCTTTTGCATAATACTTCGCTGGTTCTGTGCCTTTTCTATCTTTAATATCTTTGTCTTGTTTTACTTCATACAACCACTTCTTGTGTAATGTACCATCTTCTTCTTTGAATGTAATGTAATTAGTTCCTCTACGAACAACTTCACCAGAGACACCAGTATAATTATCTTCAACAGTATCGCCCACACAGAAAATCTTATTCTCCATGTATAAGTCACGAACAACATCTTCATCAGTCATTACATTTGTTCTAGGAACAAAAGACTCACGAACACCCATGTACTTACGAACATCTTTAAATAGAGACATTCCTTGTTTGAAGTTGGATGGAAGTCCATTCTTAAACGAATCAAAATCATTTGCACTTGCAGCTGCTCTCATCTTAGATGCAGACATTCCAGTAACACCTTCTGCATCTGGGTCTCTTTCGCCCGCAGATACAACTTCGATATTATCAAAACCGTAGTAACCGTGTCTTGCTTCAGTTCCGTTATATTTGTTTAGTAGTGTTTCAAACTCTGTAACTCTATCAGAACCAACAACCATAATGATTGATTTGTGTCCTTTGTTGTGTAGTGTAACTGCAATCTCAAATACGTTTCTTGCTTTATCTACAACCAAGTTCCTTGCATGTTTTGGAAACATCTTCTTCATGTATGCAAGTTTCTTTGCATATGGTAGAGGGTCTTTCTTTGCGTTCTCTGAATGAGATGCAAAAATATAATAAGGAGCAGAGTTTGACTTTGCCTGTTTGGCAACTGCTTCCATTAATTTTTCATGTCCAGTAGTCGGGGGATTAAATCTACCAAATGTAAATACAGCAGTATCACCTCGAGCTTCTATAATTTCAGAAAACTTCTTCATTTATCTCCACCCTGTTTAACTTTCTTTAATCGTTCTATTTCTTGTTTTTTTAATTTAACCATCATCTTCTTAGCAATCTTTTGGATAGCAAGTCCTTTCTTTGCAACAATCCGATTGTCTATTTCTACCCTTGCAGCAGGTGGAAGTTGCATATACTTAGCAGGACTTAACCCAGCAAACTTTTGAAGGATTAACATTTTTGCAGCTTTCATTGCACGTTTATGTAACATGTCTGGAGTTGCAAGTTTCTTTTTCTTTCGTGCAACCTTTGCTTTAAATGCAGATGACTTTGCCATCTTTGCCATTCGTCTGCCCATCTTACGTCTTGTTGCAATAGACATTGCTTTCTTTTCAACTAACTCAGATGTCAATTCTTTAAATTTCTTCATCTGTCCCATGCCTTAATTGCTGTGAAATTATTAAAACTAAATTCCATTCTATCAACTAACTTTACTGCATTACCACTAACTCTGTCAATAGCAACAAATCCTTCTGGATTAACTACTTTGTATCCATTTGAAGTTCTAATGAATGTATCAGTTAATTGCTTAACACTATTTAGTTTCTTAACAATACCCATCTTGGCTTCAATAAGATAGTTCTGAAACAGAACAACCTGTTCTAAATTCTTTGTATGTTTCTTTAGTTCTCGTAACATCTCTTTCTTCTCATTCTCTACTTTAGATTGAGACTTTTCTGTTTTGAGACTTTTAATTCTTTTATCGTAAACACCAGATACCCACTTCAAATAACCTTCTGCATGTTTCTTAGGGTTATTGATTGGTTTACCTTCTCGTACTTTACTATTGTAATATGTTTTTAATGATGCACCAGCAAGATTACCAGTGAATGTATCTTGAAGTCTTAAAAACTTATTTAACCCAGCTGAATTAATCTTTTGGAATGTTTTTCCAGCACCAGACAAAGACTTAGTAACTGCTTCAGTTTCTTTAGTTGTCATTGTCGCTTTGCCACTAACATCCTTATAGGTAGCGTCATCCATCCAAACTGAGGATGGTGTACTGAGTCCTTTAATGTTGACACCAAATGACGCTTTCATGTCTTGGAGTGCGTCACCAGTATAAGTGGTGTGCCACACGATTCCAATTTTTGAACTTTTAATCTTCATTCCAAAGTCACTATCAACAGGTACAGCATATACAATTGTATTCGGTTGGAATGTATAATAACGTAAATTATCTATTGTATCTGTTTCCACATCATCTGTCCACATCAAGTCGCCTTGAAGTACACCCGTGATTCCCAACTTAGAGAATTCTGTAAGTGCAATCTTGAACTTTGAATTTAATGCACCAGATAGTCCATCATCATCAATCTCTTTTGCAGTCTTGTATAACTTAGGAGTTGCATTGAATACTGATTTCTTTGCAACGAAAAACTTACCATCTTCTGGGTCGATACCAGCAAAGATTGCTGGAGCGCCATCCCATTTAACTGTCATGTTTACAGATGAACGTGATTCTCCTGCCAACATATCTCTAAGGGAACGGACAAAGTTAATTGCAGCTCTACCACCAGACACACCAAAATTTAATATCTCATCTTCGATATGCTCTAAGTGTAGATTCTTTCCACCCTTATCTTCAGTTATATATTTACTAAAATTAATCAAAATTAATATCCTTACTATGTGTAATACTAGGTTCTACACCCAAAAACTTCATCATTGACATAGTACTCTTTTTAAAGAACTTAGTTGCTTTATTCCAAACTCTACTAAAAAATCCTTTTACTTTTGCAGTAAGATTTTTAAACAAACGAATCTCAGTAAGAATCTCACCGTTATTATATGCATCTATCTCTTCATCCATTGCATTAACAATAAGTGAAACAACAGACCAGAAATTGTATTCTCCAGTTTTCTTCTTGTTCAAAACTCTACCACTTGTTTTAAATCTTGCTTGCAATTTCATTTTATCTGCAATGTAAGAGCAATAGTCATCATCGTATACACTTTTAATTTTTACACTGTTACCATCGTGAGAAGAGACTAACATATACTCTGCAGCTGCAGCATCTGATTCTCCAAACTTTTCAAATCCAGACATTGCTTCACGAGCAAATGCAACCTTAAACTCTGGGGATTGTTCGAATAACAACCCTAGTTCAGTCATACATTGTTTATGTGCAGCTTCTCCAGCATTAACAACTTCGTTTTCACGAGACTTAATAATTCCACGCAATTGACTAGGTGCAAGAGTGTTTGTAACAAATGATTCTAAGATACCCTCAACCTTTTTAAATTGTGGGTTTTTCTGAAGTGATTTTGATGTATTCTTTATTGCCGCATAGAATGTTGCAGTAGATTCAGATTTACCACCAGACATAAGTTGTGCAGCACCAATCTTTAAAGAGAAACGCATAGTTCCAATTAGTATATCTGTTTTTGGAGTTTTGTTTGTTGCACCATATGAAGTCCAGAACTTAGTTAATTTAGTAGATGCTCTACCATACTGTTCTGCTTGGGCGCCTGCAAGACTTGAGTTTGTTTTAAGAACATACTCTGCAATGCGTTTACCAGATGCTAATACTTCTGGATTTGATTCTAAAACCTTTAACGTCTTATCAGTAATGCCAGACTTAGAGTCGAGTTCACGCTCATGTAACTCGTACCAACCAATAACTATGGCTGCCTCATAATCCTCTGCTTTAACTTTTGCTTCCGAAAGGAAGGTCTTGAAACCTTGCATTTATCAATTTCTCCATTTGCACAAATAATATTACACTTCTATTTATAATATATAAATGTTAGGAAGTCAAGGCAAATTACACTTTTATGTCGTTAAACTTATCATATCTTGCAGATATTGGCGATTTATCAAACGCTGGTGCGTCACCTTGTCCACTATCAACAATATCATGTTGTGCTTCCTGTTCTACATCATATAGTTTCATTCTTGATCTGTCAATACCTAAAACAAATCTTTTGTTTGCGCCTGGATCGTTATAACGATTCTTC
>Ga0233444_10004769_pt1 | contig 12836 bp, 11 predicted proteins | sample SI_124_October20_6_FD_182792 | JGI IMG/M metagenome (GOLD analysis project Ga0233444, IMG submission 182792) | Seawater microbial communities from Saanich Inlet, British Columbia, Canada - SI_124_October2016_10_MG | ecosystem: Environmental > Aquatic > Marine > Inlet | place: Canada: British...
GTTAGAAAAAGCTGTTTATCAAAAATCAGACATAACCTCTTCAACATCGATTAATGCAATTAAGTCTGATGGTCTAAATGAAGATATTATGACCAAACATCTTTTAAAATTGAATGAAATTGAAGATCAATTCAGACAATTGACAAACAAATTTGAAGAAGTAAATTTCAAATTAGATAAATTATCAACACGAGTAACAAAAATTCAATCAGATACACAATTAAGATTTTCAGATTTAGAAAATGGAACAAACATAGCGCCAAAAGAAAAAAAAGTTTCTTTACCTGGCTCAAGCAAACCTCAAGATTTTGGTGCGTCTCCTGGCTACCAAACAACTAACTTGCCTAAAGAACAATCAATAAATTCAATTGAAAGCGCACAAACTGTTATCACTGAAAAACCAGAAAAAAAAGAGTCTTTGTTACCAAATAAACCCACAGAGGATCAGTATGAATTTGCTGTAAGCTTTATGAAAATTGGAGATTACGAGACAGCTGAATTCGCACTAAAAGAATTTATAGAAAAAAATAAAGATCATGATTTAGCAGGAAGCGCACAATATTGGTATGGTGAAACTTTTAGAATTAGACAATTATATTCTGACGCAGCTACAGCTTATCTTGATGGATATCAAAACTATCCAAAAAGCAAGAAAGCACCAGATAATCTTTTAAAATTAGGTATCACAATGGTGCAACTTGGTGAAAAGGACCAAGGATGTAAAATGATTTCTGGATTAAAAAAAGAGTATCCAAAAGCCAGTAAGTCTGTGTTACAAAAAGCACAGTATGAGCAAAAAAAATTCAAGTGCAAGTCTTAGAAACGGCTTCAAAAATTCTAAAGACTTATCAAGTATTTTTCTAAATTTGAAAGATAAGTTAGATCACTTAAACAAAAAGATTTATACGGTTGCAGTCTCTGGCGGGCCAGATAGCTTAGCTTTAGTTGCACTGACCAAAGCTTATTCATATACAAATAAAACTAAATTTCACTACGTATTAGTAGATCATAATATTAGACTTAATTCTGCAAAAGAAGCAAAGCAAGTAAAAAAATTATTAAAAAAAAATAAAATAAATTTGAAGATTATTGTAAACAAGAAAAAAATAACAAAAAATATTCAAGGTTTAGCTAGACACATAAGATATGAAATTTTGTCAAATTATTGTAGAAAGCACAACGTAAGTACACTTATCACTGCACATAATTTAGAAGATCAAGTTGAGACATTTTTTATAAGGCTTTCAAGAGGAAGTGGGTTGAAAGGCTTATCTTCTATGAAATTTCTAAGTAAGATAGATAATAAGGTGAACTTGTGTAGACCTTTACTAGATATTAAAAAAAAATTTTTAATTAAAATCTCTAAAAATATATTTGGCAAATATTTTAAAGATCCATCTAATAAAAGTTTAAAATATTTAAGAACTAAAGTAAGAACCTTGAAAAAACCTCTTGAAAAGAGCGGTATTGATTACGATCAAATTATTAAATCAATTAACAATCTAGCTCTTAGTAAAGCAACATTAGATGAATATTTAAAAAAAATTTTTAAAACCTCAATTAGAAAAAAAAGTAAAGAAGTCTTATTAAATTTTAAAAAATTTAAAAAGCACAATAAAGAAGTCAAAATTGCCTTAATTAATGAATCTATTAAAAGAATAAAAAACAACTATTATAATCCTAGGTCAAAAAAAGTAGAAAATTTAATCATAAACATGGAAAAGAGAAATTTTAAAAAATCTACGCTTGGTGGGTGTGTTTTTATTATAAAAAAAGACAATTTATGTTTAAAAATTGAAAAAACTTAATTTTTTCATCATTTTAGATGTTTTTTTGTCTTATTTACAACCCATTAATAAATAAAATATACTTGTTATGTTAAATTTAATGATTATTTAGATCATATGAATATTAAAAATTTAGTAATGTGGATTATCATAGTCTTGCTTTCAGTAGGTCTATTTAATATGTTTCAAGATCCCAATAAGATAAACTCAGAAAAAAACTCTCTCCCTTTCTCAAATTTCTTAAATGAGGTAGAAGCTGGAAGAGTAGTTGAAGTTCAAATTCAAGGAAATAACATTGCAGGAGTTTTGGCTGATGGCAAAACATTTAAAACTTATTCTCCAAATTACCCAGAATTAGTTGATAAACTTTCATCTAAAGGTGTAAGTATCGTAGCCGCTCCTAAAGATGAAAAAATGCCCTCACTTTTAGGTATTTTACTTTCTTGGTTCCCAATGCTTTTGCTAATTGGTGTCTGGATATTTTTTATGCGCCAAATGCAAGGTGGAAAAGGTGGTGCAATGGGTTTTGGCAGATCGAAAGCTAAATTGCTTAACGAAGCGCAAGGCAAAGTCACCTTTAATGATGTAGCTGGTGTAGAGGAGGCAAAAGAAGAAGTTGAAGAGATAGTAGAATTTTTAAAAGATCCAAAAAAATTTAGTCGCTTAGGAGGAAAAATTCCTAAGGGGGCGCTCTTAATAGGGCCTCCAGGAACAGGTAAAACTTTATTAGCTAAAGCTATTGCTGGTGAAGCAAACGTTCCTTTTTTTTCTATCTCAGGGTCTGACTTTGTTGAAATGTTTGTAGGTGTTGGAGCATCAAGGGTTAGAGATATGTTTGAACAAGGAAAAAAACATTCTCCCTGTATAATATTTATAGATGAGATTGATGCAGTCGGAAGAAGTAGAGGAGCTGGTTTAGGCGGTGGAAATGATGAGAGAGAACAAACTCTTAATCAACTGCTTGTGGAAATGGATGGGTTTGACACAAATGAAGGAATTATTTTAATAGCAGCAACTAACAGACCAGACGTATTAGATCCTGCATTGTTAAGACCAGGAAGATTTGATCGACAGGTTGTCGTTGGTAATCCAGATATAATAGGAAGAGAAGCTATTTTAAAAGTACATATTAAAAAAATTAGCACTGGTCCAGATGTAAAATTAAGAACTATTGCAAGAGGCACGCCAGGATTTTCTGGTGCAGATTTAGCCAACTTAGTTAATGAGTCCGCATTACTTGCCGCTAGAAAAAATAAAAGGGTAGTAACTATGTCTGACGTTGAAGAAGCTAAAGATAAAGTTATGATGGGCGCTGAAAGAAGATCAATGGTCATGTCAGAGGATGAAAAAAAATTAACAGCCTACCATGAGGGTGGCCATGCAATAGTTGCATTAAATGAAAAAGCATCAGATCCAATTCACAAAGCTACAATTATTCCTAGAGGAAGAGCATTAGGAATGGTTATGAGATTACCAGAAAGAGACCAGCTATCAGTAACTAGAGAAAAAATGTATTCAGATATAGCCGTTGCGATGGGTGGAAGAATTGCAGAAGAAATAATTTTTGGTCATGACAAAGTTACTTCTGGAGCTTCATCAGATATAGACATGGCAACTAAAATGGCAAAGAACATGGTAACAAAATATGGAATGAGCAAAGAACTTGGACCTTTAGCTTATGGTGAAAATGAAGAAGAAGTATTTTTAGGAAGATCAGTAACTAAACAGCAAAATATGTCAGAAGAAACTGCAAAGAAAATTGATATAGAAGTAAAAAAAATTGTAGAAGCTGGCTATGAAAGGGCTAAAAGCGTGCTATCCGAAAAAATTGATGACTTACACAAATTGGCTAAGGCTCTTCTAATTTATGAAACTTTATCAGGCGACGAAATTAGAGATTTAATACTAAAAGATATTAAACCCACGAGATCATTTAAAGAAGATGATGATTCCAATGGTAGAACTTCATCAGCCTTAGGCTCATTAGGACTTAAACCAAAACCTGCTATTTAATTACCATGACAAAATATTACACTCGTGCGTGTAATTTTTATTTTGGTGAATTTTCAAAAAAATTAGTAAAAAAAAAGCAATCTTTACCGCTTTGTGGAAATAAAGAAATATCATTTAATAAAATAGAAATATTCTCAAAAAATAAAAAAAAGGTGTCTTCTAAAATTATAGATATTAAAAAAATTAGTTTTTTACCAAAATTGGTTAAAAAGAAAGTCATTTTAGATATTAAAAAAATTATTTCAAAAAGGAAGTTTTTAAACAACAAAAATTATTTTTTAATGGGAATTCTGAATATTACACCAGATAGTTTTTCAGATGGTGGAAAATTTAACAATGACAAAAAAGCATTAACTAGAATAATTGAAATGATAAATTCAGGAGCTGATATTATAGATGTCGGTGGTGAGTCAACTAGACCTGGATCAAAGATCATATCTTCCAAAGTAGAGTGGGAAAGAATTAAAAATATAATAAAAAAATTTAAAAAAAAATTTCCTAAAACAATGCTTTCAGTAGATACAAGAAAATCTTTAGTAATGAAGAATGCAATAAATTATAAAACAGATATCATTAATGATGTTTCTTGTTTTAAATTTGACACCGAGTCGTTTAAAACAATCAAAAATAAAAATTTGTGGAAAATTATTCATCATATGCAGGGAACTCCACAAACAATGCAAATAAAGCCAAAATACAATCATGTATTGCTAGACATTTATGATTTTTTTGAAAAAGAAATCAACAAAATTAAAAAAAATAAGCATCCCAATAAAATTATTCTAGATCCTGGTATTGGTTTTGGAAAAAATTTGAAACATAATTTGATGATATTGAATAAAATTTCTTTATTTCATTCGTTAGGATTTCCTGTACTAATAGGAACATCAAGAAAAAGATTTATAAATCAAATTTCTAAAAATTTTGATACAAAAGAAAGGATTGGCGGAACTCTATCTTCAGTAATATTTTCGCTTTCTCAAGGAGTCCAAATTTTTAGGATACACGATGTCAAGGAGATAAAACAAGGAATCTTAGTTTATAAAACTTTATTAAAAAAATGAAGAAAAAATATTTTGGCACAGATGGTATTAGAGGAACAGTAAATACCGGTAACATTAATGGTGAAAAATTTTTTAAGTTTGGTTTAGCTGCAGGAACATACTTTAAAAATTTAAAAAAGAAAAAACAAGTTGCTATTATTGCTAAAGATACGAGATTATCTGGATATACTTTAGAACCAGCTTTAGTGTCTGGATTGGCCTCTGCAGGTATGCACATATTTACTTTAGGACCTTTACCAACGAATGGTTTAGCTATGCTTACAAGAAAAATGAAAGCCAACATGGGAATTATGATTACTGCCTCTCATAATCCTTATTATGATAATGGATTAAAATTGTTTGGTCCGGATGGTTTAAAATTATCTGATAAAATCGAAAGCAAAATTGAAAGTCTAATTGATTCAAAAACTATAATCCATTTATCTGACCCAAAAACTTTAGGTCGAGTAAAAAGATTAGAGGATGGAAATGATACTTACTTAAAAATTTTAAAGAAAAATTTTCCAAATAATTTTAGCTTAAAAGGAATGAAAATTGTTATTGATTGCGCCAATGGTGCCGGCTACAAATCTGCCCCAAAAATACTCAGAGAGCTTGGCGCTAAAGTATTTACAGTTGGAATAAATCCTAATGGATTAAACATTAATTATAAATGTGGGTCAACTCATCCTGAAGTTATTAAAAGATTTGTTAAAAAATATAAAGCTGACCTTGGTATAACATTGGACGGTGATGCCGACAGAGTCATTATGTGTGATGAAAAGTCTAAAATAATTGATGGAGATCAAATAATTGCAATGATTGCTAAAAGATGGAAAAGAAAAAAAATTCTTAAAGGTGGAGTGGTCGGAACACAAATGTCAAATTATGGTTTAGAAAAATTTTTTGCAACCGAAAATATCAAATTTGTAAGGGCAAAAGTTGGAGACAGATATGTAAAAGAAATGATGAAAAAAAATGATTTTAATCTGGGTGGAGAACAATCCGGGCATATTATTTTAGGAAAATTTGCTACCACAGGAGACGGTTTATTAGTTGCTTTAGAAGCTTTGTTTGCCTTAAGGAAAGGCCAATCAGCCAATAAAACTTTTAAAGTTTATAAGTCAGTTCCCCAAAAATTATTGAATGTTAAAGTTAAGGATAAAAAAGTTATCAACTCTTCGAAGTGCAAGAATGCAATTAAATTTGCTAACAGTTTGATTAAAAATAAAGGTAGATTATTAGTAAGGCCATCAGGAACTGAACCAAAAATAAGAATAATGTGCGAATCTTTCAATAATTCTTTAATTGATAAATGTATAAATATTGTTAAAAAAACAATTAATTAATGCTTCCAAAATCAAAAGTTTTAATAATAGCCGGATCAGACTCGTCCGGAGGTGCTGGAATCCAAGCAGATATAAAAACTGTTACTTCACTAGGTTCATACGCCATGACTGCAATCACAGCCATAACTTCTCAAAATACATCTGGTGTTAAATCAATTGTACCTATTCCACCAAATGAAATATCTAGTCAAATTGAATTTACATCAAAAGATATTAAACCTGACTCCATCAAAATTGGAATGCTCCATTCTAGTGCTGTAATTAATTCTGTTCTGAAATCTCTTAAAAAAATTAAAGTTACGAAAATAATTTTAGATCCAGTTATGGTAGCTAAAGGTGGAGCTAAATTAATTGATTTTAATGCAATAAATAATATTCGTAGAAAATTAATCAAAAAAACTTATTTGATTACACCTAATATTCCTGAAGCAGAAATATTAGCTAATTTAAAAATAAAATCTATTGATGATATGGTGTACGCTGGTTATAAATTATTAAAATTAGGTGCAAAAAATATTTTGATAAAAGGTGGACATCTAAAATCCTATAAACGAGTGTCAGATGTTTTGATGAATAAAAAGGAAATCGTGTTTTTTTATAATAAAAGATATAAAACTAAAAATACTCATGGAACTGGATGCACATTATCCTCAGCAATAGCAACATATCTTTCACGTGGAAAAGTGTTAAAGAAAGCTTGTGAACTTGGAATTAAATATGTTAACCAAGCTATAAGATCTAACCTTAATTATGGCAAAGGTAATGGTCCTATAAACCACTTAAATTCAATAATAATAAATAAAAAATTTAAATAATGAAAAATGTTGTCGTAGTAGGTTCGCAGTGGGGGGATGAAGGTAAAGGTAAAATTGTAGATTGGCTTTCAAGTGAAGCTGATGTTGTGGTTCGTTTTCAAGGAGGCCACAATGCAGGACATACCTTGGTTATAGATAAAAAGGTGTTTAAACTAAGATTACTACCTTCAGGAATAGTTAGAAAAGGAAAGATTTCTATTCTTGGAAATGGAGTAGTTATAGATCCTTGGGCACTTCTTAGTGAAATTGAAGAAATAAAAAAACAAGGTGTTGATGTAACCCCTGAAAATTTTATGATTTCAGAGTCAGCCTCATTAATATTGCCATTTCATCAAGAAATGGATGAAATTAGAGAGGATGCAGCAGGCAAAGGAAAGATCGGCACCACAAGAAGGGGAATAGGGCCGTGCTATGAAGATAAAGTGGGAAGACGATCTATTAGAGTAATGGATTTAAGATCAGAGAGTAATTTAGACAACAGATTAGAAAATGTCTTATTACATCACAACGCAATCAGAAAAGGTTTAAACAAGAAGATCTTTGAAAAAAATAAGCTTAAGAAAAAATTATTAAAAATAGCTCCAGTAATTTTAAAATTTGCACAACCTGTTTGGTTAAAATTAAATGAATTCAATCAGAATAGAAAAAAAATATTATTTGAGGGTGCTCAAGGTATACTTTTAGATGTTGATCATGGTACTTACCCTTTTGTAACATCATCGAATACTGTCCCAGCTATGGCCGCAACGGGTTCTGGATTAGGACCTGATAAAATTAATTATGTTCTAGGAATTACTAAAGCTTATACAACTAGAGTAGGAAGCGGACCATTTCCTACAGAACTAGAGGACGAAATAGGAGAAAATTTAGGCAGAAGAGGAAAAGAATTTGGAACTGTGACAGCAAGGAAAAGAAGATGTGGTTGGTTTGACGGAGTTCTTGTACGTCAAACTATAAAGATTTCTGGAATTAACGGAATAGCCTTAACTAAATTAGATGTGCTAGATGAACTTGATGAAATTAGAATGTGTGTAGAATATGAATTAAATGGAAAAAAAATAGATTATTTGCCCGCAGCATCCGAAGACCAGTTTAATATAAAACCTATTTATAAGACATTTCCAGGATGGAAATCTAAAACACAAGGTATAAGAAATCTGAAAGATTTACCTGATAATGCTAAAAGATATATTCATGCTTTAGAGGATTTTATTGGAGCGAGAATATCAAGTATCTCTACAAGCCCTGAAAGGGATGACACAATTTTAGTGGAAGATCCTTTTACCGGCTAATTAACAGGAAGTAAATTTTTAGATTTACTGGCATTGATCATAGACTTCTGTAATTTTTCAAAGGCTTTAGTTTCTATTTGTCTAATTCTTTCACGGCTAATTTTGTATTTTTTGCTTAAGTCTTCCAATGTTTTTGGTTTCTCAGATAATCTACGAGCAGTAATTATTTCTTTTTCCCTTTCATTTAAGATATTCATAGCGCTATTTAATAGTTCCTTTTTGTCTTCGTATTCTTGTTTTTGCGAAATAATTAACTCTTGATCTAAACTATCATCAACTAACCAATCTTGCCATTCATCCACCTCTCCACTTTTAATTGGATCATTAAGTGATTTTTCTTGACCCATCATACGTCTATTCATATTTACCACTTCATGAGACTCAACATCCAATCTTTCTGATATTTCTTTAACTTGATCGTCTCTTAAATCTCCTTCATGATTAGCTGCTATTTGATTTTTAATTTTTTTTAGATTAAAAAATAATTTTTTTTGGGCTGTTGTAGTTCCCATTTTCACTAAACTCCATGATCTCAAAACATACTCTTGTATTGAAGCTTTGATCCACCACATAGCATACGTTGCAAGTCTAAATCCTTTTTCATGGTCAAATTTCTTAACAGCCTGCATCAACCCTATATTACCTTCAGAAATTAATTCATTAACTGGAAGACCATATCCTCTGTAACCCATTGCAATCTTTGCAACTAGTCTTAAATGACTAGTAACTAGCTTATGAGCAGATTGTAAATTACCATTCTCTCGCCAATTTTTGGCTAACATATATTCTTCCTCTGCATCCAACATTGGAAATTTTTTAATTTGAGCAAGATATATGGATAGTCCTCCTACTGAAGGAGCTGGAAGATTACTCATTTCATTTTTATTAGTCATAATTTTAAATTATATATTAATTACTAATTTTCAACCACTCAGTTTATTTAGTAAATCTAATGTTTTTTTAAAGTCTAAAGGCAATTTGGACTTAAAACTTAACCATTTTTTTTTAGTGGGGTGAATGAACTCTAAAGTTTGGGCATGTAATGCTTGACCATTAAGTTTTGAAAGTTTATTAAAAAAATCTTTATTAATCTTCTTAAATTTAATATTTTTTTTACCATACTGTTTATCTCCGAGCAGTGAAGTTCCTTTATATTTTAGATGTACTCTTATTTGGTGAGTTCTTCCAGTTTCTAACTCACATTCTATGAGACTAATTTTGGGAATATCTTTTATGTTAAAAACTCTAATTGTTTTGTAATTTGTAACAGCTCTTTTTCCATTAACATCACTTACTGTCATTAATTGTCTATTTTTTTTATTTCTGGATATTAAAGTTTCAATACGTCCATTTAAAGGACGAATTACTCCCCATGCTAAACATTGATATCTTCTTTTAATCGAGTGATCACTAAACTGTTTTCCTAAATTAGAATGTGCCAAATTATTTTTGGCAACGACTAGCAGTCCACTGGTCTCTTTATCTATTCTGTGAACAATTCCAGGTCTTGTAGTGCCATTAACATCAGAAAGATTTTTTTTATATTTGTAAATTAATGCATTAACTAGTGTATTCTTATAATTGCCCGCACCTGGATGGACGACCATGCCTTTAGGCTTATTTATGATTAAAAGATCATTATCTTCGAATATAATGTCTAATTTAATCTTATTTGGAGAAATCTTAATATTTTCTTCATCAATTATATTTATTTTAATTTTATCATTAATTTTTAATTTAGTAGAAGGAGAAGTATTAAAAATTTCATTTAATTTTACATAATTTTTTTTGATGAGTTTTTTGATATAAGAACGTGTTAGGCTAGTTATTTCTTTAGATAAAAAAACATCCAATCTTTCACCACTATTTTTTTTTTTAATCAAGAATTCTATTGTTTTATTCATAAATTAATTTAAATTAAGTACTTATGCGCCGGTAGCTTCAACTGGATAGAGCGCCGGATTTCGGCTCCGGAGGTTATGGGTTCGACTCCTATCCGGCGCACCATTTTTAAATAGTCCATTTTAAAAATTTTTCTTTATTTTTTAAAATATAACTAGGGTAGTTAGAGTCCAACTGAATTTTTTTTAAAGTAATACCTCTTCCAAAAATATCTTGATTTTTTAATATTTTTTCCTCTATATTTTTTTCATTAATACTGTTGATATCAAATTCACCATGAGAAAATGATTTAATTTTATTTAAAATTTGTGACGGTGTTTGAAGAAATGAAAAATGCCATCCCCCTTTAATTATTTGTAGATTATTTTTATCTATTCTCCAAAAGGGGTATTTTTTAAATTTTAAGTTTCTTAAATTTTGCATTGTAGTTATATTTTTTTTTTTTGTAATTTTAGACCCAATCCAATTACTTTCATCTATATTTTGAAGATTTATTTTGTACATGAACATTTTTTGAGAGAATGCTATAAATTTTTTATTTTTATTTATTTCATTAAGTTTTGTTAAATCTGGTATCTCGTCAGAGTCGGATAAAATAATTAAATCTTCAGGAGATGCGTCCTTAATTCCCTTTATTAATGAGTTTCTTTGATGCTGTTCAATCGGAGACTCTCCGCCGATATGTTTTTTAAAGTTTATTTCTTTGTCATAATCAGCAACAATAAATTTTATTTTATTCTTAAATTTTGAAAATTTTTTAATATCAAAATTTATTTGTTTATTTTTTCCTTGATGTGTTTTTGTAGACTCTGAAATGACAAAATAATCAACATATTGATTTAGTATGTTTAGTCGTAATTCGACCATATGATCTTCATCAAAATATTGAAAGCAATCGTAAATAGCCATTAGTTAAAATAAAGATCCTCAAAATTTTTTAAGTCTTTTATATCGATATTAAATCTTTTAAGAATCAGTTTAAGTAAATTTAATTGTCCAAATATTAACATTAGGCTAATAAATTTTTCCTTTGAATCAATAATTAAGTTTTTACCATCTTCATTATTAAAGTTAGGAATTAAAATCATATCCATTTCAGCAGGTACTCTTGAATTATGTTCCCCAATATCTTTCCAGTCAACAACGACATAATTTAATTCATAAAGTCGATTGAGAAGTAAGTGCCAACTTGGAACATCTTTGTACATTGAAAAAATGTGTGTTTCAATTTTAATTAGAAGAGGCCTGTAATCACCTAAACCATTTAAAATTTCCAATTCTGCACCTTGCGTATCTATTTTAAGGTAGTCTAAATTTTTTATATTTATTCCTGTCAGTAGATTATAAATAGAATCGCAGTCTATATTTGTTGAGCGTGTAACATCGTAATTTTTGTAATTTTCTTTTCTTATATTGTGTAAATCAAAATTTTTAATATTTGGCTCGTACATCGAAGAACTACCTAGTCTATTATCTAAAATATATAATTTTTTTTTACTTTTTTGGCTCCAGACACCCTTATTAATTATGAATTTATTATTTTTTAATTTTTTGGCTTCAGTTTCAATTGGTTCAATTAATATATCTTCAAAAAAATAATTATATTTATCAGAAAAAAAATTATCTGAATTAAAGCCACCCTGAGCACCAATATCAAGTGCAACTATTTTTTTATCATTTAGTATATTTTTAATTATTTTTGTAAAATTATGAGAATTATTACTCTTATAACTCTTATCATGTAAAAAATTAATGACTCTTCTATTTAACTTAAGCTTAATTAAAATTTTAAAAATCATGGGCAAAATTATTTTAAGCAAGCTTCTTGATAGCTTCAGAATTCTATTTTTAAGCATATAATTGATAATAATTATTTTTTTGTAAATGTTGTGAGACCAATTTTTTTTCCATCAATTAAACTAGAAGCACAATGTAATCGGGTTCTATCAAAAATTAACATTGAGCCTAATTCCCATTCATATACCATATCAATTTCTAAACCTGAAAGATTTTCTATTTTCTCATGTTTTAAATATTTTTCATAGTCTAAAGTATTGAACCTTTCGCTTCCGTATAATTTTAGATGTTCTGAAGATCTAAAATTTTGACCATAATTAAGATCTTTTTTACTTAACTCTTCTTCATTGATTGTAAAGTTAGTCGAGCTACCATAAAATTTATTTTTAAATATTACAGTTCCACCTTTTGAAGTAAGTGGAATTAAAGTTTGTTTATAAATAATCTCATCCGAATTAAAACCTCCATCGCCGTGCAACCCTATTGGATTATAACTTTCTTGAAAAAGACCAAGAACATCTACATTTTTTTCATCTTTAAGGTTATCCATCTTGAAATCACCGATCTCATTTTTTAATCTAGTAAAAAAAAGATTTTCTAATTCTAAATTTACATCTTTTAACCATCTTTTTTTTATTACATTCTGTTTTTTATTATGAACTGTTATTGGTAGTTTATTATAAAGTTCCAAAAATTTATTTATTTCATCTTTACTGAATAGATTTTTCACGACTTTAATTGGACTTTCTAATTTTTTTATTTCTTCAACTTTTTTATGCATAGTTTATTCACCCATATTGATTAAGGTCCCGCGGTTTTTAGCTCCACTGTAAGAACA
>Ga0233444_10004770_pt1 | contig 12832 bp, 12 predicted proteins | sample SI_124_October20_6_FD_182792 | JGI IMG/M metagenome (GOLD analysis project Ga0233444, IMG submission 182792) | Seawater microbial communities from Saanich Inlet, British Columbia, Canada - SI_124_October2016_10_MG | ecosystem: Environmental > Aquatic > Marine > Inlet | place: Canada: British...
ACAAAAAAAGGTATAATTTTTTGTTCAATATCTGAAGCAATTCAAAAGCATCCTGACCTAGTCAAAAAGTATCTCGGCTCTGTCATTCCTTTGAGTGATCACTATTTTGCAACTTTAAATTCCGCTGTATTTACTGACGGTTCTTTTGTTTACATCCCTCCAAATACAAAATGTCCGATGGAGCTATCTACATATTTTAGAATAAACGCGTCAGAGACCGGCCAATTCGAGAGAACTTTAATTATAGCAGATAAAGGAAGCTATGTAAGTTATTTAGAGGGATGCACTGCACCTATGAGAGATGAAAATCAACTTCACGCTGCCAACGTTGAATTGATAGCTTTAGATGATGCTGAAATAAAATATTCAACAGTTCAAAATTGGTATCCGGGCGATGAAAAAGGAATTGGTGGTATTTATAATTTTGTTACTAAACGAGGTGCTTGTAGAGGAAAAAATTCTAAAATTTCGTGGACACAAGTCGAAACAGGATCAGCAATCACATGGAAGTACCCAAGCTGTATTTTGCAAGGAGATAATTCGGTTGGAGAATTTTATTCAATAGCAATTACAAATAATTTTCAAAAAGCCGACACCGGAACTAAAATGATTCATCTGGGGAAAAATACTAAAAGTAAAATAATTTCAAAAGGAATATCAGCAGGTAATGCAGATAATATGTATAGAGGTCTTGTTGATATTAGAAATAAAGCAGGTAATTCAAGAAATTATACTCAATGCGACTCGTTATTAATGGGTAATAAATGTGGTGCACATACAGTTCCTTATATAAAAAATAATAATGCCACATCAACAATAGAACATGAAGCCACAACTACAAAAATAAATGAAGAGCAGCTTTATTATTGCAATCAAAGAGGTTTAGATCAAGAAGAGGCAGTGAGTTTAATTGTGAATGGATTCTGTAAAGAGGTACTACAACAGTTGCCAATGGAATTTGCAGTAGAGGCTCAAAAACTTGTAGCAATCAGTTTAGAGGGAAGCGTGGGGTAATGTTAAATATTAAAAATTTAGAGGCCACAATTGACAATAAACATATTTTAAAGGGACTTAATCTAGATATAAAACCAGGAGAAGTTCATGCGATTATGGGACCAAATGGATCAGGTAAAAGCACTTTAGCAAATGTTTTGTCAGGAAAAAATGGTTACGATATTAAAGGTGACATAAATTTTAATGGTGAGAATCTTAGTGAACTTTCTACAGAAGAAAGGGCACAAAAAGGTATTTTTTTAGCATTTCAATATCCATTAGAAATACCAGGCGTTAACACAAATATTTTTTTAAAAACTTCATTGAATGCAGTTAGAAAAGCCCGAGGTGAAAAAGAATTAGACACTTTAACTTTTTTAAAATTAATAAAAGAAAAAGCTTCAGAGCTTGGTATTGCTGAAAATTTTTTATCGCGTCAACTAAATGTTGGTTTTTCTGGGGGAGAAAAAAAGAAAAATGAAATTTTGCAAATGAAATTATTGAAGCCTAAACTATCAATTTTAGATGAAACAGACTCTGGCTTAGATATTGATGCATTAAAAATAGTTGCAGATGGAGTAAATTCTTACAAGAGTAAAGACAATGCTTTTTTAATTATAACACATTATCAGAGACTTTTAGATTATATTAAGCCAGACTTCGTACATGTGTTATCTAATGGACAAATCATAAAGACAGGTAATGCAGATCTTGGAACTGAGTTAGAAAAAACTGGCTACTCAAATTTAATTTAAATGAATAATTTTTACGATTTTAAAATTGAAAACATAAAAGATATTTCTTTAGTTGAAAAAAATATAAGGAAAAAAAACCTTGATCTCTTTTTTCAAAATGGTTTCCCAAGTAAAAAAATTGAAGATTGGAAATTTACAGATCTTAATTCTATTTTAGAAAAGAACTTTAATAGTATTACTAATAAAGATTTTACATCAGGTAATAAAAAATTAAAATTAATAGAGGGATTTGAACATAACTTCATTTTTCTTGTAAATGGTAAGCTAATTTCAAATAATTTTGATTACGAAGATAAAAATAAGATATTTGTAAAAGATTATGACCACAAAGATAAAATAAAATTAGATAGACAAAACTCATTAATTTTTCTTAATAATGCGTTGGCAACCGGAGGCTTTACATTAGAAGTCTCAAAGAATTATAAATTGATAAAACCTTTAATAATTTACAATTACTTTTCTAAAAATTTAAAAGAAACTATAATAAATAATAAAAATTCAATTATTTTAAATGAGGGGTCTGAACTAACATTGGTTAATTATATTGATAATGAATCTGATAATAATTATATGACGAATACAATAGACAATATTATAATTAAAAATGTCGCTTCTTTAAAAAATATTTTTATAAACAATTCAACATGTGGTGGCTATTTTTATAGATATATTAAAAGCCACTTAGAAAGAGATTCTATTTACGATAATTATTTTCTCTCCTCCGGCTTAAAATTCAATAAGATAGATATAGAGATAGATCACAATGAAGAAAATAGTAGGAGCAGTATCTTTTCAGCTTTAAATTTACTAGGTTTAGAGCATCAAGAAATTAAAAGCAGAATAAATCATAATGCTCCAAATTGTCAAAGTTATCAAAAAATAAAGAATGTATTAAATGATCAAAGTAAAGGCGTCTACCAGGGAAAAATTTTTGTTAAAAACATTGCTCAAAAGACTGATGCTTATCAATTAAGTAAAGCTTTGATTTTAAATGATGAATCAGAGTTTGACGCGAAACCTGAATTAGAAATATATGCAGATGATGTAAAATGCTCTCATGGTTCTACCTCAGGAAGCATAGATTTTGACTCTCTTCATTATTTGAAATCAAGGGGAATACCTAAAGAAGAAGCATTAAAGATGCTTATCAATGGTTTTTTAAGTGAAGTTTTAGAAACATTACGCGACAACAAACTTAAATTTTTTTTATTAGAAAAATTGGAAAATCAAATAAATGGAAATTAAAAATATAAAAAAAGAGTTTCCAATATTTACTCAAAAGATTAATGGAAAATCTTTGGTTTATTTAGATAGCGCGAACTCTTCTCAAAAACCAAAGGTAGTAATTGATAGGATTTCTAATTTTTATGAAACTGAATATTCGAATGTTGGAAGGAGCGTTCATTCTCTTGCTGTTAAAGCTACGAACAGGTTTGAAGCTACACGTGATTTGGTAAAAAAATACATGAATGCAGCTCACCGTGAAGAAATAATTTTTACAAAAGGCGCAACCGAGTCAATCAATTTAGTAGCTTCAACATATGGAAAAAAGTATATTAATAAAGGTGACGAAATACTAATTACTGAATTAGAGCATCATTCTAATTATGTTCCATGGCATTTTTTAAGATCAGAAAAAGGCGCAGTAATTAAATTTGCACCAGTTAACGAGAGTGGTGATGTTGAGATTGACGAAATTAAAAAACTTATTTCTAATAAAACTAAAATTATTGCTATTACACATATCTCAAATGTAACTGGAGCTGTGCTACCAATTAAAAAAATTGTGGATTTAGCAAAAGAAAAAAATATTCCAGTATTAATAGACGGAACTCAAGGGGCTCCACATTCATATATTGATATGCAAAATATAGGTTGTGATTTTTATGCTGTATCCTGTCATAAAATGTATGGGCCAAACGGGTTAGGAGTTCTTTATGCTAAAAAAAAATGGCTAGATGATTTACCTCCCTATCAAGGCGGAGGGGGAATGATTAACGAAGTTAAAAAAGATGATATAACTTTTGCAGAAACTCCCACGAAGTTTGAACCTGGAACAATGCAAACTGCTGAAGTTGTTTCTTTTGCCGAATCTATAAATTTTATTGAAAAATTAGGTATAAAAAACATTGCTTCACATGAAAATGATGTTTTAGAGTATGGTTTAGAGGCATTAAGTAAAAATAATTCAATTAATATTATTGGAAATCCTAAAAACAGAGGTTCTGTATTATGTTTTACATTAAAAGATATTCATCCTCACGATATAGCAACAATATTAGATGATGATGGTGTAGCAATAAGAGCTGGCCATCATTGCTGTCAAATTTTGCACGAAAAATTAGGTTTATCAGCGACAGCAAGAGCGTCAATTGGAGTTTATAACGACAAAGATGATATAGACAAATTATCCGAAGCAATTAAAAAATGTCAGAAAGTATTTCAAGGTTAGATGGAACTTAAAGAATTATATCAAGAAATAATTTTAGACCATGGGAAAAATCCAAGAAATAAAGGTAAGTGTGAGGGGTATACCAATGATGCAAAAGCACACAATCCTTTATGTGGTGATAAAGTACATATCTACCTTAAACTAAATAATGAAAAGTTAGTTGAAGATTTAAGTTTCGAAGGAGAAGGTTGTGCAATATCATTAGCTTCTGCATCTATTTTAACTGAATTAACAAAAGGCAAAGATTTATCATTTATAAAAAAAATTAGTGATGATTTTTTAAGTATGATTAAAAATAAATCAAAAATTACTCTTAACAGCCTCACCGAAGATCAAGTCACTACAATTACATCATTATCTGGAGTACAAGAATTCCCAATGAGGGTTAAATGTGCCACAATGGCGTGGCATACTTTATTATCAGCAGTAGAAAAAAAATGAGTGAATTAAAAGAAAAAATAGTATCTGAGATTAAAAAAATTTATGACCCTGAAATACCGGTCAATATCTATGAATTAGGTTTGATTTATAAAATTGAAATTAAAGAGACCAAAAAAGTGAATATTGATATGACTTTGACCTCCCCAAATTGTCCTGTAGCTGAGAGTTTGCCAAAAATGGTTAAAGATAATATATTAAAGTTAGAAGGAGTTGATGACGTTGATTTAAATTTAGTTTGGGATCCTCCTTGGACTAAGGATAAAATGTCAGAAGCAGCTAAGTTAGAATTAAATTTATGAGTGAACAAGTAATAAAATTAAGCCAAAATGCAGCGGAAAGAATTAAAGATATTATGTCTAAAGCTGAAGACGCAACTATTGGAGTAAGAGTTGGCGTCCAATCTGGAGGCTGTGCAGGTATGTCTTATGTAATGGAATATGCAAAAGAAATTAAACCTAATGAGGAAGTTATTGAAGATAAAGGAGTGAAAGTTCTTATAGACCCTAAAGCTATAATGTATTTATTAGGAACAGAAATGGACTACAAAAAAGAAAAATTTTCTTCTCAATTTGTTTTTAAAAATCCAAATGAAACTGAACGTTGTGGATGTGGAGAATCTTTTAAAATTTAGTCACTATAATACATCTCAAACTCAATTGGATGTGGAGTATGTTCAAATTTATAAATTTCTTGAAATTTTAGTTCAATGTAAGCATCAATTTGATCATCGGTAAATACACCACCCTCAGTTAGAAACTTTCTATCCCCATCAAGATTTTGCATAGCTTCTCTCAAAGAGCCACAGACTGTTGGAAGCTTTTTCACTTGATCTTCAGATAGAGAATACAAATCATCATCAAAAGATTTTCCTGGATCAATTTTATTTTTAATGCCGTCAATCCCTGCCATTAACATTGAAGCAAAGGTCAAGTAAGGATTTCCAGCTGCATCAGGAAATCTTATTTCACATCTCGCTCCCTTTGGATTCATTATAACTGGAATTCTACAAGATGCAGATCTATTTCTCGCTGAGTAAGCCAGGATTACTGGAGCTTCAAAACCGGGTATAAGACGTTTATAACTATTAGTTGTTGCATTAGAAAATGCATTAATTGCTTTCGCATGTTTTAAAATACCGCCGATATAATAAAGTGCTTCTTTAGATAAACCTGCGTACTCTTTTCCCATAAAAATTGGAGTGTTACCTTTCCAAATAGATTGATGACAGTGCATTCCTGATCCATTATCTCCTTTAACAGGTTTAGGCATAAAAGTAGCGGTCTTGCCGAATGAGTGTGTTACCATTTGTACAACATATTTATACAACTGAACGTTATCGGCCATATTTGTTAATGTTCCAAAATACATTCCAAGTTCATGTTGACTTGGAGCAACTTCGTGATGGTGTTTTTCAACTTTAACTCCCATATCTTTTAAAGCTTTTAAATATTCACCCCTCATATCTTGGGCGCTATCAATTGGAGGAACTGGAAAGTATCCACCTTTAACACCTGGCCTATGACCCATGTTCCCATTTTCATATTTTCTACCAGTATTGTAAGGACCTTCAGAACTATCAATCATAAAACTTGTTTCATTCATGTCATTCTTAAATCTAACATCATCGAAAACAAAAAATTCTGGTTCTGGTCCAAAATAAGATTTGTCACCAATTCCCGTTTTTTTTAAATAAGCCTCTGCTTTTTTTGCTGTTCCTCTAGGATCTCTTTCATAAGGGTCTTTTTTTACAGCATCTAAAATATCACAAAAAATATTTAACGTAGTATGAGAATTGAAAGGATCAATAATTGGTCTTTCTAAATCTGGTTTTAATATCATGTCAGACTCGTTTATAGCTTTCCAGCCCGCTATAGAAGAACCATCAAAGAAAACACCTTTATCAAGCATTTCTTCATCAACAACAGTAGTATCCATTGTTAGATGTTGAAGCTTACCTTTAGGATCAGTAAACCTTAAATCAACAAATTCAACTTGTTTGTCTTTTATAAGCTTTATTACATTCTTAGAATCCATTCTGAAGTCTCCTAATTTTTTTTTATTTAAATCTGTTAGGAACATATATAATGAAGTTTTCTTTAAGTATATTTAAATATAAATACCAGCTATGCATTATAAACATAAATACAATTATTACTCGAAATGAGAGAAGCTACCACTAAAGATCTGTCCTTATTGTTATTACTTTCTATAATATGGGGTTCGGCATTTTTTAATATTAAAATTGCAACTTACTCTTATGAGCCTTTTACATTAGCATTAGTAAGAGTGATATTTGCAAGCATCCCGTTATTTTTATTATGTAAATTTAAGAAAATTAAGATTGAGGCTTTTAGTAAAAATTGGAACTGGTATGCTTTGATAGGACTTTGCAATATAGCTATTCCGTTTGTGTTAATCGCTATTGGAACGGCAAAAATTAATAGTTATTTAGCCGCCATTTTAATGAGCACAACACCTTTAAGCGGATCAATACTTGCGCATTTATTTACAAAAGATGAAAAATTATCTTACCTTAAATCGCTAGGTGTTTTAATTGGCTTCAGTGGAATTATTTTATTATTTTTTGATAAGGTGATTATAAATAGTGAAAATTATGTTTATGTGCTTATAACAATTCTTGGGTCTACTTTTTATTGTATCGGTGGACTTTTGACACTTAAACTAAAAAATAAAGTAAATGAAAATGTAACAACCTCTACTACTTTATGGGCAGTAATTTTTTTGTTGCCGTTTTCTCTTTTAATTGAAACACCATGGAATTCTAACCCTTCATTACAGTCAACATTATCACTTTTATACTTAGGTGTTATTGCAACTGGATTGGCTTGGTTAATTCGATTTAGAATTTTAACAGTAAATGGGTTAGTGTTTCAAACACAAGTTGCTTACTTAATTCCAATCTTTGGGATTATTTTTGGATATTTTTTAATGGATGAAGTAATAACTTGGAGAGTATTGTTTTCCTTAGTTGTAATACTTGTTGGAATTTATATATTCAAAAAAAATAATAAAAATTAATTAATGGAATTAGAATCAATAGAATTTAGTTTTTTATCAATTTTTACGCTAATAACGTTTTTTATATTTCTAATCATAAGCAACTATTCTTATAAAATTAAAAATGGAGCTCTTTTAGACAAAGATTTTTCTAAACCTCAAGCTTTTCATCGGTTTGCAATTTCAAGAAGTGGAGGAATTGCAGGGATAATTTCTTTAAATATTTTTTTTGTAATTTATTTTCTTCTTTATTCAAATATTTTATATGAATATTTCTTCATATGTAACTTAATGTTTTTGATTGGCTTTTTAGATGATATCAAAATTAAATTAAGCCCATCTAAAAGATTACTATTAATGGTTATCTTTCTTTTTGTTTCGATTCACTTTCTGTATTTAGAAATTACGAATATTGATATACCTTTTTTATCAGATTTTTTACAAATTAAATTTTTTTCTTCAATTTTTGTACTTTTGTGTTTTTTATTTGTAATCAACGGTGCAAATTTAATTGATGGATTTAATGGTCTTTTAACAATCAACTTAATAATCATCAATTCAATTTTGCTATATGTAAATATTTTAAACGGAAATAATGAATTTTCACTATTCTTAATTGCTCAAATAATTATTTTACTGTCTTTTCTTTTATTCAATTTTCCTAATGCAAAAATATTTTTAGGTGACAGTGGGTCATATGTAATGGGCACCTTAGTTGCTCTTAATTCAATAATTACCAATAACTTAAACTCAAATTATTCATCATTTTTTTTCTGTACACTTTTATTTTATCTTTTTTTTGAGGTATTTTTTTCGTTTATAAGAAAAGTTTTTCAGAAAAAATCACCTGTGCATCCAGATAACAAGCATCTTCATATGCTTATATACGGGAGAATATCTCAAATTTTTGGAAAAGATAAAGCCAACTACATTAATTCGATATTTATTAATTTAGTATGTTTATTACTTATTTTACCAGCTTTAATTTTTGCAAAAGACCCAACAATTAGCAGATATTGGTTTTTTTCTTTAATGGCAATTTATCTGTTAATTTATTGGAGACTTTATCGTTTAACAAAAAATTAAATTGATATATAAGACAACGATTATTAAATGGGCAAGTGGCGGAATTGGTATACGCGCTGGTCTTAGAAACCAGTGCCGCAAGGCTTAAGAGTTCGAGTCTCTTCTTGCCCACCATGAATTATGAAAATAGAAGTTAAATCCAAAAAAGGTCTTAGAACGATTTTATCAGTAGTTGTTGATAAAAAAGATATTCAAGTGAAAATGAATGAAAAGCTTAATGAATTGCAAAAGGAAGTTGCTTTAAAGGGATTTAGACCAGGAAAAGTTCCTTCAACTGTAATTAAAAGTCAATTTGGAAAATCCATCTATGGTGAAGTTATAGATAAAATTTTAAGAGATACCTCGTCCAAAGCTATTGCTGATAAGAAAATAAAAGTGGCAGGTCAACCAAAAATAGATCTCAAGCAATTTGGCGAAGGAAAAGATTTAAATTATGAATTGCAGATTGATTGTTTACCAAGCGTAACATTAAAAAATTTTGATAAATTTAAAGCAACAGATTTTAAAGTAAAAATTGAAGAAAAGGTTATTGAAAAAAAAATCAAAGAAATTTCAGAACAAAATAAACAATTTGAAGATAAAAGTGAAAATGAAAAAGCTGTCATGGGTAACCAAGTTGTATTTGATTATTCAGCAAACATTGATGGTAATAAATTTGAGGGCAGTGAAGGCAAAGGAGTTCAACTTGAGCTAGGGAAGGATTTATTTTTAAAAGGATTTGATCAACAATTAGTTGGAGTAAAAAAAGGGGAAACAAAGTTAATTGAAGCAGTAATGCCAGCTAATCACCCTAAAAAAGAATTAGCGAATAAAAAAACAAATTTTGAATGTAAAATTTTAAATATAAAAAAATCAAAAGAAAGCAAAATAGATGACAATTTCGCAAAAATGATGGGCGCTAAAGATATTAAAGATTTAAAATTTTTAATCAAAAAACAAATTTCAAGTCAATATTTACAAGCATTAAATTCTATAACAAAAAAAGAAATTTTAGATCAAATTGAAAAAAATCATCAAGTTGATTTACCTCAAAATTTAATAGATCAAGAAATTTCAGTTATGACTAAAAGCCTTAAACCCGAAGATAAAGAAAAACATAAATCTAATAATGAGAAATTAGCTAAATCTAGAATAAAGTTAGGATTACTTCTAAATGAATACGGAGAAAAAAATAATGTTAATGTATCGGATGAAGAAGTTAAGGCTGAAATACAAAAACAAATTAAAGGTATGCCAGGGCAAGAAAAAATGGTTCTTGATTATTATCAAAAAAATCCAAGTGCGTCTCAAGGCTTAAAAAGTTCTATTTATGAAGAAAAAATTATTGAAATGATCAAATCAAAAATTAAACTCATCACTAAAGAAATTGAAACAAAGGAAGCTGAAAAAATTATTTCTGAATTTAATAAACCAAATTTAGCTGACACCAAGACTTCTAAAACCAAATCTACTGAAAATAACAAACCTAAATCAAAAAAAATTAGTAAAAAGTAACCAATAGTTGTATACATTTAGCTATGAGTCGAGAGCTTGATGAAAAAATGAATAGTTTAATTCCTATGGTTGTTGAACAAACAAGTAAAGGGGAGAGAGCTTATGATATTTATTCAAGACTATTAAAAGAAAGAATAGTTTTCCTTGTAGGACCTGTTAACGATGGCGTTGCGTCATTAGTAACTGCACAATTATTATTTTTAGAGTCGGAAAATCCCAACAAAGAAATTAGTTTTTATATTAATAGCCCAGGAGGCTTAGTCACAGCAGGTTTAGGTATTTATGATACAATGCAATATATTAATTCACCCGTCTCAACATTATGTATTGGTCAAGCATCATCGATGGGCTCATTTTTGTTGGCTGCTGGAGAAAAAGGAAAAAGATACTCACTTCCTAATTCAAGAATTATGGTCCACCAACCTTCAGCAGGCTTTCAAGGGCAAGCTACTGATATAGAAATTCACGCCAAGGAAATTATATCTCTAAAACAAAGACTAAATAAAATTTACTCTAAACACACCGGTAAGTCTGTGAATGAAATATCAGAAGCTCTAGAAAGAGATAATTTTATGACTGCGGAAGAAGCTAAAAAATTTGGTTTAGTAGACTCTGTTGTAGAAAAAAGAAAGTAAAACACAAGATATAGTTTTTTTTACAACTTCAACTTGCTAAGCTTAACTTAGGGATTTATATTAAATACATTGATTCGATATGTCTGAAAAAAATAATAAAAACATTTTATACTGTTCATTCTGCGGTAAAAGCCAACATGAAGTGAGAAAACTTATAGCAGGCCCAACGGTTTTTATTTGTGACGAATGTGTTGAGTTGTGTATGGATATTATTAAAGAAGAAAATAAAAGTTCACTAGTAAAACACCAAGATGGTGTTCCATCTCCAAAAGAAATTTGTAACGTATTAGATGATTATGTAATTGGACAAAAATTTGCAAAAGAAATTTTATCTGTAGCAGTTCATAATCACTATAAGAGGCTTAATCATGAAACAAAAAACAATAAAGATATAGAGCTTTCTAAGTCAAACATATTGTTAGTTGGTCCAACTGGATGTGGTAAAACTCTATTAGCACAGACTCTAGCAAGAATTCTAGATGTTCCTTTTACAATGGCGGATGCGACAACGCTTACTGAGGCCGGTTATGTGGGTGAAGATGTGGAAAATATAATTTTAAAACTTCTTCAATCAGCGGACTACAACGTGGAAAAAGCACAAAGAGGAATTGTATACATAGATGAAGTGGATAAAATTAGTAGAAAATCAGAAAACCCATCTATCACAAGAGACGTTTCTGGTGAGGGAGTTCAACAAGCACTATTAAAAATTATGGAAGGAACTATAGCAAGTGTTCCTCCACAAGGTGGAAGGAAACATCCTCAACAAGAATTTTTACAAGTAGACACTACAAATATTTTATTTATTTGTGGAGGTGCTTTTGCTGGACTTGATAAATTAATAGATAGCAGAGGAAAAGGTAGCTCAATTGGATTTGGAGCTAAAGTTAAAAATTATAAAGAACAACTACTTTCTGAAATAATGAAAATGTTAGAACCAGAAGATCTAATTAAATATGGATTAATTCCAGAATTTATTGGCAGAATGCCAATCATAGCAACACTTGATGATTTAGATGAAAAATCTTTGGTTAAAATTTTAAAAGAACCAAAAAATTCTCTTATAAAACAATATCAAAGACTATTCGAATTTGAAGAAGTAGAGCTTGAATTTAATGATGAAGCAATTTTAGAAATAGCTAAAAAAGCTATTTCAAAGAAAACAGGTGCTAGAGGCTTGAGATCCATTTTAGAAAATATTTTGCTTAAAACTATGTTTGAATTACCAGATATGGAAGGTGTAATAAAAGTTACTATAGATAGCACTGCAGTTAAAGGAACATCCGAGCCCATTGTCACATACGGAAAAAAATCATCAACATCAGTAGCATAATTTCAATTTGTTTCTTGAAATTGTCTCATTAATTGCCATATTAGTAGTTAATGAAAGCTACTTATTTAAAACCGTTACTACCTTTAAGGGACATAGTCATATTCCCATCCATGGTTGTACCTTTATTTGTGGGAAGAGAAAAATCGATTAAAGCTCTTCAAGAAGTGATGAAGTCAGACAAGTCAATTGTACTAATTACACAAAAAAATTCAGAAATTGATGATCCAAAGAGTAAGGATTTATACCAGTATGGTTGTTTAAGTAAAATATTACAATTGTTAAAACTTCCTGACGGCACAGTGAAGGTTTTAGTGGAAGGAGAAAAAAGAATAAAAATTTTAAAATACAATGAAAGTCCCAATAATTTTTTAACTTGCGAGGTAGAAATAATTGAAGATCAAAATGCATCTAGTGATAACGATCAGTATGCCCTGGGTCTAGTGAAAAAGTTTGAGAGATTACAAGTTTTAAATAAAAAGGAATTTAATGATGGATCAAATAATTTAAAAAATTTAAAAGACCCAATTCAAATTGCGAACAACATTTCTGCTAACTTAAATATTCAAATCTTTGAAAAACAAGAACTACTCGAAATAATCGATCTTAAAAAAAGATTGGAAAAAAT
>Ga0233444_10004771_pt1 | contig 12832 bp, 7 predicted proteins | sample SI_124_October20_6_FD_182792 | JGI IMG/M metagenome (GOLD analysis project Ga0233444, IMG submission 182792) | Seawater microbial communities from Saanich Inlet, British Columbia, Canada - SI_124_October2016_10_MG | ecosystem: Environmental > Aquatic > Marine > Inlet | place: Canada: British...
TTATCTTCTGCCGACAAGGCCCAGCGAATATGCGTTTCACGGCACCACTGCCGTATCACCGTCACTGCTTGTTCATTCAAAGCAAACCGCTGCTGAATCGCTTCACAGTCTAATAAGGCAACAATACTTTCCACATCAAACCGAGACTCTGGCAACGCTAATAAACGATCAAACGCCGACAATACCGGACTCTGCTGCTGACCACTGGCACCTGAAATACCATAAGGAATAAATAAGCCTTTTGGCGCGGTGCCAAACACCGCATCAATCGCACCAGCATACACATCGACATCAGGCGTCATCACCACCACATCGGTCGGTGATAAATCAGGGTGACGTTCAAACAACGCCAATAACTGATCATGCAACACTTCCACTTCACGCATCGTGCTATGGCAAGCATGACATTGAATCGAATCATCGTCATCGGCAATCAATCGCTTATCGGCAGTCAAACTGGGATCAACTAGCTGAACAATATCACCCTGTAACTGACCTAATAAACTCGTACTGTCCGGCATCGAGAATAATGACTCTGACTCATGCTCACAGTGTTGTATCTGCTCAAAAAAATCTTGACCTTGCTTGCCTAAACTCGCTAATAACGGATGCCCTGACTCATTAACACCAGCATCTTCACCAAAGTCTAATGTTTGCTGGCCTTGCCGTTTAGGATCAACCAAATCGCCCCAATAACCTTCACTGGGTGATAAAAAGTACAAAGTGATATCGCAATGCCTTCCCATCAACTCATACAATTCTAAATACACCGGTGGCAAAGCCGACACACCGAAAATAGCTAACCGAGTAGGCAATCCCTCCGGTCTATCAGTACAAGACTGTAAATAGGCTTTCAGGCGTTCTAATAGATTCGCACGATGCATCGCTGATTGATCGACATCCGCCGTCAACCGCTGCCACAACATCGCCTGCCAATGCGGTAGCTTCGCTCCCGGTTGCTCCCAAGATTGCACCCAATCAGGTCGATACATTAAATATTGGTCAAAACTATCAGCAATACGATGGGCCAAACCAAAGCGCTTTACTACATCATCCTGCTCACCTAAATAACCAGCAATCGCTTCAAAACCATTTTGCCCAGCACACGTTGGCAACAGATCAAAAATTCGCCATGTCATCGCGTCTTTACTAAACGCAGACTCTTTCGGAATATCAGGCAACACACGACGAAATAAAGCCCAGAGATAGGCCGAAGGATAAGGAAAATCAATATGACTGGCAATCGAATGATTTTGGGCTAAATAGAGTGACAACCAACGTGACAACTCATTACTCTGGACAATAATGGTTTCAGCTTCTAAAGGCGGCAATGGTGCTGATTTCTGCTGTGCTGTTAGCGTCGCCGCCAGTTGCAACATATCATTACTGTAGACCACTTTAAGCATCTATATTATTGTCCGTACTTGAGGTTTGAATGACTTAAAACTATACCGAACTTAACTATAAATGTATTAATGATCACTAATCGCCTTATTTAACGATAAGAAAAGCGAAAATAAAAATTAATAAATCAATCCAATCCATAAGTGTTCAAGTCATTACTCATGACCATGACCAACCCCATAATTAATACCATCACTATCAATATCTTTACCTGGTGAATTAGAAATGAACGGACAAATAGCCGTGACTAATAGTGACCCCGGTGCTCAATTTACCGTTACGTTTATGAATCAGAACTAAACGGTTGAACTAAAATTATTTTTTAATTCTAACCAACTGCAAACTCATTAAATCATTGCCCTTCATCAAAGTGTTGTCATCAATAATTTTCCAGATATCTTCTTCATTAACTGAACTCTTAAAGACAAGGTACCTGTCACTACCAGACTCACGAACAAAGATTTCTTCAAACTCAGTTCGGTTTCCTTCACTGTCGATATAGTTTTTTCCTATGACAAATTTCTGAGAGCCTGCAACCTCAGCAAAGATATCCATCAACTCAATAGATGAGCCAGCCTCGCTTTCATATTCCCCTTCAAAGCCATGACTACAGGCCGATAGTGTCGCCATTAGTACCAATATTGAAACCAATTTAAGCCATGCCATGAAATACGCTCCTAATCTAATACAAGTAAATGATAATTTAAGCTAAATAAGACGGCTAATCAATCCCATTAATTTCAGAATAATTAAAGTTCAAACGCTACTTGGTCTTAGTCACACCTAATAATTTCAATATCTTTTTTTCATAAATCGGCTCAGACGAGCCCGTTTTAACTTTATATAAAAAGTATTTCTCATAGGCTACCTTTGCCCATTTCACCCATTTGCCTTTTTTCATCCACGCCGTGTTACGTGGTGGAATTTGTGGCATCGCTACGAAGGCCGCACCTGTCTCTCCCATGTCCGCCAGACAAATCGCATTCCAAGTCGCAATCTTCTCTGGCGTTTTACCCTCGATACAGGCATGAATGTTCTGTACAGCAGCTGATGCCATGCTTTCAATCATATAACCGGTTTTAGGCGCACCCACGGGCACAGGTGTTTGATCGAGTGGTGGGATAGCAATACAGACGCCAACACCATAAATATTTGGATAAGTCGGGTTACGTTGCAAATTATCGACTTTCAAGAAACCGCGCGCGTTAACTACATCTTCGCCTAAGTTAGCGACACAATCGACACCTTTAAAGGCAGGTAACAACATCGAATAATCAAAAGCCAAGTCATGCTGCTTAATCACATCACCTTGATCATTAACCTGTTCGACCTGCATAGCGCCTTCTGTAATGTCAGTCACTTTCGCGTTGGTTATCCACTGAATATCATGTTGCCTAAATTCAGACTCTAATAAACCCTTTGAATCGCCCACACCACCCATCCCAAGATGCCCGATATAGGGTTCTGCTGTCACGAAAGTCATGGGGACCTGGTCCCGTATTTTCGCTTGACGCAAGATATGACTCAACATCAAAACATATTCATAGGCTGGGCCAAAACATGAAGCGCCTTGCACAGCACCAACGACAATCGGTCCTGGATTTCGCATAAAGATTTGCCAAGCCTGTTGGGCTTTTTCTGCATGATCTAAGGTACAAATAGATTGGGTATACCCTTCTGGCCCAAGACCTTCAATCTCATCAAAAGCCAATTTTGGCCCCGTCGCGACAATTAAATAGTCATAATCTAGGACTTGGCTGTCACCCAGTTTGACTTGGTTTTTTTCTGCTAATATCTCATCAACACCTGCAGATGAGAACACAATGTTTTTCGCATTCAGGTAAGGCCCAATCTCGAAACTGGTCTGAGATTTATCTCTATATCCCGTCGCAACCCATGGGTTACTTGGTACAAAATGAAATAATGGCGTGTTGGAAACAACGGTGACCTGATGACTTTCGTCTAGAACAGCACGCATTTCATAGGCAGCCGGCAATCCACCGATACTCGCGCCTATGATAATAATATGTGCCATAACCTACCTAAAAAAGGCTAATGAACTGTGCCAGAATCAAAAATTGTACCTGCGCCTGCATGAGCAAAGATCAAAGCCACATCGGCTTTATCGAAGTAATAATGTTCATTACAGAATTCACAAGCCACTTCGATTTTCTCTTGCTCTTCAACCAAGGCCATCGCATCCTGTTGGCCTAATAAATTGATGGTGTTCGCCACCCTCTCACGAGAGCAGCTACAAGCAAAGCTCAATATCGTTGTCGTCAATAAACGGCACATTTCTTCATGGAATAAACGATGTAATAATGTGCCTGCACCCAATGTGACCAATTCATCCTGACTCACTGTTGATGCTAAATGACTAATCCGTACCCAAGCCTCTTCTTCATCTTCAGTTGATCGCTCGGCATGCGGTAATTGCTGCAGTAATAAACCTGCTGCCATATCAGCATTAGCGGATAGCCAAACGCGTGTTTCCAACTGCTCAGATTGTCTGAAATAGGTCTCTAACAACCCAGATATCGAACTACCATCTAGAGCAATAATGCCTTGATAAGGTTGCGTCGCACCATTGACTTCAATAGTAATCGCCAAGGTGCCTTCACCCGTTAAATCGACTAATGTCGACTCATCAGCCAAAGTCACATCTTCGTCCCATTGGGCGAAAGCACGTAAAGTATCATCACTTGTGCACTCAACCATCATGACTTTGACGGGACCGGATGATTTAATTTGTAGTACCAAACGTTCGTCAATTTTAACGGTTGCTGCCAACAAAGCCGCTGCTGACATCATTTCACCTAATAGGGTTTGTAATACCTTAGGATAACGACGACGTGACGTCACTGCTTGCCATGTGTCATGCAAATGGACCCACTCACCTCTAATCGCCGCATTATCAAAAATAAAACGCTGCAAACTATCAGATTGAAATGATGGGCTATCGTTACTTTCTTTCATTCATCTTCCAAAAAAAATGCTGGACACAATCTATGTCCAGCATTTTACATTAACGCATAAAAAGATGCCGTGCTGTTCTAACAGCTCGTTTCTATTTAATCGATTACTACCTCATTATGCAACTGATAATAATAAGGTATTTAAACGTTTCACATAGCTGGCAGGATCTTCCAACTGACCGCCTTCAGCTAACAAAGCTTGGTCAAACAAAATAGAAGACCAATCACCAAAACGCGCATCATCAGACTCATCTTTCAACCGAACAACCATTGGATGTTCTGGGTTGATTTCAAAAATCGGCTTCGTACCACCCACTTCTTGACCCGCTGCTTTTAACATACGCTCAAGATTAGCACTCATATCCATATCATCAACCACTAAACAGGCTGGAGAATCAGTCAAACGATGTGTAATACGCACATCTTTTACTTTATCACCCAAGTTTGTTTTAACGCGTTCGACTAAATCAGCAAAGTTCTTATCAGTCTCTTCCTGTGCTTTCTTCTCTTCTTCATCAGCTAATTCGCCAAGATCAAGATCACCTTTCGCAACAGATTGTAATGACTTTCCATCAAATTCAGTCAATGAGTTCGTTAACCACTCATCAACACGATCTGCGAACAATAAAACCTCAATGCCTTTCTTACGGAAGACTTCAAGATGCGGGCTATTTTTAGCCGCTGCAAAGCTTTCTGCTGTGATGTAGTAAATCTTGTCTTGCTTGCCTTTCATACGAGCGACATAGTCTGCTAACGTCACCGTTTGCTCTTCACTACCCGTCTCAGTCGTTGAGAACAACATCAATTTAGCCAAAGCTTCTTTATTGGCAAAATCTTCGCCTGGGCCTTCTTTAATGACTTGACCGAATTCTTTCCAGAATGTCGCATATTTTTCTGCGTCATTCTTCTGCATCTTCGCCAATTCACTCAGCACTTTTTTCACTGAAGCAGCACGAATGCTGTCAATTATTTTGCTGCCTTGTAAGATTTCACGTGACACATTCAACGGCAAATCATTGGTATCAATCACACCACGAATAAACCGTAAATAACGCGGCATTAATTGGTCAGCATCTTCCATAATGAAAACACGTTTCACATACAGTTTTAAACCTTGTGTACGTTCACGATCCCATAAATCAAATGGGGCTGTTGAAGGAATATAAAGTAACGACGTGTATTCAGTCTTACCTTCAACTTTATTGTGGCTCCAGCTTAATGGATCTTGGTAATCATGCGAGATTTGCTTATAAAATTCTTTATATTCATCTTCACTAATGTCGCCCTTAGATTGTGTCCACAACGCCGTTGCTTTATTAACTGTTTCGTCTTCAAGCTCAGCGGTTTCATCTATCTTGCCATCTTCATCAGGCACAGGGTCTTTTTTCATTATGATCGGTAAATCAATATGATCAGAATATTTTGTAATGCAGTTACGTAAACGCCAACTGTTTAAGAACTCATCTTGGTCATCACGCAAATGCAAAGTAACTTCAGTACCACGCGCCGCCTTTTCAATTGTTTCAATCGTAAACTCGCCTTTACCTTCTGATGTCCATTCAACACCTGCATCAGCATCATCACCAGAGCGACGTGTTCTTAATGTGACTTTATCAGCAACAATAAACGAAGAATAAAAACCAACACCGAATTGGCCAATCAACTGTGAATCTTTTGATTGATCGCCCGTCATCTTATCGAAGAATTTTTTAGTACCTGAATTCGCAATCGTACCAATGTTCGCAATGACTTCTTCGCGATTCATACCAATACCATTGTCAGTAATCGTAATCGTCTTGGCATCCTTATCAAAGGACACGCTGATTTTCAGCTCGGCATCACCTTCATACAAACCATCATTAGACAATGCATCAAAACGCAATTTGTCCGACGCATCTGACGCATTAGAAATCAACTCACGCATAAAGATTTCTTTATTGCTATAGAGCGAATGAATCATCAGATCCAGTAATTGGGTGACTTCAGTCTGAAAACCCAGGGTTTCTTTTTCTGCTACAACGGTCATTGAAATACTGCCTCCATCGGCTTTGTTTATCTTAAAGTCAACAAATGGGGGCGAGGTTTAAAAGTTCAAGGGGTGAAATGCATCAAGCCCTATTCATTTGTTTCTTTTTCGGTAGAATTCGACATAAAACCTGACTTTGCCTATTTTACCTATTTGGTTCTACTTCATGGAACTTCTTTGGCTCCACGACGCGATAGGTAGCATGATTTAGTCTGATTATCTCTATCTCAGGCTCCGCCATCGTATATTTTAGCTGGCCTTCTAAAACAACAATTTCCCCCAAACACCCGCTTTCGTTTAATGTGACTTCAATAATCCCTTAGGAATAATAGTTTCATCGAATACTGGTGTCTTCTTATATGCAGTCACGTTGTCCGGTAATGTCTTCATTTTCATATTTCCATAATCTAAAGATAAGCAAGGTCATTAATATTATTAAGGCTCGACAGACGGTCAACAAACAAGATTTAAGTTATTGCTTTTAATGCCGATTAATTAGTATATAGATACGCTAACTCGTCGGAGTTCTCCATGGAAATTCAATCATCAAACACCTTTAGTCAAGATGTCAGCGCACTGGCTAAAGCAGATGACAAAAAAGAAAATGGCCCCATAGGACCGCAAGTTGCAGAACTAGCCCACGCTAAAAATGCGGCTAAAGCTGAATTAAGACTCAATGCCAAATTATTAGAATCAGCACCGGAAGTGACCGTCAATGCCGGCAATAACCCGCAAGCCTTGGTACTCAAAACAGCTATCGAAGGCATTAATGAAGCACTCCAATAAACGCTAGGTGATAATGCCATTCAAAACACCTATGACTCTGGTTTAGATGTCAGCCCAGAAGCAACAGCAGACCGTATTGTTTCTCTCAGCACCGCCTTCTTTGGTGCATGCCAAGAGGCCAATCCTGATCTTGACCAAGAACTAGCACTCACTGCCTTTATCGATGTGATTCGAGGGGGTATTGAGCAAGGTTTTTCAGAAGCCCGCGACGTCCTTGATAGTTTAAGTGTATTGGAAGGTGATATTGCCACTAATATCGACTCAACTTATGACTTGGTACTAGAAGGACTCTCGGCCTTTGTAGCAAATTTTAATCAAGCAGAACCTGAGCCCGTAACTGAAGAACAAGCTAGCGTATAAACGAGCTACTTTTAAAATCAACAACAGACAACGGTCGATATAAAGTCTGAGTTTGAACACCTCCATCTCTATACAAGGTAGAAGCACCTCACTGGCTGTCCTGCCGGCAACGCATCAACTTGGCTTATAAGGCCTACCTTCAATCTTCCGCATAATGACATAAAAAATTGGCGTAAAGAATAAACCAAAGAACGTCACACCCAACATCCCTGAAAATACGGCGATACCTATATCATTACGCATCTCAGAACCTGCACCGGTTGATAGCACCATTGGGACCACGCCCATAATGAAGGCAAAAGAGGTCATCAAAATCGGCCTTAACCGCATATGACTCGCCTGAATGGCTGCTTTAACTGTTTCCATCCCCTGTATTTCAAGCTCTCTGGCAAACTCGACGATCAAGATCGCATTCTTACTTGCCAAGCCTGCCAACACAAATAGGCTGATTTGGGTGAAGATATTATTATCACCATCCGTTAACCAGATTCCTGTCACCGCCGCTAAAATAGACAAGGGAACAATGGCAATGACGACGAGTGGCAAAGCCAAACTTTCATATTGTGCGGCCAATACCAGAAAGACCAATAATAGACAAAGTGGGAAAATATAAAACGCGGTATTGCCACTTAAAATTTGTTGATATGTCAGGTCAGTCCATTCGTATTCAAACCCATTGGGTAAAGTTTGTTCTAGAATCATTTTTATCGCTTCTTGCGCATCTTCACTGGCATAGCCCGGTGCCGTGTCACCATTAATATCAGCCGATAAATAGCCATTATAATGGGCTGCACTTTCTGGCCCATAACTCTCCGACATGGCAATGACACTTCCCAGCGGCACCATGTCTCCATTACTGTTTCTCACTTTCAAGTTAGTGACATCTTTTGGGTCAGAACGATACGCTTGGTCAGCCTGAGCGATCACACGATAAGTCCGGCCAAACTGATTGAAATCATTGATATAAAGTGACCCTAAATAAATCTGCATCGTGTCAAAGATCTCTTTAACATTCAGCCCTAACTGTTTTGCCTTAGTCCGATCTAAATCGGCATAAAGTTGGGGTACATTAATCTTATAATTTGAGTAAACACTCGTTAAAGCCGGATTCTGCCAAGCTTGTTGTTGCACGCTATCAACCACCTCTGCCAGCTTCTCATAACCCAATGCACCCCGGTCTTCAATCTGTAATTTAAACCCACCTGTTGTCCCCAAACCACTCACGGGTGGTGGGGGGAAAATAGCCACAAAAGCTTCCTTAATGCCGCCATATTTCATCTGTAGTTTATGGGCAATAGCAGCGGCTGATAGATCATCGCTTTCTCTTTCAGAAAAAGGATCTAAGGTCACAAACACAATCCCTGCACTGGCACTATTGGTAAAGCCATTCACTGACAAACCGGGAAATTGCACCGCACTTTCAACACCGGGCTCGGCCAACGCCATTTCGCCCATTTGGGTAATGACCTGCTCTGTTCGCTTTAAGGTTGCCCCATCAGGTAACTGGGCAAAACTAATCAAGTATTGCTTATCTTGTGGTGGCACGAACCCTTTAGGAATCGAATTAAAGCCAACAATCGTCACCGCTATCAATGCCAAGTAAATAACAAACGACAAGGACTTATGTTGCAATAAGCCACCGACTGAATTGGAATAGCCCCGCGAACTGCGATCGAAGAATCGATTAAAGACTTTAAATACACCACCAAACAAGAAATCGATAATGCGAGTTAAGCGATCCTTCGGTGCATCATGTGGCTTTAACAATAAAGCTGCCAATGCAGGACTTAACGTCAAAGAGTTAAACGCCGAAATGACCGTCGAAATCGCAATCGTTAATGCAAATTGTTGGTAAAAATGGCCTGTTAAACCACTAACAAAAGCAATCGGAACAAACACCGCGACCAGCGTCAAAGAAATGGCAATAATAGGCCCACTCACTTCAGTCATCGCTTGATAAGCGGCATCCAACGGCGTTAAACCACGCTCGATATTCCGCTCAACATTTTCCACCACGACAATGGCATCATCCACCACGATCCCGATCGCCAACACCAAACCAAATAACGACAGGGTATTAATCGAAAAGCCAAACAAATACATCAATGAAAACGTGCCGATAATCGATACTGGCACGGCTAATAATGGGATAATCGATGCACGCCATGTTTGTAAAAACAACACAACAACCAACACCACCAAAGCCAAGGCCTCCAGCAAGGTGATGATAACGGCTTTAATCGATTCCTTTACGAATATTGTTGGGTCATAAACCACTTGATAATCAACACCGACAGGGAAACTTTCCTTCAGTTTCGCCATGACAGCCCGAACATCATTTGAAATTTCAATCGCGTTCGCACCCGGTGCTTGGAAGAGCGGCACAGCGACAGCAGGCTGATTGTCTAGCATCGAGTTTAAACCATGATCAGCGGCCGCTAGTTCTATCCGTGCCACATCCTTAAGACGTGTTATTTGACCATCGGTCCCAGCCCGAATAATAATTTGTTCGAATTCTGAAACAGAGGTCAGCCGGCCTTTTGCATTTACTTGCAGCTGTAATTGCACACTATCACTTGTTGGTGGCCCACCTATAATGCCAGCCGCCACTTGTACATTTTGTTCTTGAATGGCTGCGACCACGTCATTAGCTGTCAGGCCTTGCTCTGCAATCTTGCTTGGGTTCAACCAAATTCGCATTGCATAATCACCTGAACCAAAGAGCTGTACAGAACCGACACCACGCACTTTAGCCAACTGATCTTTAACGTGAATCAAGGCATAGTTACGCAAATACAGTTCATCATAACTATTATCAGGCGAAAGAAGATGCACCACCATCGTCAAATCAGGTGAGCTTTTAACCACTGTCACACCAATTTGGCGTGATACGTCAGGTAAGCGTGGTAAAGCCTGTGACACCCTGTTCTGCACCATTTGTTGGGCTAAATCTGGGTCAGTCCCAATTTTAAACGTGACTGTCAATGTCATTCGGCCATCTGATGTCGCTTGAGATGACATATACAGCATGTTTTCAACGCCATTGATTTGCTCTTCCAACGGCCGAGCAACTGTTTCTGCCGTCACTTTTGGGTTCGCACCAGGGAAAGAAGCCGTGACAACAACAGAAGGCGGTGCAACATTGGGGTATTCCGACACAGGCAACTGAAACATCGCCAATAATCCGGCAATAAATATCAGCAACGACAGTACGGCTGCAAAGATGGGACGATCAACAAAAAACTTGGAGATATTCATTTTTTTCCTAACGTGAAAATACGCAGTACTTAATCTGTCGCACTAGCTGAAACCAAGTTGACCGTCACAGGCATACCTGGACGCACTTTAGCTATGCCGTTAGTAATTATCCGTTCTCCAGATACAAGTCCACTGACTACTTCACGCATGGCATTTGACTGCTGACCTAATACGACTTCTCTGTATGCCACCAGCTGATCATCACCGACTATTAACACAAATTTTCTAGATTGATTTGTACCCACGGCTGACTGTGGAATCATTAACGCTGACAATTCCTCTGCTGATCCCAATGCGATATTGGCATACATTCCCGGCCTGAGCACCCCATCCGTATTCTCAAATAAGGCCCGCGCTCTAATCGTTCCTGTCGAACTATCCAATTGGTTATCGAACGAATGTAGGTGACCTTGATAAACCACTTGATCATCTCCAGCCAAGCGTAGGGTAACAGGCATTTTTTTCAAATCAATCTCAGAACGTGCCACTTGGATATAACGCTGTTCATCGACATTGAATTCAGCATAAACTTGTTGTTGAGACACCAAGGTCGCTAACACCGGCGCGCCAGTATTAACCTCTACAACATTACCCACTGTCAGTTCAGCACGACTGATACGCCCCTCAAAAGGCGCACGTATAGTAGCGTAATCTAAATCTATTCTTGCTTCCTCTAACGCATTTTTCGCTTCTGAAATAGCGGCTAGAGTGACCTCATACTCTGCTTTAGATTGATCAAATAAACTTAGAGAAATCAATTTCTTAGAAACAAGACCTCTTGTTCTTTCTAATTCTTGTTCAGCTAATTTATTACGAGATTTTGCCGACAGCAGCTGTGCCTCAAACCGTTTAGCTGTCGCGGCATAAGGTCTTGGGTCAATCAAAAACAGGGGTGCACCAGCATCCACTAATTCACCGTCCTGAAAAAACACTTCTTCAATTCTGCCACCCACTAAAGGCTTGATTTCAACAGAGTCTACTGCTGCCAATTTGCCAGAAAAAGTAGACCACATACGCAACGTCGTTGGCGTCACTACCATCACATCAACTTCCGGTGGCGGTGGCATTGCCGATGCAGAATCAGCGGCTTGTACCTCTGAATTTGACATGACTAAAAATCCAGCAGCTGCCATCAGCAACACGCTAATAAAGGTCACTTTGAAAGAGAAAAATCCCGTTGTCATTATCCATCCTAGATTTAAAAGGCGTGACTTCAGAATAAAAATCACTGATAAATTATATCGTCATTAAAAAATGAATAACATCACACGATAGATATCTTGGGTAATCCAAACCCAGATCAAATGATATAAAACCTGACTCATACTGGCTTGTGTCTATTAGACTCTCAGGTTCACTATTTAAACGACAGATTAAGTGCCGATTGTTTCAAACTTATGATGCGCAGAATCGTTCTCATAGATGGATTGAATCCAAAGCAAAATACTGTAAGAATAGACCCACCATACTATTATTTTATTGTTAAACGGATTGCCCACCCGTTGATAAGTCTTCATTGCTTATCTGCCCGTGTGCAACACAGCAGGGGAATAAGGAAACATGGCAGTAAGTAACAAGATTGAGGTAGCCGAAGGCTTTTCAGTACACCACGTTGTTTGCCCGCATGACTGTCCTGATTCCTGCTCTATGCTCGTCACTAAAGACGATGCCACTGGCAAAGCCATTCAAATTCAGGGCGACCCAACCCACCCGATTACCCGTGGACACCTCTGCAACAAAGTGAATCACTATTTAGACTTCGTTTATAACGACAACCGCGTCCTCTATCCCCATAAACGTGTTGGGCCCAAAGGACCCGGTGCAAAATTTAAACGGATTTCATGGGACGAAGCTCTCGATACCATCACGGATAACTTCAAAAGCACCATCAAAGAATATGGGTCTGAAGCCGTTCAACCTTATTCTTATTCTGGCACCATGGGTATGGTGGGCTACTGGACCATGGACAGTCGATTTTGGAATAAGATGGAGGCTGCGCGACTAGAACAATCAATTTGTATCT
>Ga0233444_10004773_pt1 | contig 12824 bp, 13 predicted proteins | sample SI_124_October20_6_FD_182792 | JGI IMG/M metagenome (GOLD analysis project Ga0233444, IMG submission 182792) | Seawater microbial communities from Saanich Inlet, British Columbia, Canada - SI_124_October2016_10_MG | ecosystem: Environmental > Aquatic > Marine > Inlet | place: Canada: British...
AAAACTTGGAGGAATTGAAGCTTTACCAGATGAAACCGATGTTAACGAGTTTAGATTAATGGAGCTTAGTGAAATTTTTTTAGAATTTGAAGACAATGCAAAAGCATTAGAAATTGCATTACACGAAAAAGCCAAATATTTTTTAGGCAAAAATCAATTGGAAGCAGCATGGAAAACGCTACTTTCGTTTAATAATTAAATAGAACAATGGAACTTAAATTAAATGGTAAGGTAAAGTTAATTTTAGATTTACAATCTTGGGATTCAGGCTTTACAAAAAGAGAATTTGTAATTACTACTAATGAACAATATCCTCAAGATGTCAAATTGGAATGTATTAAAGATAAAACAAGTCTTTTGGATGGTTTAGCCGAGGGTGATGAAGTAGAAGTATCTTTTAACGTTAGGGGGAATGAATACAATGGTAAGTATTATGTAAATTTACAGGCTTGGAGACTGAATAAAAGTTCTGGAGAATCTGCAGCCAGTGAACAAGCTTCATCAGAACCCGATTTTGAGCCAGTTGGTGATGATGATGACGATTTACCATTTTAATTAAATCTGTTAAATGTCCCTCATTGAAAAATATATTAAAGGGATAAGGTTTTTATTACCATCTCCATTTTCCATAGCTTTATTATTAACTTTTTTTTCAATTTTTTTGGCCTTAATATGGCCAAGCCACAGTTTATCAGAAAATCAAAATTGGTTAGATAAATTTGTAAATATTCTCAATTCTTGGAATAATGGTCTTTGGAATGTAAAGGGTCTAGCATTTGCTATTCAAATGATGTTGATGCTATTGTTGGGGCATGTTTTAGCTTTAAGCAGCCCTGTTAATGCAGCAATCAATCAACTTATTCCATTTTGTAGTAATAATGCCAGAAGTGCGTTTATCATCACATTTTTCACTTTAATTGTAAGCTGGTTTAATTGGGGTTTAGGGCTGGTTTTTGGAGCTATTTTTTGTAAAAAGATAATGGATTATGCTGCTAAATCTTCTATAGGTTTAAATCATGGGTTGATTGGGGCTTGTGGTTATTCCGGATTAATGATATGGCATGGTGGAATTTCAGGTTCGTCCTTGTTGAAAATATCTGAAAGAGGACACTTAACAGATTTAGCTCCAGAAAGTGTAAAAAGTAATGTTCCAGAGCTAATAGATTTTTCTAAGACTGTATTTTCTAATATGAATATTGTTGTAACATTTTCTTTGTTAGTTGCTTTGCCAATTACTATGTATGTTTTAGGAAAAAAAACTAAAGTAGTAATTCCCAATGTGAAGAAGTTAACAGAGAAAGAACACCAAAAAAACTCTTTAGTTGGTTTTGAAAAATTTGACCATTCAAAATTTATAGGCTTTGTTGTTGGTTTTTTTATCCTATTATTTTGTGGTTATTTGGCAATTAGTCATCCATATACAAGCTCTTTTCAGTTTATTAATCCTAATTATTTGAATTTAACCTTACTAGGGTTAGCGCTAGTTTTTCATGGCAAGATTTATGCTTTTTTAAAAGCAATTGAAAAAGCTATTGGCGGAACTGCCGGTATACTCATTCAATTTCCTCTTTATTTTGGCATTATGGGTATAGCTAGCGAAACAGGAATTATAAGTGATTTAGCAGCTTATTTCCAAAGTATTTCAACAAATTATACCTATCCAATATTTACTTTTATTAGTGCAGGAATGGTTAACTTTTTTGTCCCAAGTGGAGGCGGGCAGTGGTATATCCAAGGACCTTTAATTATTCAATCTGCAGTTGAGATGGGAACCCCATTAAATAAAAGTATTATGGCCATGGCCTATGGAGATCAATTAACTAATATGATGCAACCTTTTTGGGCGCTTCCGTTATTGGGTATTACTGGGTTAAAAGCAAAAGATATTCTTCCTTACACTCTAATAATGATGGTAGTTGGATTTATCATTTTTACTTTAGGGTTACTGATTTTCTAGCTTAAAAACTAAAATTTAAAATTAGAATATTAAGATTAATGAATAACTATATGACATTCCAATCTGAAAGATTGATAATTAGACCAACTTTAGAACAAGACTCAGAACTGATTTATCAATTAATGAACTCTCCAAAATTCATTAAATATATAGGAGACAGACAGCTTTATTCAGTGGAGGATGCAGAGAAATATATTCAGGACAAAATGCTCCCTCAGTTACATTCCCATGGGTATTCCAATTATTCGTTAATAAATAAAAAAAATGGTGCTAATATTGGTATTTGTGGACTATTTGATAGGGAAGGACTGGATGGGATTGATATTGGATTTGGTATTTTACCAGAATTTGAAGGCTTAGGATATGCTTTTGAGTCCTCATCAAGAATAATTAAAGCTGCATTTGACGAATTAGAAATTCTGAAAATTAAAGCAATTACCAATAAAGAAAATATTCCATCTCAAAGTTTACTGTTCAAATTAGGGTTTAAACTTGAAGGAACGATAGTATTGCCAAACGAAAATGATGAATTACTTTTATTCAAAATTGAAAAATAAGATCTCTTATCTTTTTGCAATAAAAGTTACACATCACTTGCCATTTGTTAAAATTTTGATAATGATTTTCCTGTTATCCACTTAAACAAAATAAATTTTATTACTTTCAAAAAAAACATAAATAATGTTTAAACTAAAACAACTTATCACCCTTTCTTTCTTAATACTCACAACTGTTTTAAGTGCACAAGAGACATTTTCATCTTCTGGTTACAATTCAAATGGAAATTCTGGACTAATATCCTATTCCGTTGGCCAAGTTGCTATAGACTTTAGTACTGGAAATAATGGTTCATTAATTCAAGGTGTTCAGCAGCCTTATGAAATATTTTCAATACTTGGAAATGAGATTTTATACATTAATTTAAACTTAATAGTCTATCCCAATCCTGCTACTGACAAATTAGTTTTAAGTATTGAAAATTTTAAAGGCAAAAAATTCTACTATCAATTATTTAATATGGAAGGAAAATCACTTTTATTTGACAAATGTATAGACAACAAAACATATATTAATTTAAATGAATTTCCATCCAATACTTATTTGTTAAGTATAGTTGAAAAAAACACAGTTATTAAAACTTTTAGAATAATTAAAAACTAATATCTCATGAAGAAAATTTACACACTACTACCAGCTCTATTAATTAATATATTGTGTTTTGGACAAACACCAGAAAAAATGACTTTTCAAGCAGTTATTAGAGATGCTTCAGATGCTTTATTAACTAACCAGAATATTGGCATGCAAATAAGTATTGTCCAAGGATCAGTCAATGGAAATGTAATATATTCTGAAATCCATACACCGATATCAAACAACAATGGTCTTGTCAATTTGGAAATTGGTGCTGGAACTGTAAGTTCTGGAAGTTTTAGTTCCATAAATTGGAATAACGGACCTTTTTTCATCAAGACAGAAACGGACCCAAATGGAGGAAATTCTTATTCAATAACTGGAACAAGTCAATTAATGAGTGTCCCATTTGCCTTGCATGCAAAAGTCGCTGAAAGTGTAGCAACTCCTACATATACTATTGGTTCTTGGCCGGAACTTGGAGGGTATGTTTTCTGGGTCTCAGCAGATGGTAAACACGGATTGGTTTCCGAAACTCAAGATCAAGGTCTAGCCACTTGGTATTTTGCCCAAGACTTAATTTCTGATCCATCAAATCATTCGGTTGACGGTCAGAAATTTAGAGATTGGAGAATGCCAACCAAGCATGAATTAAATGAAATGTATTCTGCAAGTACAGCAATTGGATCATTTGGAACAAAAACTTATTGGTCGTCTATTCGAAGTGGCAGTACAACTGCATGGAGACAAAATTTCATGTCAGGACTTCAATTTAATAGCACAGCTTACACCATAAGCGACTATTTCTTCGTTCGTTCTGTTAGAGAATTTTAAATAAAATGTTATTCTCCAAAAGTTTCAAATTACTGTTTGAAAAATATCAAATAATTAATTGAATAACATCATATGAATTCATTCTTATAGCTAATTATAGTGAATAATTCAGAGCTTAAAAAAATAATAGAATTCAGCTTTCAAAATATTGAAAAAAAAACGATTGATATAATTGTTAACTATTCGTCATTTGTTGAATTAAATAAAGGGTCAGAGTTATTTTCTGAGGGGAAAAGACACCATTATTTTTATTTAATTGTGAAAGGTGGTGTTAAGTCTTATTATGCAAAAGAATCTAAAGAAGTTTGTACTTGGTTTGCATTTGAAAACGAAATTATAGGAACAACCTCTACGCTTCAAGGTTTACCATCAAATGAGTCTATACAATTATTAGAAGATTCTAGCTTAATAAGATTTAACACTCAAAAAATGAATGAGCTTACTCAAACTAATTTGAAAATGTGTCAACTTCTAAATAGTCTTTGGGCTGAACATTCCTTATTTCTAGAAACAAGACTTCGACTATTACAGTTTACCAATAGCCAAGAGAGATTAGAAGCTTTGATAAAATTTAATTCAGAAATATTTCAAAGGGTGTCACTAACAGATATTGCATCATTTCTAGGTATTAGTAGAGAAACTCTTAGCAGAATAAGGGCTAAGAAATAGCTTTGTGACATTTGTCACAATAATAATTCTTTCTCAAAAAGTACATTTGTAATCAAATTCTTCCAAATTAAGAATTATGAAAAAAATTAAAATTGCACATAAGTTTTACTTATTAATAATTACTTTTTTCAGTTTAACAAGTTGTCTTAAATGGGCTGCTAGAGCTGAAAAAAAACTACCGGATGAAACAGCACTTCATAGAACATACGATTATTCAGGAAAGGTAATAATTATTGGAGCCGGAGCTTCAGGCCTTGCTGCGGCTAAAGTATTAGAAAAAAATAATATTGACTATACAATACTTGAGGCAACCAATCGCTGTGGAGGAAGGTTGAAAAAAGATACCACTTTGGCAGATTTTCCAATAGATATTGGTGCAGAATGGTTACATAGCGCTCCAATTACCTTAAACAAGTTAAAGGGTAAACATGGAGAAGAAATTGATGAAGAACTCATTCCCTATCAACTTGAGAGTACTGCAACTTGGGATGGGAAAGAATACAAAGTCAATTCAACTTGGCAAAATGACTTTAGGTATAATTTTTTGCCAGAATCCAAATTTAAAAATACAACTTGGTACGATTTTGTCAATGAGAATATTGCTAATACAGTAATACAAAATATTCATTACAATTCGCCAGTAGTTTCTGTGGATTATTCAAATAATGAAGTTTCTGTTGAAATTTTAAATGGAGCAACTTTTATTGCAGATCGCGTATTGGTTACAGTACCTATTGGAGTTCTAAAATCTGAAAAAATATCATTTATACCCGAGTTAAACCAAGAAAGAAAGGACGCCATTGAAGAAATTACTTTTCATCCAGGATTTAAAGTTGTTATGAAATTTTCAGACAAATTTTACCCAGATGCTATTGAATGTGAAGTAGATAATGGAGAAAAAGGCTATTATGACATTGCTTTTGGAAAAGAAACACAAGACAATATATTAGGATTTCTATGTACTGGTAATGAAACACAAAAATATTACGACCTTAATTCTAATGATGAAATTTTGGATAGTTTGATTTCTGAATTAGATCAAATATTTGATGGAAAAGCTTCTGCAAGTTATTCAGGAGAATATATATTAGAAAACTGGGGTCAATACGAATTTACTTTAGGGACTTGGACTCAGGCGTTTCAAGAAAAAAAATCCAATCTTAAAATATTAAATCAATCTTTAGACAATAAGGTATATTTTGCAGGAGAGATTAATGATCCCTATAAACAAATGGGTGTCCCAGGAGCTATTTTATCTGGATACTATTCTATAGATAAATTGTTAACAGACCAATAACATAGTTTTACACAACAAAACTTAGTGTTGTTAAAACCTTATTTATATTTTGTCTAAATAGCTGATAAACTATTGTTTGTTCAATTATATTTTCAGAAGCTTTGACTTTGACATTACATTGTTTACTACATTTGCAAAAAGATAATTAAACAATATGAGTAAATCTACTTTTTACACTTCCATAGGATATAAAGTACTGATGGCCCTTTCAGGATTATTCTTAATGTTCTTCTTGCTTCAGCATCTTGTAATAAATTCTCTTTCTGTAATAAGCCCAGATGCATTTAATGAAGCCTCTCATTTTATGGGAACTAATCCTTTAGTACAATTTCTTTTACAACCAGTTTTAATTTTTGGAGTAATATTTCACTTCATAATGGGTTTTTTTCTTGATTTAAAAAACAGGAAATCCAGAACTATAAATTATGCTTATAACAAACCTTCAGCAAACTCATCTTGGGTATCTAGAAATATGATTATTAGTGGTCTTACTGTACTTGCCTTTCTAGGGATACACTTTATTGATTTTTGGATTCCAGAAATTAATGTAAAATACATACAAGGAGACATGAGCGGAATGCACAACGGAGAATTTAGATATTTTCATGAGTTGCACGAAAAATTTGCAGCTGTGCCAAGAGTAGTAGCCTATATAATTGCATTTATATTCTTATCCCTACACTTAATGCACGGATTTCAGTCCTCTTTCCAAAGTGTTGGAATAGCAACTAGTAAAACAAGATTAGCATTTTATAAATTTGGAAATATTTTTGCAATAATTGTGCCTACTGGTTTTATACTAATAGCATTGTTTCATTTTATAACCCAACACTAATAAAATATGGCAACATTAAATTCTGGCGTACCACAAGGTGATTTGAAGGACAAATGGACTCAATACAAAGATTCTATTAACTTAGTGAACCCTGCCAATAAAAGAAACATTGATGTTATAGTAGTTGGAACAGGACTTGCTGGAGGTTCAGCTTCTGCAACCTTAGCAGAACTTGGATATAACGTTAAGACATTTTGTTATCAAGATAGTCCAAGAAGAGCACATTCAATTGCTGCTCAAGGCGGAATAAATGCAGCAAAAAATTACCAAGGAGATGGAGATTCTACCTACAGGCTTTTTTACGATACCATAAAAGGTGGAGATTATAGATCGAGAGAAGCCAATGTATATAGATTAGCTGAAGTATCTACCAATATTATTGACCAATGTGTAGCTCAGGGAGTACCATTTGCAAGAGATTATGGTGGTTTATTAGACAATAGATCGTTTGGGGGGGTACTCGTTTCAAGAACCTTTTATGCAAAAGGTCAAACAGGTCAACAACTTCTTTTAGGCGCTTACTCTGCCATGAATAGACAAATTGCTAGAGGTAAAATACAAATGCATAATCGTCATGAAATGTTGGACGTTGTAATTGTAGATGGAAAAGCTAGAGGAATTATTGCAAGAAATTTAATAACTGGTGAAATAGAAAGACACTCTGCACATGCAGTTGTAATTGCTTCTGGCGGATATGGAAATGTATACTTTTTATCTACAAACGCAATGGGAAGTAATGCTACTGCAGCTTGGAAAATTCATAAAAAAGGGGCGTTTTTTGCCAATCCATGTTATACACAAATACATCCAACTTGTATTCCAAGATCTGGAGAATATCAGTCTAAACTAACTCTAATGTCAGAATCTCTTCGAAATGATGGAAGAATCTGGGTTCCTAAAAGAATGGAAGATGTTGAGGCTTTAAGAGAAGGCACTTTGAAAGCTACTGAAATAGCGGAAGAAAATAGAGACTATTATTTAGAGAGAAGATATCCTGCTTTTGGAAATTTAGTTCCAAGAGATGTAGCCTCTAGAGCTGCAAAAGAACGATGTGATGCAGGATATGGTGTAAATAAAACTGGAGAAGCAGTATACTTAGATTTTAGTTCTGCAATTACTAGATACGGAAAAGAACAAGTTCTTTTACAGGGAGAAGATCCGAACGATCATAATTTGATTAAAAAAATGGGTCAAGAAATTGTTAAATCAAAATATGGCAATTTATTTCAGATGTATGAAAAAATAGTTGACGAAAACCCTTATGAAAACCCTATGATGATATATCCCGCAGTTCATTATACTATGGGTGGAATATGGGTAGATTACAATTTAATGACAACAGTTCCTGGTCTCTATGCAATTGGAGAAGCAAACTTTTCTGATCATGGCTCTAATAGGCTTGGTGCTTCGGCTTTAATGCAGGGCTTGGCTGATGGATACTTTGTTTTACCTTATACTATTGGTGATTATTTGTCTGATGATATTAGAACAGGTACTATTTCTACAGATTCTACTGAGTTTGAAGAAGCTGAAAAAAATGTTAAAGAATTATTGAAAAAATTAGTTGAAAATAAAGGAAAGCACTCTGTAGACTATTACCACAAAAAGTTGGGAAATATTATGTGGGATAAATGTGGAATGTCGAGGAACGAAACCGGATTAAATGAAGCTATTTCAGAAATTAAAGAATTGAGAGCTGATTTTTGGAAAAACGTAATGGTTCCAGGCGGTTTAAATGAACTCAATAAAGAGCTAGAAAAAGCAGGTAGAGTTGCTGATTTTCTTGAACTAGGAGAATTATTTGCCAAAGACGCACTTACTAGAAACGAATCTTGTGGCGGACATTTTAGAGAAGAATATGCTACCAAAGAAGGAGAAGCTAAAAGAGACGATAAGAAATTTAACTTTGTCTCTGCTTGGGAATATAAAGGAGAACCCTCAGAAGCTAAACTTCATAAAGAGAAATTAGAATTTGAAAATATTGAAGTTAAGGAAAGATCCTATAAATAACAAAAAGATGAATTTAACACTTAAAATCTGGAGACAAAAAAGTAATACTGAAAAAGGATCCTTAGAAACTTATCCTATTAGCGATGTGTCTGAGGATATGTCTTTTTTAGAAATGTTAGACGTCTTAAATGAAGAACTAATTGAAAAGGCAATAGATCCAGTTGCATTTGACCATGACTGTAGAGAGGGAATATGTGGAATGTGTTCGCTATATATAAATGGTGAAGCCCATGGACCAGATAGAAGAGTAACTACTTGTCAACTTCATATGCGAAAATTCAATGACGGAGACACAATATTTATTGAACCTTTTAGAGCAAACGCATTTCCAGTTGTAAAAGATTTAGTTGTAGATAGATCGGCATTTGATAGAATTCAACAAGCTGGTGGTTATGTTTCTGTTAATACATCTGGTAATACACAAGATGCTAATAGTATTCCTATACCTAAAGACGATGCTGACACCGCTTTTGATGCAGCTACATGCATAGGATGTGGAGCTTGTGTAGCTTCTTGTAAAAATTCATCGGCAATGCTTTTTGTTTCTGCAAAAGTCTCTCAATTTTCACTATTACCCCAAGGACAGGTAGAAGCGAAAGAAAGAGTTATTAATATGGTTAATAAGATGGATGAAGAGGGGTTTGGAAATTGTACCAATACTGGTGCCTGTGAAGTGGAATGTCCTAAAGGAATTTCTCTAGATAATATCTCAAGAATGAATAGAGAATTTATTACCGCTAATGTTAAAAAGTAATTTTTTATAAATTTCAAACTATTAAAAAAGCCCAACATTAAATGCTGGGCTTTTTAATTTATTTCATTGATAGAAATTATTATCTCATAACAATAAACTTTCTTTTAATATTGTCACCAGCAGTTAATAAATAAATACCTTCTGATAAAATTTCTGTATTGATAGTTGTTAAATTTGATGTTATTTTCCCGATTATAACAACTTTACCGCTATTATCAATAACTGAATAATTGGTTCCAATATATTTTAAATCTGACTTAATGTTTAAAACATTATTGGTTGGATTTGGATAAATGTCCATTTCAATATTTTCTATTTCAGTCGTAGAAACAGTACTAGTCAGTTCTAAATCGTCAAAATTAATTTGAAACATATCTGAAACTCCATGATGTCTTAAAGCAATATATCCTTCATTATACGTATATCCTGAGATAGCAAAAGATCTTTGTCCCCAGTTAGTCCCACATGCATCTCCACCTGAAGTAATAGTCTCGCTATAAGAATAGGGCGAGTTTTCAAGGGAAGAAATATTATAATCATTTCCAAAATATATGGTATAGTTTTCCTGACACCAAGCAGGATCAATACCTCTTACTTTCCATGCCAAATTAGCATCACTAACACCTGTCATATCAATAGGGCCAAATACTACCCAACAATCAGGGTTTAATGCACCTTGATTTTGAGTCCAAGAGTCTGATCCAGCATATGTATTACCAGTATTGTCTGAAGTATAATACCAATAATTACCTGGATTACCATTATTAGTATGCCATGGTGGACCAAAAGGCCAACAAGAGGTTGTTTCAAAATCATTAAAATATGGAATTGCATCAGGACAGTCTGCTGTTGTAGTCCATAAATCAGGACCATTGTTTCCACTGTCATACCAACTACCAGTATCACTAGCACAAATTGATCTTATTGTGAAATAATAGTCTGTAGCTATTGATAATCCAGTTATGGATGCTGGAAATGATGTAAAAGTGAAAGTTTGAACTCCTGCAGGAGCTGGTGTCCCCGGAGTAAAGGTACTTCCTTCATTGTATTGAATTTCGTAAGAAATTATAGTTGCGTCGTTAGTTCCTCCAAAATCTGCTGTTGTTCCAGTCATTGCCCAAGATGTTATTGTTGGGTTTGGACATTGGCTTATTACCACAGAAGAAATTAAAAGAAATAAAATAGTAATTTTTTTCATATTTTTTAGTTTTTATTTAAAATTAAAAAAAAAGGTAACAACCTAAGAAAATGTTAAGAAATTTTTTTTTAGATATTTAAAATATTGACTTGCAGTCGCTTAGTCAATTAACTGCGCTTCAATTATTTTTTCTACCATAGTTCTATTGTAATCAAAATCCCATTTTAAGATTTTATTTAAATAGTCATAATAAGCTATTGAGATAGGTTCTTTTTCTAAAAAGCGAACATCAAACTTTTCTGATTTTTTAAATAAGGTTACTTCTGCTTTTAAAACATGTCTTTTTCGGCTTTCAGGAATGTCTAGTACATCAATTATAAAATGTTTAGATACGTAATTTTTTTTGGAAAATTCAAACTTATATATTCCTTTGGAGTCTATAGTTTTCTTAAACTTATTTTTAGTAGCTGTAAAACTTTCTATTTCATTATTACCTTGGGTTATAACAACCTTACAACTTTTAAGCTTCTTATTTCTATTTTCAATATGTAATAGTTCAATATTTAATTTAATTTTTAGCTGTCCTTGTGCTTTAATAACAAAAATTGTAAGAATTAGTAATAAAAGATTGGCTCTAAATAAATTCACGAGATTTAACTTGGTTTATAAAATTTAGAGATAATATATAATACCTCAAAATTTAAAACCATTTATTGAAATAATTTTAAAAAATATTACTTGCAACTTCTTTTACCGACTGCCCTTTGCCCATTGTATAGAAATGTAATACTGGAACTCCGGCATCAATTAACTCTTTGGATTGTTTTATAGACCATTCTATCCCTACCTTCTTGATATCTTCATTGGTCTTGCATTTTTCTAATTCGTTAGAAAATTCTTCAGGAAAATTAGTGTTAAAAAACTTTGGTATGAAAGTCAAATGTCTTTGATTGGTTATTGGTTTTAGCCCTGGTATAATTGGAACCGTAATTCCAATTTCTCTACATTTTTTAACAAATGAGAAATACTTTTTGTTGTCATAAAATAATTGAGTGACAATAAATTCAGCTCCCGCGTCAACTTTTGCTTTTAAATGCCTCAAGTCACTGGCTAAATTCATCGCTTCAAAATGTTTTTCTGGATAGCCAGCAGCTCCAATACAAAAATTTGAAGGACTATTTTTAGTCTCTTCGTAAAGATATTGACCATTATTCATATCATAAATTTGCTTTATAAGATCAATCGCAAATTCATTTCCACCATCTACTGGAACAAAGGAGGATTCATTTTTCATAGGATCACCTCTCAGAGCAAGAATATTATCCACTCCTAAAAACTTTAGGTCAATCAATGCACTTTCAGTATCTTCTTTATTAAAACCGCCACATATTATATGGGGAATTGCATCTACTTTATATCTGTTCATTAATGCGGCACAAATTCCAACAGTTCCCGGTCTTTTTCTAATAGATACTTTTTTTAGTAGACCATTACCCATTTTCTTGTAATCGTATTCTTCTCTATGGTAAGTTACATTTATAAATGGAGGTTTGAATTCCATTAATGGGTCAATACCTTCACAGATATCTTCTATTCCCTTTCCCTTTAATGGTGGTATAATTTCAAAGGAGAATATTGTCTTGTTGCTATTTTTTATATAATCTGTGACTTTCATAGATTGGCAAAATAAGTTCTTAATCTCAAGAAAACCAAAATATTTACAATTGAAAAAAAAGTTTTGTTTAAACAAGTTTATTACCGTGATAGATAATTAGGAATATAATATATATCAACAACTTAATTTTTTGGGTTTATATGCTACATTTGTTGCAATGAAAAATATTAGAAATTTCTGTATCATAGCCCATATTGACCATGGCAAAAGTACTTTAGCAGATAGACTTCTTCAATCCACTGGAACTATTTCTGAAAGAGAGATGAAGGACCAAGCTTTAGACGATATGGATATTGAGAGAGAGAGGGGAATTACTATTAAAAGTCATGCGATACAAATGGACTATTCCTACAATAATGAAGATTATAAGTTAAACCTTATTGACACCCCAGGGCATGTAGATTTTTCTTATGAAGTTTCTAGGTCAATAGCAGCTTGTGAAGGAGCACTTTTAATTGTTGATGCTTCTCAGGGAATCGAGGCACAAACTATTTCAAATTTATACCTAGCTATCGAAAATG
>Ga0233444_10004782_pt1 | contig 12804 bp, 8 predicted proteins | sample SI_124_October20_6_FD_182792 | JGI IMG/M metagenome (GOLD analysis project Ga0233444, IMG submission 182792) | Seawater microbial communities from Saanich Inlet, British Columbia, Canada - SI_124_October2016_10_MG | ecosystem: Environmental > Aquatic > Marine > Inlet | place: Canada: British...
TCCTTCCTCCTCGGCTTTATGAGCTAACATTGGACCTTTAATTACGTCTCCAATGGCAAAAATATTATTTACGGTAGTTTGAAGTTTATTGTTCACTTCAATTCTACCTTTATTATCTTTTTTTACACCCACCTTAGATAAATTTAATCCCTCTGTGTAAGGTTTTCTTCCTACTGAAACTAGCACTTTATCAATTTCAATTTTCTCTTCCTTCGAATTTTTTATATTCGTATAGTTTACAGTTACAGAATTTCCTTTGCTACTTACAGAGTTTACTTTAGATCCCATTTTAAACTTCATACCTTGTTTTGTTAATATTTTTTTAAATTCATCAGAAACTTCTCTATCCATTCCTGGTGTTATATATTCTAAATACTCTATTACAGTTACATCTGAACCTAATCTGGACCAAACTGATCCCATTTCTAAACCAATATAACCACCTCCAATAATAGCTAATTTATTTGGCACTTTATTAAAAGATAAAGCTCCTGTTGAAGAGACTACATTTTGTTCATCTATTTGAATACCGGGTAACGAAGTTACTTCTGAGCCAGTTGCAATAACAATATTCTTTGTTTTAATGTTAGTTCTTTTATTGTTACTTTCATAAACAACAATATCATTTTTTGAAAAAAGAACTCCTTTGCCTTTAAAATATGTAACTTTATTTTTTTTAAATAAAAATTCAACACCTTTAGTTAAAACCTGAATAGATTTATTTTTATTCGCCATCATTTTTTCTATATTTAGTTTGATTCCATCTATTTCTATTCCTTGCTGATTAAAATCCTTTTTAGCTTTGTGAAAGTTTTCAGATAAATTTAATAAACTTTTTGAAGGTATGCAGCCAACATTAAGACAGGTCCCTCCTAAAGTTCCTCTGGACTCAACGCATGCTGTTTTTAGACCAAGTTGAGCTGCTCTTATGGCACATACATAACCTCCGGGTCCACCACCAATTACAACTAAATCAAAATTATCATCCATAATTATATGTTAAGGAAAAGTCTTTGGGGCTGTTCGAGTGACTCTTTAACAATTTTTAAAAAAGAAACTGCCTCTTTTCCATCGATAATTCGATGGTCGTAAGACAAAGCCAAATACATCACTGGTCTTGGTTCTACTTTGCCATCTACGATTATTGGTCTTTGCACTATGTTATGCATGCCCAAAACTGCTGATTGGGGAGGATTTAAAATTGGTGTTGACAACATTGATCCATAAATTCCACCATTAGTAATCGTAAAAGTTCCACCTTGTAAATCCTCAATAGTAATTTTCCCATCTCTTGCTTTTTGACCTAGGTTTCCAATATTTTTTTCTATATCTGCAAATGACATTTCATCCGTTTCCCTAAGTACAGGAACAACTAGCCCTCTATCTGTTCCAACGGCAATACTTATATTATAATAATTCTTATAAATGATTTCTTCTCCTTGAATTTCTGCATTAATTGCTGGATAATTTTTTAAACCAATAACACATGCTTTGACGAAAAATGACATGAACCCAAGTTTCACTCCATAATTTTTTTGAAACTCATCTTTATATTGGCTTCTCATCGCCATTACTTCGCTCATATCAACTTCATTAAAGGTTGTAAGCATCGCAGCGTTTTCTTGAGCTTCTTTTAATCTTTTTGCAATCGTTAGTCTAAGTCTAGTCATCTTAACTCTTTCCTCAGGACCATGTTTAATTTTTCTCTCAGTTGGAGCAGGCTTATGCCCCATTAAACTCATAATATCCTCTTTTAGAATTACACCATTTTTCCCCGATCCTTCAACTTGGCTTAAATCAACTTTAGTTTCATTTGCCATTTTTCTTGCCGCTGGTGAAATTTGAGTTTCCTCTTTTTTAAATTTTTTTTCTTCATGAACTTGTTCTAATATTAAAGGCTCTTCTTCTTCTAATATGAGTTTTAATTCATTGTTTTTAATTTTTTTTGACTTTGTTTTTTTTGGTTTTAAAATTTTTTCATCTTCAAAAATTTTTGGTTCTTTTTTTTCTTTTTTCAAAGGAGGAGTGTAATTACTTTCCTCTTTAACTATTTTCTCGTCTATTGTTTTTAATAATTCAACAGTTCCAAGTAATGAACCCACATTTACAGTCTCTCCTTCTTTGACATTAATACTACCAAGAACTCCATTGGTTGGAGAAGGAACTTCAACATTTACTTTATCAGTTTCAAGTTCAACAAGTGGTTCATCTGCAGAAACTTTTTCTCCTTGAGATTTAAGCCACTTTGATACTGTTGCCTCTGTGACTGACTCACCTAATGTTGGAACTGTAATTTTTTCTGACATTTAACCTTTTAGTATCTTTTCCAATATTTCTTTTTGTTGTGCAAGATGTTTGTTTAGATTTCCAGTCGCAGTAGTGGAAGAAGCTTTTCTACCCACATATTTAACTGAAATATCACCTAAATTAATCATTTCCAATGTTCTATCAATGTAATTTCTCACTGTATTCCAAGCACCCATATTTTTAGGCTCTTCTTGACACCAAATAAATTTAGCTTTTTTATATCTTTTTAAAATATTGGCTAAAGTTTTTACTGGAAAAGGATAAAGTTGTTCGATTCGTATAAAAGTGACACTATCATTTTTAATTTTTTCTCTAGCTTCTACTAAGTCGTAATAAATTTTTCCTGAACACATTACTACTTTCTTAATTTTATCATCTTTTTTTTTAAGCTCTAATAGGTTTTTCACTTTTGAATAAGCATCGTCTTCTAGTATTCTATGAAATGTACTTTTAATTGAAAATTCAGAAATATTTGAAACACATTTTTTATGTCTTAATAAAGATTTAGGTGTCATTATAATTAACGGTTTTCTAAATTCTCTGCGCATTTGACGTCTTAATACGTGAAAATAATTAGATGGTGTTGTGCAGTTAACTACTTGAATATTTTCACCAGCACACAATTGTAAAAATCTTTCCAATCTTGCTGACGAATGTTCTGGGCCCTGACCTTCATACCCATGGGGCAATAACATGACTAAACCGCTAGCTCTTCCCCATTTGGACTCTCCAGAGGAAATGAATTGATCTATAATAATTTGTGCACCATTTGCAAAATCTCCAAATTGTGCCTCCCAGAGAACTAATGTTTCTGGTTCAGATATAGAATATCCAAATTCAAAACCTAAAACTGCAAATTCAGATAGTAAACTATCTATAATTTCAAAATTTTTTTGTCCTTTAGAAATATTATTCAAAGGGACATACCTCTCATGACTATCTTGATTTCTTAAAACTGCGTGCCTCTGACTAAAAGTTCCTCTACCTGAATCCTGGCCTGATAACCTGACTGAAAAACCTTCTGTAAGTAGAGTTCCAAAAGCTAAACTTTCAGCTGTTGACCAATCTATTCCTTTGTCTTCCTCCAAAGCTTTAAATCTTAAATCAAATATTTTTTTTAGGGTTTTATGAATACTAAAATTTGTTGGCACTTTTGAAATTTTTTTTCCAATATCGGTCAATAATTTCTTTTCAATACCACTGGCTCCTCTTTTATCTTTTCCAAGGCCTGGCTTAAATCTAGACCAAGCGCCGTCAAACCATTTTAAGTCTGATTTATAATTTTTTGATGACTCAAACTCTTTTTCTAAAAAACTTTTAAAATTTATTTTTTCCTTTTGAAGTTCAGCTTCAGTTGTAAGTCCTTCTTGGCTTAATTTTTTTCCATAAATCGAAAGTGTTGATGGGTGTGATTTTATTTTTTTGTACATTATTGGTTGAGTAAATGAAGGTTCGTCGCCCTCGTTATGGCCAAATCTTCTGTAACAAACCATGTCTATAACTACATCTCTATTAAATTTTTGCCTGTATTCTGTAGCTATTTTTGCACAATGCACAACTGCTTCTGGGTCGTCTCCATTCACATGAAAGATAGGAGCTTGGGCAGTTTTAGCCACATCAGAAGGATATGGTGATGATCGTGCAAATCTTGGAGCAGTTGTAAATCCTATTTGATTATTTACAATTATATGTATGGTTCCTCCTATATTATGTCCTGGTAAGCCTGACATAGCAAAACACTCTGCAACAATACCTTGACCAGCGAATGCTGCATCTCCGTGCATTAAAACTGGAATAACTTTTTTTCTTTCTTTATCGTTATGAAAAAACTGCTTTGCTCTTACTTGACCGAGAACAACAGGGTTTACAGCTTCCAGATGTGATGGGTTATCGGTCAAACTAATATGTACCGAGTTACCGTCAAATTCCCTATTGGAAGATGCACCCAAATGATACTTAACATCACCTTCAAAACTTTTATTTGTACTTACTGTTTTACCAAAAAACTCACTAAAAATTGCTTTATATGGTTTACCCATTACGTTAGCTAGAACATTTAATCTACCACGATGAGGCATACCAATTTTGATTTCTTTGGCTCCTAAATTTCCACCTTTTTTTATTATTTGTTCTAAAGCAGGAATTAAGGACTCTCCACCATCTAAACCAAATCTTTTTGTTCCAACAAACTTTACGTGTAAGTATTTTTCAAAACCCTCTGCTTCTATAATTTTATTTAAAATTGCTTTTTTTCCATTTGCTGTAAAAGAAATATTTTTTTCTGGACCCTCAATTCTATCTCTAAACCAAGATTTTTCTTCTGGATCGCCCATATGCATAAATTCATATCCAATATTTGAACTATAGGTTTTCTTAAGAATTTCCAAAATTTGATTTAAATCTGCATATTGTAAGCCTAGGACTCCATCCAAAAATATTTTTCTATCATAATCTTTCCTTTCAAAGCCGTAAGTTTCTGGTTTAAGTTCTGGATGTTCCTCTTTTTTTTGAATCGATAGTGGATCTAGATTTGCTATTAGGTGACCTCTAATTCTGTAAGCCCTTATCAACATAATTGCCCGTACAGAGTCCTTGGAGGCTTGTTTAACAGTGTCTAAATTTATATCAGCAGTTTTTTCTTCATCTTTAAGTTTTAATTCTTTTGAAAGTTTGATTTTTTTTAATCTTTTTTCTGGTGACCAACTTGGTCCTTTTATATCATCATAAATTAATTTTTCGTTATCACTTAATCCATCAAAAAATTTTCTCCAGCTATCTGGTAAAGAATTTGGGTCGGAAATATAGTCCGCATAAAATTCGTTAATAAATTCTGAATTAGCTCCAGCTAAAAAAGAGGTTTTTTTGTATGTTATGTTATTATCAGATGAGGACATTAAAAATTTATTTTAACATAAATAATTAAAAATCAACCATTAAGTTTTTGAAAGAGGGTTTTGCCTATATCGGCAGGTGATTTTGATATAGTAATTCCAGCTGTTTTCATAATCTCTATTTTATCTTCCGCTCCACCTTTTCCGCCTGAAATTATAGCACCCGCATGACCCATTCTCCTACCTGCTGGGGCTGTTAAACCTGCTATAAAACCAACCATAGGTTTTTTTATTTTCTCTCTTTTAAGAAATTCAGCCGCTTCTTCCTCTGCTGATCCTCCAATCTCACCAATCATTACTATGGATTTGGTCTCGTCGTCTTTTAAAAATAACTCCAAGCAATCTATAAAATTTGTACCATTTATTGGGTCTCCACCTATGCCAATACATGTGGACTGACCCATTCCATTAGCGGATGTTTGTGCTACAGCCTCATATGTTAATGTTCCAGATCTTGAAACAATACCAACAGTACCTTTTTTGTGAATATTGCCTGGCATGATACCAATTTTACATTCTTCAGGAGTTATGATACCTGGGCAGTTAGGTCCAATTAATCTTGAGCTACTATTATTTAAAATTTTTTTTACTTTAAGCATATCTGTGACTGGTATCCCTTCAGTTATACAAACAATTAATTCAATTTTTGCTTCTATGGCTTCAATGATTGCAGCTCCAGCAAATTTGGGAGGAACGTATATCATAGTTGCATTAGCTGAAGTATGAGCTTTTGCTTCCACCACAGTGTTAAAAACAGGAAGGTTCAAATGTTTTTGTCCTCCCTTTTTGGGAGTTACACCTCCCACTAATTTTGTTCCATATTTTAGTGCTTGCTCAGAATGAAATGTACCGTGTGTTCCGGTAAAGCCTTGACAAATTACTTTTGTATTTTTATTAATTAATACTGACATTTACTTAATTGCCTCAACAATTTTTTTTGCTGCATCATTTAAATCAGAGGCAGATAATATTTTTAAATTGGATTTATCCAATATCTCTTTTCCTTCTTTGAAATTAGTTCCAGCCAATCTTACTACAAGCGGAACAGATAAATTAATCTCTTTAGCTGCATCAACTACACCTTGTGCAAGAACATCACATCTCATTATGCCACCAAAAATATTTATTAAAATTCCTTTTACATTTTTGTCTGACAAGATTAATTTAAATGCAGCCGCTACTTTTTCTTTAGAAGCACCACCTCCTACATCAAGAAAATTTGCGGGCTCGTTTCCATAAAGTTTAATGATGTCCATAGTTGCCATAGCTAGTCCTGCTCCATTAACCATGCAACCAATTGATCCATTTAATTTTATGTAAGCTAGGTCATGTTTGCTAGCTTCAATTTCTGCAGGATCCTCCTCGCTTAAATCTCTTAATTTGAGAATTTCAGGTCTTCTAAATATTGCATTATCATCAAAATTCATTTTTGCATCCAAACAAATTATATTGTTATCTTTATTAATAATCAGGGGATTGATTTCAATTAAGCTTGCATCTTTTTCTAATATTATTTTATAGAGTGATTTAATTAAGTTTGATGCAGTTCTTTTCTGAGATTTATCTAAATTGAATAATGAAACTATATTTTCAATTTCTTCATCATTAGGTCCCGAGGTAGTAAATTCTATCTTATTTGTAATAATTTTTTCTGGTGTCTTTGCTGCAACTTTTTCAATATCCATTCCGCCCTCTGTACTGCTTATGAAAGCAATTTTGGATGACTCTCTATCTACTAAACATGATAAATAAAATTCTTTTAAAATATCCGATGCCTCCTCAATATATAGTCTCTTTACTTCTTTACCTTCTGGGCCAGTTTGATGGGTAACAAGCACTTTTCCCATCATTTTTTTTGCCTCAGCTTTTAATTGATTAATATCTTTAATAAGTTTAACGCCTCCCGCCTTACCTCTACCACCAGCATGGATTTGAGCTTTAAGAACAAACTCCTTACTTTTTAATTTGATAATTTCTTTGTTTATTTCATTAACTGATAAGATAACTACTCCATTAGAAACTGGAGCTCCAAACTCTTTTAAAATTTCTTTAGCTTGATGTTCGTGTATGTTCATTACGTTTATTTGCAACCTCTAATATCATGTTTAATTAAAAAAACATTAATTTCTTTTGTTTTTATGCAATTTTTATCAAAAATATTTGTAAAAACATCCTCTTGATTATCAATTGTTGAATAAAGAGTTTCAATTTTTTTAGTTTTAATCAAATTTATCACAAATTCTTCATAAATTTTATAATACTCATTGTTCACGTTGGGATTGCTTGCATCTTCTAATGATGGCCAGCGACTTGGGTTGTTTAGATCCTCATCTAAAACTGCAGAGAAAAAAAGGTAACCAGTTAAAAGCATTTTTTTCGATCCATCTTCTTTAATTACCTTCATGCTATCTCGTATTATTTTAATTTCCTTTTCAGGGTCGTCAAAGTGTTCTCTGGTTATCCATTTCAGACCATTTAAGCTAGGGTGCAGTGATTTTGCATTGACTCCTATGTCTAAATTTATTTTTTCTAAATTTAACATCTTGCGGTTTTCGTTAAATCTAAAATGATACTTAATTGTTGAAAAAAGTGTTGCTGCGATTAACACTATACTTATAAAATTTTTATATTTTTTTATATTCTTCAAATTTAAATGCATAAAGCTGCCAAGTAACGGAATTAAAAAAAAAATAAAAATAAAGTTCTTAGTTATAGTCTGATGAAATATTAAAACACTACTTGTAATAATTATGATTACATTAGTTATAAAAATTTCTTTTTCTTTAAATATTTTATCTTGAATTATTTGCAAAAAAAGTATTCCGATCAAGGGAATTAAAAAAAAGTAGATCCATTTAAATTGAAAAAAGAGATTATTGATATTAAAATGATAATTTTTTATTCTGTATTCACCGATGGTTTGTGGAAAAAGAATGTATTGATTGTAAAATTGATTTAAATTTATTTTATTTAGATAAAAGAAAATAAATAAAAAAATCATACAAAGCGATGAGCTTACCGCTAAATATTTTATAAAATTTAATTCTTTATAATAAAATACATATAACATTGATGAAATTATTATGGGAAGTAAAAGATATGAGGCGGGCGATTGCTTAGAGAAGAACGCTAAAAAATAAAGTAAAGGAATTAATAACCAAAATATTTTTTTTTCTTTTTTTATTGCTATTAAAAAAAATAAAATTCCTATTAGGGATAAAAAAGCTGAATAGTGATCTGGAAATGGAACGCCCATAGACGGATTTGCTAATAACAAAAAACAAATAGAATAAAAAAGATTTAATAACCTATTTTGATTAAAAGTTTTCAAGGTATAGTAAAAGACTACAGTAATAATCGAATTTAAAATTGAGCCGTTTATAACGTAAGCTTTCCAACTAACATTAAAAATAGAAAATAAAAATGCTTGAAAATAATCTATAAATGGTCCACTTACAGTCCAATAATCTCTAAAAGGCACCGAGCCATTTAAAACTCTGTATCCAGTGTCATAATATGCGAATGTATCTTGAGGTAAAACTCCTAAATTCGAATAATGAAAATTTATAAAAAAAGATAATATCGTTAAAATTAGATAGTCAAATCGATCTGTAAAATAATTTTTGTTAAACATGTTTTTTTAAAAAGACTATATCAGAAATATTGATCCCATTTACTTCCATCTCTCCCCTCTCAAAAAAATACTCGCTTATATTTTCTTTAAGATATTTAATATTTTCTTCAGATATAAATTTAGAGTTAACTTTTTTGTTTTCTTTCATCAATTTTAGTATCTTAATAGGTGTTAATTTTTCGTTGGTAGGATTTAAATTTTTAAAAACTTCGAATTGATTTATGTCTTCAATTACATAAAAGCCGCCTGCTTTTAAATTTTTAAATAACATTGGTAATGTTTGTAATATATCTTTGAGATTATGACTAGCATCATCAATTATTATATCAAATTCTTTATCAAAATATTTGTTAAAGTTTTTTAAAATTTTTTTTGAAGAGACATCAATATAAATTTCATCCATTCTTTCTGCATGATAACGCATTTGAAAAGGATTAATGTTTGCGCCGCATAATTTTGAGTTGGGAAAGTAATAATATAATGAAGCAAGGCCTCTTCCTTCATGAGATCCTAATTCTAAAATTTTAATCTCCCGATTTCTAATTTTTTTAAAATATTTTTCATAAAGAATTGTGTAATTATGAGTTTTAATAATTTTTTCTTGACCATCAATTTTAAGGGTTGATCCTTTGTCACAGTTAAAATATTGAAACAATTCACTTAAGCTAAGGTTATAATATCGAGAAGTATTTTTTTTTTTATCTAAATTAATAATTTTTTTAGTTGCCCTCTTTAATAAATTAATAATTAATTTATAAATTAAACTAAATATTCTCCTTAAAAATACAAAATAATTTTTTTTTTCAATTTCACGAATTAATATATTTGTATATGAAAATACAAAATGTTTTTTTATCATTAGTTTTGAGCAGCTTATAAATTACTATCTATTTTTTTTGCTGCTTCAAATAAATCTTTAACTGATTGTATTGATTTATTGAAGTTCTCTTTCTCAGTTTCATTTAGATTTAATTCTACAATCTTTTCTACACCTCCAGAACCAATTATAACAGGTACTCCTGCATATATATCCTTTGCACCATACTCTCCATTTAAATAAACTGCACATGGAAGTTGTTTTTTTAAATCTTTAAGATAGCTTTCTGCCATTTCAACACCCGACGCCGCAGGAGCGTAAAATGCAGATCCTTTCTCTAAATATTTTACAATTTCTGCTCCACCTTTTTTTGTTCTATCCACTATTTCATTTAATTTTTTTTTAGAAATTTTTTCTTCTTTGACTAAATCATTAATCTTTTTTCCCTCGATCTCGGTATGTCCAAGCATTGCTACCATGCTATCTCCATGTCCACCCAAAACTAATGATTTAATTTTTTGAACAGGAACTTTTAATTCTTGAGACAAAAAGTATATAAATCTTGAGGAGTCTAAAATTCCAGCCATTCCCACTATTTTATTTTTCGGCAAACCTGAATATTTTTGCAAAGCCATTACAATCACATCTAATGGATTGGTAATACATATAACAAATGCATTTGGAGAAGTTTTTTTAATACCTTCTGCAACTTGTTTAATAATTTTAAGATTGATACCGAGTAAATCATCTCTAGTCATTCCTGGTTTTCTAGGCACACCAGCGGTAATTATAATGACATCTGAGTTTTTTGTTTCTTCATAATTGTCTGTTCCTATCAAATTTATATTAAACCCATCAACTGGTGATGATTGAGCAATATCTAAAGCCTTACCTTTGGCAATACCTGCTGCTACATCAAAAAGGACAACATCCCCTAACTCCTTCAATGCAATTAGATGTGCTAAAGTTCCTCCAATTTGACCAGCTCCTATTAAAGTAATTTTTTTTCTCATATATCTCCTTTTTATTTCATTGTTGGCATAACAAATTCAGCGTTGGCTCTTTTTCCTGATGGCCATCTTGATGTTATTGTTTTTAATTTTGTATAAAATCTTACACCTTCTGGCCCGTGCATATGCTGATCTCCAAATAAAGACCTTTTCCAACCTCCGAAGCTGTGAAAAGCCATTGGAACAGGGATAGGTATATTTATACCAACCATCCCGATTTTTGCTTTGCTAGAAAAACTCCTACCCGACTCGCCGTCTCTTGTAAAAATGCTCACACCGTTTCCAAACTCATGATCGTTTACTAATTGCAACGCCTCTTCAAAATTTTTAGCCCTGACAACTGATAGAACTGGACCAAATATTTCTTCTTTATAAATTCTCATATCTTTAGTTACGTGATCAAATAAACATCCTCCAATGTAATATCCTTTCTCGTATCCTTGTAATTTAAAATTTCTTCCGTCTACGATTAATTTAGCTCCCTCTTTTTCTCCAATATCAACGTAACTTTTTACTTTTGCTAAATGTTCTTTCGTAACTAAAGGACCCATCTCTGATTGTTTGTCCATACCAGGTCCAACCTTAAGTTCTTCTACTTTTTTAGCTAAGGAACTTACTAATTTGTCTCCGATCCCACCGACTGCAACTGCAACTGATTGTGCCATGCATCTTTCTCCTGCTGAACCATAAGCTGCACCCATCAAACCATTTACTGCTTGGTCTAAATCACAATCGGGCATCACTACACAGTGATTTTTTGCACCTCCTAATGCTTGAACTCTTTTTTCATTTTTTGCACAGTTTTCATATATATATTTAGCAATTGGTGTTGATCCAACAAAACTCATAGCAACAACATTTTTGTTATGAATTAAAGCATCAACAGCTTCTTTGTCTCCATTAACAACGTTAAAAACCCCATCTGGCAAACCAGCCTCTTTCAATAGTTCTGCTAATCTCATTGCACATGAAGGATCTTTTTCTGATGGTTTGAGAACAAATGTATTCCCACAAGCAATCGCCATTGGAAACATCCACATCGGAACCATTGCTGGAAAATTAAATGGTGTAATTCCTGCACAAACTCCAAGTGGTTGTCTTATAGACCAACTATCAACACTAGATCCAACATTCTCTGTAAATTCTCCTTTTAACATTTGTGGGATTCCACATGCGTATTCAACAACTTCCAAGCCTCTTGTTAATGAACCTTTTGCATCCTCGTATACTTTTCCATGTTCAGATACGATTATTTTTGTAAGTTCATCTGAATTTTTTTCAATTAATTCTTTAAATTTAAACATTATTCTAGCTCTTTGAAGAGGAGGTTTATTAGACCATGCTTCAAATGCTTTTTGTGCATTTGCAACGGCCTCATTGACATCTTTTGTGGTCGCTAATTTTACTTCTGACTCTTGATCGCCTGTAGCTGGGTTAAATATTTTTCCCAATTTTTTAGACTCACCACTAAAAGATTTTCCATTAACAAAGTGCTCAATAGTATTCATGATGTAATTGAATAAATAAGGTTTTAGCTTGTTGCAAGCATTTTCTTAATAGAACCAATGGCTTTTGCAGGGTTTAATCCTTTTGGGCATGAATTAGTACAATTCATAATAGTATGACATCTATATAATTTTAATTCATCTGCAACTTTTTTTAATCTCTCTTTTTTATCACCATCTCTACTATCATTGATCCAACGGTAAGCTTGTAGGAGGACTGCTGGACCTAAATATTTGTCTCCATTCCACCAATAGCTTGGGCACGATGTTGAACAGCAAGCACACAAAATACATTCATAGTACCCATCTAACTTTTCTCTATCCTTTTGAGTTTGCTTTAATTCTGTTTGCTCTTCACCTGTTTGTTCGGTTGTAAGCCATGGCTTAATTGATTCATATTGTTTGTAAAGTGTTGTTAAGTCACCAATTAAATCTTTGATTACTTTTAAGTGGGGAAGTGGATATACATTTAAATCACCATTGATATCTGTATGAGACTTTATACAGGCTAATGTATTTACACCATCTATATTCATTGCACAGGAACCACAAACTCCATGAGCGCATGATCTCCTAAAAGTTAGAGAGGGATCTATTTCATTTTTAATTTTAAACAATATATCTAAAACTTTTGGTCCAC
>Ga0233444_10004790_pt1 | contig 12790 bp, 11 predicted proteins | sample SI_124_October20_6_FD_182792 | JGI IMG/M metagenome (GOLD analysis project Ga0233444, IMG submission 182792) | Seawater microbial communities from Saanich Inlet, British Columbia, Canada - SI_124_October2016_10_MG | ecosystem: Environmental > Aquatic > Marine > Inlet | place: Canada: British...
TTTTAGTAATAATCTTTTCACTTTTTCCAGTTATATCAATAGCAATGCTTATTCTTTTGTTTTGAGGTTTTAGTTGTTTTATTAAATCTTCTAGAACTTTTTGATTTCGGTACGGTGTTTCAATAAAAATATGTGCTCCAGATTTTTTTTGAATAATATTTATTTCTTTTATTCTATCTTTTTGTTCAATAGGTAGGTAGCCATGGAATTTAAACTCTTGGCCATTTAACCCGCTAGCCATTAATGCTAAAATAATTGAACTTGGTCCAATTAACGGCTTTATAGATATTTGATGTTTATGAGCTAATTCACAAATTTCTTGTCCAGGATCTGCAATTCCTGGACAACCTGATTCACTCATTATGCCAACATCATTTCCTTCTAAAAGATGATCTACTAAATCCCTAATAATTTCTTTTCCTGCTCTTTTATCTACAGTATAAAAATTGGTGTTATCTATATTAAAATTTGGATTTATTTTTTTTATAAATCTTCTACTAGTTCTTATATTTTCAACTGCAAAAAACTTTAGATTATTGATTATTTCAATAATGTAGGGAGGAATAAGTTTAATATTGAAATCTTCTTCACTATGAATAGGGACTGGTATTAGATACAATATACCTTTATTCATTTATCAAAATTTCACTTATTATTTTAGAACAAGCTTTTTCAAGTAATCTATATATTTTCTCAAATCCTTCATCCTTATCATAATATGGATCTGGGACAGAAGGGTTATTTTCTGGGTCAATTTTTTTTAAAATCAACTGAACTTTATTGCATTCATTTTCATTGGAGCACAATCTTATTATATCTCTGTAATTGCTAGTGTCCATGACGTATATTTTATCAAAATTTTTAAAATCATAGGTCGAGAATTTTCTTGCTTTTTGTTGGCTAATATCTATGTTGTATTTTTTAGCAACATTAATACTTCTCAAATCTGGTGAAGAACCTACATGCCATCCGCCAGTTCCAGCAGAATCAACATAGATATTTACCTTATTTTCCTTTGATTTTTTTTCAAGTATGCCTTGAGCTAGGGGAGACCTGCATATGTTACCTAAGCATACCATTAGGACTTTATACATATACTAAAAGATATTTATTGTACGCTTAGTTTTTTTTCTAAATCTGCAAGATAAGTTCTAAAGTGTTTATCTGTTTCAGCAAGATTATTTACGGTTCTGCAAGCGTGAAGTACCGTAGCATGGTCTTTTCCACCACAATGCATTCCAATATTGGCAAGTGACGACTTGGTCATTTTTTTAGAAAAATACATAGCAATTTGTCTAGCTTGAACAACTTCTCTCTTTCTAGTCTTGGACTTCATAAGTTCAATTGGAAGATCAAAATAATCACATACAACTTTTTGGATATATTCTATAGAAACTTCTCTAGCGGTATTTTTAACAAACTTGTCTATCATTTGTTTCGCCAAATCAAGTGTTATGGACTTTTTATTAAGAGAAGATTGAGCAATTAAAGAAATTAAAGCACCTTCAAGTTCTCTTATGTTGTTGGAGATACTGTAGGCTAAATATTCAACAACTTCAGATGGTAACTCAATTCCATCAGAATACATTTTTTTATTCAGTATGGCAATTCTTGTTTCAAGATCTGCCATTTGTAAGTCTGCAGAAAGTCCCCATTTAAATCTAGATAGAAGTCTTTGTTCCATTCCTTGCATTTCAACAGGTGCTTTGTCAGATGTTAAAACCAATTGTTTTCCTGTTTGGTGAAGATGATTGAAAATATGGAAAAATACATCTTGTGTTTTTTCTTTTCCAGCAAAAAATTGAACATCATCAATAATTAAAACATCAATCATTTGATAAAAATGAATGAAGTCATTGGTTGAATTATTTTTTACTGAGTCAATAAACTGATGAGTGAATTTTTCTGACGATACGTAAAGTACAGTCTTGTTCGGATGTCTATCCTTGATTGCTATCCCAATAGAGTGCCCCAAATGTGTTTTTCCTAAGCCAACACCACCGTAAATTAAAAGTGGATTAAAAGCTGTTCCTCCTGGCTTCTCAGCAACTGCAAAACCAGCAGATCTAGCAAGTCTGTTGCAATCTCCTTCAATAAAATTTTCAAATGAATAGTTAGGATTTAAGTTAGAATCAACGTTAACTTTTCTAAGTCCAGGTATAACAAATGGGTTTCTAATAGTTTTATTGTTAATGTCTACAGGCATACTAACTTGTGGATTTTTAAGAATGCTATTATCGGTAGTAGGAATTTTAATAGTGTATGGATTCTTATTGCCACTGTTGTTTTCCATAACAATACTATACTCCAATTTTGCTTCAGCACCAATTTCTTTTCTTATAGTCTTTTTTAATAAATCAACATAGTGCTCTTCAAGCCATTCGTAAAAAAACTGGGAAGGAACTTGGATTGTTAAAACATTACTTTTAAGTTTTATAGGTTTTATTGGGTCGAACCATGTTTTAAATGCTTGAATAGAGACATTGTCTTTAATTACTGTTAGACAATTATTCCAAGTTGATTCAAAAGATTTACTCATTTATTATAATTTATTTTGTTAAAAAAAAGTAGCTGTAAAAATGACAATTGAGGTAACAATTGAAAATTTTACTGAACGATTAAACTACAAACAAATATTTAATAAAAAAGTTAAAAAAAAAACTTATTTGCTATTGTTTTTTAAAAATATTTTATTCTGAAAAAAAATCAGATTTTGGCATAGTTTTTTTTGGAAATATCGTTAACAGATAAAGAATTTGATTTTCCATTTTTTTTTGAAAATTCTAAATCAATTCTTCCTAGAGCAAGAGCTCCCCAGCCTGCTTGATTGACAATTACATTTTTATTTTCTGTATTTTTTATCAGCTTTGGTTTTTCTAAAAAAGTATGTGTGTGACCGCCAATAATAACATCAATATTTTTTGAAAGTCTTGCTAATTTTAAATCTGAAATTTTATCGCTTTCATATTCATACCCTAAATGACTAATACAAATTACTAGGTCACATTTTTCTTTATTTTTAAGATAATTAGTCCAATAGTTACTTGTTTCTAAGGGATCTAGATATTTTGTCTCTCCATAGTAATCTTTACCAACTAATCCTTCTAGCTCAATACCAAGTCCAAAAAAACCTATTTTTATTCCATCCACTTCCTTTACTAAAAATTTTTTAGTTTTTTCTGTCATTTCGCTATCAGAAAATTCATAGTTGGAGCATATGAAAGGAAAATTAGCATGGTGTAATACTTCTTTGAAACCATTTATCCCATTGTCAAAATCATGATTTCCCATGGTAGATGCGATATACCCCATACTGCTCATTATCTTCAACTCCAAACTTCCTTTAAATCTATTAAAATAAGGAGTTCCTTGAAATACATCTCCAGCATCTATTAAAACAACATTTTTTTCTTCGGTTCTAATTTTTTTAACAAGACTAGCTACTCTTCTCATTCCTCCCATTCCGGGGTGTTTAGAATGATTTTCAGGAAAGGAATCTATATGACTGTGCATGTCATTAGTATGTAAAATAGTGATTTTTCTGCTCCTTGTTTTTTTATCTAAAAAGCTAAAGCTATTTAGCAATGGTATGGAGATACTTGCTAAAACAATTTTTTTTACAAAAATTCTTCTATTGGAAAACTTGGACTCTACCATCAAATTGAGCGTTTATGTTTATGTTATTCTTTCCTAATTCTTCAATATATCTAATTATTACATCTCTTAGTAAAAGTTTGGTGTTAAATAAAGTTTTACAGTTCTTTAAAAAAACCATGTCATCTCCACCACTAGCTAAATAATTGGTGGTTAAAATCCTGTAGGTTTTTAAAGGGTCGTACATTTTATTGCTTACCATACAACGACTGACTTTATCTCCACTTATTTTAAGTCTTATTCCACTTAAGGGGACACCAGATTTTCTAGAAATATTGGTGGTAGATTTATCTTTAATATATTTTATTAAGTCATTCATTTCTTTCCCTTTTATTTCTAAAATCAATAGATGGTTGTCAAATGGCATTATTTGAAAAATATCACCTATTGTAATAGGCCCCTCATTTAACGTGCTTCTAAATCCTCCGTTATTTAAAATACAAAAGTCAGGATTAAATTCGTTTTCAGGAAAGTTTTTTCTAATATAAAGTATAGCTAAATCAGAAATGAAATTTCCTAAAAGTCCTTCTGGACATCCAACTTCCATAGCAATTGAACAATGGTTAATTACCTTATCCATTTCTTTTGAAATAGAATCTCTATATTTTGAAAGTTCGATTTCTTCGAATTCTTCCTCTAAAATGTTTTTGTCAATATCTATTATGGAAGAATTTACATCTACTATTTTGTAACTTTGACAAGATAAAATAAGTATAGAATAAGCTGTAAATAAGATTAAAAATTTATAATAACGTTTTAACACGTCCCTAAAATAAATAATATGTTCCAATCAACAACAAAGGTTAGAGTAAGATATGCTGAAACTGATCAAATGGGATATTGTTATTATGGAAATTATGCTCAATATTACGAAGTAGCTAGAGTTGAAGCTTTGAGATCATTGGGAATTAGTTATAAAAACTTAGAAGCTCAAGGATACTTATTACCAGTTTCTGATTTCAATATAAAGTATATATTACCAGCTTTTTATGATGAAGAATTGTCGGTGAAATGTAAAATAAATGAGTTAACCAATTTTAAAATAAAATTTAAATACGAAATACATAATACAAATGGTGATTTACTCAATTTTGGAAGTACTACATTAGTTTTTGTAGATAAGCAAACAAAAAAACCCGTAAATTGTCCTGATTTTTTAAATAATAAATTAATAAAATTTATCCATGAAAAATAAATTAATTCTTCTTTTAGTTACTATTACCATTTCTTTAAATGTCAGTGCTCAGTCGTTTAAAAGTTTATATTTTAAATCTCTACATTATTTAGAAGTTTATGACTATTCTGCTGCATTAGAAATTCTTCAGGAAATGAAAGTATTAGATCCTGAAAACTGCAACACTCATTTTTTTATAGGAAATTGTTTAATGAATATCCCAAATCGAGAAAAAGAAGCTATTCCATATTATGAAAAAGCCTTAGAAAGTCTGACTATAGCCTATAAAATTGCAAATGCCAGGGAAAAAAATGCCCCAATAGATGCTATAGAATTGTTAGGAAATGCCTACCATATGAACTATGAATTCGAAAAAGCAATAGAAAAATATGAATTTTATGGCAACTTTTTATCAGAGTACAATGAAGATGCGGTAAGATCTAATGAGAGGAAAATCAGAAGGTCAAAAAATGCATTAAAATTAGTCCAAAACCCTGTGGATGTTAAAATTTATCCTCTTGAGACTATCAATACTGAGTTTTCAGAATATAAGCCTTTGTTAAACGCTCAAGAAAATACTATGTTTTTTACCGCTAAGAAACCAGATGGATTGACAGATAATAAAGACGATCAGGGAGATTTCTATGAGCACATTTATTCTTCTGAAAAAGTAGATAATAATTGGACAAAAGCAAAGCTAATCCCTAGTCCGATAAACACTATAAAGAGTACTTCAGCTTTATATCTTTCAGCAGATGGTCAATATTTACTTTCTTCAATGGTAAATAACGACAAAAATCTTGGTCCATTAGGAATAGGAATTTTTGAATCCTATAAAAATGGAAACTTTTGGACTGACCCACAAATATTTCAAAATAAAGTCAATTCAAGTTACTTAGAAACATCAGCCTGCATGGATTTAAATAAAAACATGGTCTTTTTTGTTAGTGATAGATATGGTGGTTTAGGAGGAAAAGATTTATGGATGATTAAGAAATTAGAAAATGGTTCTTGGTCTTTACCACAAAATCTAGGCGAACCAATTAACACAGAATATGATGAAGAATCTCCATATTTTCATTCAGATGGTAAAACTTTGTATTTTTCTTCTAAAGGTCATTCTTCAATAGGTGGTCTTGATATTTTTAAATCGGAATTAGATAAAGAATTAAATTGGTCTTCTCCTAAAAATATGGGTTACCCAATTAATACCGTGAACGACGATCTTTCTTTTGTTCCATCTGTTACTGGAAATAGAGCTTACTTTTCATCTTTTAGAAATGGAGGAAAAGGAAAATCAGATATCTATGAAATGATTTTACCTAATCAAGAAGAATCAAATTTAGCTGTTTATAAAGGCAAGGTTACTAATCAAAATGGAAAACCAATTAAGAATATTAAAGTTTCTGTTCAAAATGACAATTATTTTCCAGATTATAAAGAATTTCAAATTAATGAGTCTTCAGGAAAATTTGTTTTTGTTTTTGAGTCAGGAAATTTTTATAATATAAAATTTGAAATAGATACACTTACTATTTACGATTCTATTAATGTATCAGAAAATGATAAAGGTATTTTTTCTTACTCTAAGTCTATAGCAATTGCAGAAGATGAAGTTGTCGTCTCCAATGCTGTTATTGAGACTGAAGAAAAAATAACTATTGAAAAACAGCCAATGGTAATTAATAACGTTTTGAAAGTTACACCTGTTGAAAAAACTGATGTTTCTTCAAACTTTTCTAATGATGCTAATTCTGTAACTCAAAAGGATATAAGGGCCAAAGAATCTGATTCTAAGTTAGAGATAGTAGAGAAACATATTTTATTTTACGACAATATTAACTTTAAGACTGAAAGTTCGGATTTATCCAATAGTGAAAAATCAAAACTTGATAAATTAATAGAAGATTTAAAAAGTAATCCTAAATGGAGGGTAAATTCTATAGGACATACCGATAATACTGGTTCTATGAAATACAATCAAATACTTTCTGTACTAAGGTCAGAATCTGTTAAAACCTATATGATCAATAGAGGAATAAGCTTCAAGAGAATTGAAACTATTGGAATGGGAGAAATACATCCTATAGCTGAAAATGTAGCTGCAGATGGTTCTGATAATCCAACCGGAAGGGCTGCTAATAGACGTGTTGAAATTCAAATAATTAAATAAGTGCTTCAAAAATTAACCATATCAAATTATGCGTTAATTACTAAAACAGTTATTGACTTTAAAAAAGAATTTACTGTTATAACTGGAGAAACTGGTGCTGGTAAATCTATTATTTTTGGAGCAATAGAGCTACTAATTGGAGCTAGGTCAACCAATAAGATTCTTAAAGATCCAAATTCAAAATGTGTTGTCGAAGGTGTTTTTTCTTTAAATGAACAAGTTCTAAAACAACTTGTTAAAATGGATTTAGATATTGAAGAAGATCTTATTATTAGAAGAGAAATTAGAAAAAATGGAAGCTCTAGATCATTTATTAACGATTCACCAGTCAAATTAGATCAACTAAAACTTATAAGTCAGTATATCATAGAAATTAATGGACAACATCTTATCAATAAGATGGGCTCTTTAAATTTTAAATACGATTTTTTAGATAGTTTTTTAGATGATAAAACTACTTTAGTCAATTATAATAATGCTTTTTTAAAATATTCTAAATCTCTTGAAAGACAAAAGATAATTGGTGAAAAAGTAGCCGTATTAAATGAAAAAAAAGACTTTTTAAAGTTTCAATTAGATGAATTGTCCAATTATGACTTCCAGAACTGGGATGAGGAAGCAATTCAAAATGATTATAAAATTGCAGCAAACCAAGATGAGATTAATGATATTTTAGAAAAAATAAATAATATCTATTCTTCAAACAATGGTCTTAGAGATTTATTTGGAGATTTGAATTCTCAAGCTATTGACTTGAAAACAAATTTACAAGATTTTACGTCAATTTCAGATAGAATAGATTCAATTAAAATAGAATTGGAAGATGTCTTTCATGAAATCAATCAAAATTTCTCTAATCTTAGTACAGATAAAAAAAATCTTCATGAACTCGACCAACAGTTGAGACAAATTAATTTTCTTCTAAAGAAATTCAATGTTGCAGATTTAAAATCCCTAATTCTAAAAAGAGATATTTTCAAGAAAGAGTTATCTGAATTATCTGAAATGGATTTTGAATTAAAGGAGGTTAATAATTTAGTGGAGTCTAATAAAAAACTGTGTCTTAAAACTGGCAATGAGCTTTTTAAACTTCGTTCATTAAATATATCAACTATTGAAAAAAAGATAAATAAAGTATTGAAAACTCTTTCCATGGGTCATGCAAATTTTAAAATTGAACTAATAGAAAATAGTTCTATTACAGAGTACGGCACAGACCAAATATATCTTTTAATTTCTGTAAATAACAATCCTAAGTTTTCACCTTTACATCAGTTTTCGTCTGGAGGTGAGCTTTCAAGAATTGCATTAGCAATGAAATATATATCTTCTTCATTTAATAAAATATCTACCCTTATTTTTGATGAAATTGATTCAGGAATTAGTGGTAAGGTAGCTTCAGAAGTAGGTTCTTTGTTACAAGAAATTTCTACTTCTTCTCAAGTTATTAATATTACACATCTTCCTCAAGTTGCAGCAATAGCTAAGCACCATTTGAATGTAAATAAAAAGGTAATTGCAGGTGAAATGGAATCTAGTATAAGTTATTTATCTAAAGAAGATAGAATTCAAGTTTTAGCTAAAATGTTAGGAGGAGATAAGACCGGTGAAGCTGCTTTAAATAATGCACTAGAACTTCTTAATTAACGATTGTCAATTTCATCTGTATTTGGGTGGCTACCTGCATCCCAAGAAAATTGCTTAATATTTATTTTAGGGTTACTTGTAAACTTACTAATTGTAGTCTTTATAGTTACACCATCTTTTGTTTTGACAGAAGCTTCAGTAATTAATTTTAAGGATTCATTAACATCCATAATAATGGTATGAAATGTGCTTTTATCTGGTTGAGAGGGAAACATTTTAATTTTATGAATCGTTTGATTATTTACTATTGTTTTGTTCATATACTTAAATTTAAATCCTTCTTTCCATAAAGTGAAAATTTCACTTGGATTAAGAGAATTGTCTAAGTCTTCTAATAAATCTATGTAGCACTCATTGTCTTCAGGCAAATATGTCCAAACATTGATACCGTCACATATTACTTCTCTTTCTTCAGTTTTATAATAAAACTTTTCTTTTTCTATAAGAGCATATCCATTTTGAATTTCATTAATATCTTCACTTTTAATTTCTAATTTAAAGTTAAATTTTGAAGAATTATTTTTTTGAATATTATCACTAACTTCTTGAAGAAGTTTTTCACATTTTAAATCCTCATTTTCTAAAGATTGTCCAAAAAAAGCTGGACAAATTGCAATTAGAAATACTATTGATAATATTTTATTTAAGCTCATAGTTTCCCTTTTTCTCTTAGATTACTCAAAAACTGTTCCAAAGCTAATACGTCCGGAATAAGTACATCTCTAGCTTTACTTCCTCTGTGAGGCCCAATAAGACCTGTAGCTTCCAACTGGTCAACTATTCTACCGGCTCTATTATAGCCCAATTTTAATTTTCGTTGTAATAAAGATGCAGAACCTTGTTGGGCATTTACAATAACTTCAGCTGCTTCTTCAAACAAACTATCTAACTCGTCGTCAATTTCTTTAAGTTCATTAGCTTCATCAATATACTCAGGAAGTAAAAACGCACTAGGATACCCTCTCTGAGAACCTATGAATTCAGCGATTTCATCTACTTCTGGAGTATCTACGAAACCGCATTGTAGTCTTATTAACTCATTTCCCGGTGAAAACAACATGTCACCCCTGCCAATTAGCTGGTCGGCTCCCCCAGCATCTAATATGGTTCTAGAATCTATTTTAGAGGTTACTCTAAATGCAATTCTCGCAGGGAAATTCGCTTTTATGGTTCCAGTTATAACATTAACAGAAGGTCTTTGTGTGGCAATTATTAAGTGTATTCCAACTGCTCTTGCTAATTGCGCAATTCGAGCAACTGGAGTTTCAACTTCTTTACCAGCTGTCATAATTAAATCTGCAAATTCATCTATTACCAATACAATATATGGCATGTATTTATGGCCTTTTTCAGGATTTAATTTTCTTTGAACAAATTTGTGGTTGTATTCTTTAATGGTTCTAACCATTGCTTCTTTTAAGAGCTCATACCTAGCTTCCATTTCTACACACAAGCTATTTAAAGTATTAACTACTTTGGTTGTGTCTGTTATAATAGCTTCTTCCTCATCAGGTAATTTTGCTAAAAAGTGTCTTTCAATTTTATTATAAATAGTTAATTCTACTTTTTTAGGATCTATTAAAACAAATTTAACTTGTGAAGGATGCTTCTTATAAATTATAGATACCAAAATAGCATTTAAACCTACAGATTTTCCTTGTCCTGTAGCTCCTGCCATAAGTAAATGAGGCATTTTGGTAAGATCTGCAATTAAAGATTCGTTAGAAATGGTTTTACCTAGAGCTATTGGTAATTCCATTTTACTATTTTGAAACTTGTCTGAAGCTATTAACGACTTCATTGCTACTATTTCTGGATTAGAGTTTGGAACCTCGATTCCAACCGTACCTTTTCCTGGCATAGGTGCAATAATCCTTATTCCTAAGGCTGCTAGGCTTAATGCTATATCGTCTTCTAAGTTTTTAATTTTAGATATACGTACTCCAGGTGCTGGAATAATTTCATACAGAGTAACTGTTGGTCCAATGGTTGCTTTTATTTTTGAAATATTTATTTTGTAATTAAGGAGCGTTTCAATAATCTTATTTTTATTTCCTTCTAATTCATCTTTATCAACAGAAATATTTCCACTTCCGTGCTCTTCTAGTAAATCTATATTTGGTAATTTATATTCCGATAAATCTAATTTTGGGTCGTATTCGCCAAACTCCTTTAATTTCCTATCTAAATCTTTTTTACTTAGTTCTGTTTCAGTTTTTGCAACTTCAACTGCCATTGCTAATTCATCTGCAGATTCTGAATTTTCTGCTTCTTTAGATGGTGATTTCTTTTCATTTAAATTAATATCTAATTCTAAATCACTAACTCCACTAATAGCTTCATTAGACTTTATTTCATCTTCCAATTCGTTAGAATCCATATTAAGATCAATAGATGCATTTTCTTCGGGAAGTTCCTGCTCAGTTTCCATTTCGCTAGGAACAATTGTAAAACCATCCTTGTCTGATATATTTTCTTTAATCTTTTTAGAAAATTTGTTAAAGAAATCTACAACCCAGGATAAAGAAGGGTTAAATAATAAAACAACAGAAGAAATTCCAAAGAAAAAAATAAAAAAACCAGTGCCTATCTGACCAAAAACTCCAATTAACCAGTTGTTAATTACTCTGCCATAAAGCCCTCCCATGAAATCTAAATCTGATTTCTCAAATACAAATCCTAAGAAAGTACAAAGCCAAATTAAAGAGATAAAACTAACTTTTAATGTTTTAGTTATAGGTATTAATTCGTATTTGAATAGAGATTTGAAACCAATAACAAAAAAAACTAAAACAAATAGATAAGAGGCTAAACCGTACCATATTTTTAAAAATCTATGTGCTATATAAGCACCAAACTTACCCAACCAGTTTTGAATTTCACTTTCTTCCCCGTTAAAAACAAAACCAATTGATTTCCCATCAATAATACTTAAGTCGTATTTCCATGTAAAAAGATAAGAGGTGAACGAAAAGAAAAGATAGATAGAAATAAGAACAAGAAACAAACCAGAGGTTTTATGAAATCTTTCATCTTTAAAAAAGGCTTTTATCCCCTTAAAATATTCTTTATTACTTTTCTTTTTAGAAGAGTTAAACTGAAAATTTTTGTATTGGTTTTTAGCTGTCATTAATTATATTTCAAATGTAATGGAAACTAAATATTGATTCTTACAAAGAGAAAAGGTATTCTTAACGTACAGTTGTTAGGAATTATTGGGTCATTAGAGCTTTGAATTCCTCCATTTTATAGATAGATGTATTGTTGTCAATTTCAAAAATTTTTGGATCTATATTTTTTTTAGTCATTTCAATGGCAAGGTAGGTGGATATAATATTATCAGAAATTATTTCGTAATAAATTGGAAAACCATTTAATTTCTTAAAATTAATATTGTAAGAATTGTCAATTTTGTTGGTATAATAAATAGTGGAGGTGGTAGATCTATTGGTTTTTTTATTTATACTATTTATAATAGCTTTTTTACATTCTATATCTAGGAAATTATCAGATTCCTCAGTGTAAATGATGTTTTCTACATCACTAGTATCGTTATCATTTAAAATAATTCCAAATTTTTTATCCATTAAATTAATGAGTAAAATATTCCTTTTTAGTAGTGTATCAATGATGGTTGTTTGAGTTCCTATTTTTGTGCTTTGATCAATTCTAGCCAATTCTCCTGAGATATAAAAATCCAATTTTGTAGGCATTGAAGCTATTTCATTGTTAGTAGAATCTAAACTGGTATGTTTTATTTCATAACTTATCAAACCTTCAAAACCTTGAGAGATACCTTTTAGGCCAATTAAAACAAATAATAATATGATTAATCTATTCATTACAGTCAAAAATTGAAAGCATTGCCTTTATTTCTTTTAAATATTCTTCCATTTCTGAAAAAGTATATTTTTTTTCTAATTTTAAAAAATCTTCTTCTAGCCTTACGTTTTTGATACTTATTGCTTTAAAATGCATTTCCATTCCATATTGCTCTACACTGTATTCCATTATTACATCATTAATCATATTAAATGGAGTACACCAGTTAACATTTTTTATTTTCAAATTTTTAAGTGTAATAATTTCATAGATTGAATCATTTTTTAAAGATTTGATTTTTATTTTATTACATGGCTTAT
>Ga0233444_10004792_pt1 | contig 12783 bp, 17 predicted proteins | sample SI_124_October20_6_FD_182792 | JGI IMG/M metagenome (GOLD analysis project Ga0233444, IMG submission 182792) | Seawater microbial communities from Saanich Inlet, British Columbia, Canada - SI_124_October2016_10_MG | ecosystem: Environmental > Aquatic > Marine > Inlet | place: Canada: British...
GGCTACTGTGGCTTTGCTTGGATCAACATCTACGGCATCAAAGGCAGCACCAAGCTAGGGCGCCGTATGAAACAGGCAGGCTTTGAGAAAGACTACACTGGTGCATATAGTATATGGAACCCAAGTGGCTTAGGTACTCAGTGTATGTACACCAAAGAGCAAGGAGCACAGGCTGCGGCTAAAGTGTTCAAGGCAGCAGGCTTTACTTGCTACGCAGGAAGTAGAGCTGACTAACCAACAGCTGGCTAGGCTGAAGTGCTACGCTGAACACCAAGTAGGGGTAGCCGACTAGTACAGGTACAGTACAGTTATAACACACTCGACCGCTAGACTGTATCGATACAAAGAACTGAGTGTGGGGAGAATCCTTAGTGTAACAGCTAGGGATTTTTTTTGACTTTAATAAAAAAAATAAAAAAATTTTCTTGAGGGGGGCCGGGGTATATAAATTAAAACTTGCTAAACTATAGCTTAATGCTTAATGGCGCTTTTTTAAAACGTAGTGGGTAAAAATCACCACCTCACTTCTGTAAGTACTTCACCAGAAAAAACTGCGCAGCAATTTTTTTACTCTCTAGGACCCATTTCGGATAGAGTCTTTGTGCAAGCAAAGCGACTCCCACTTACGCTACACCGTAAAGCGAAGCAATTTACGCTAGAGCGTAAAGCGATAGCGTGTATGAGCTGAGAGGCGCTTGCGAAGCAAAGCATCCATGCTCGTACTATAGTGTAAAACAGAACCTCTTAACTGTAGCACCATTGTGAAGTCTGCATAAGTACTAGTGTGCGTACAGCGTAGTACACAGTTTGAACACTCATGTCTTACACGCTATACAGCAACTAGCTATATACGCAACTGCGAACTAGCTGTCACACTGTACGCACACTTTTTTATTATGTATACACTCAAACTCATATACTCGCCAGAGCCGCGTACACAAACACTCAAGGAGTCAGTTACATACTGTGCTACGATTGATTTGTATGTGGATCACGGTATAGAGTCATTTCAAACTAGTGCAAGCGAGATATCATTTGAACGTGATCGGGATCGTACACTAGCTTGTTTGTTACTCAGTGCAAGCACTAGCTTTACGCCAGTGATAGTCTAAATAAGACTCATCTTTTCGCTAATCGTTATCTAAGGGGTAATGGAGTGCGTTGCTTTCAGTCTTAAAGCATGGTTGGAAGGTTTTTGCTCTTAGAGTGCTGTTTAGTATCGTTGTAGCGAGTTTAAAATACGTAGAGGAATAATCCTATTACTAGCCCTATGTTAAACCCTATACTACAATATACAACAAAGTCTCTTGCAAAACTTGTGGCCCTATATTCTTGCATAGTGTTATTTAGCGTAGTAGCTGAGTAAACGCTGTATTAAAAAATTTTTAAAGCGTTTACCGCTTCGCGGCTTTGGCTGATCTAGCGCAGGCGCTTCGCGTTCTAGGATCTAGCGGGTGAGGAACAGCTGAGTAGGATCGAACTCGCTGGTGGGCAGTTTGCCCTCAAACTCTACAGCTCGCTCAACAGGACAAGGTCTAACAAGGATGTCTTCTGCCCATATGAGCTCGCGAGCACTACCATGTTTGCGCCATACAGCTTCAAGTTCTAGTGTGTTGGCTTGTAGCTGTTGTTCACGCAGATGCCAAAGGTCTGGTTGATTGGGAAGCTGTCGTGTGTCTTGCCAACTGTTGCGAAAATCGTTAGTTAGGGAGCTTATGTACCAGCTGGTCACTTGACTGTTGAAGTCTTTGCGCAACAAGTAAAACACACTGTCACTCAGCTCTACAAGTGTGTCAGTTAGACCGTCAATCGCACCATATTGGTTGGGCATTATTTTTAGTACCCAGTCGTCCTGTTGTTGTAGGTAGTTAAGGTTGCTGAGATTTTTTATTTTAGGTGCGCCGTGATGAAACCATTCGCCTAGATTTTCTAATTTGTGTATTTGTGCAAGTGTATCAGTGAACCAAGTGCTGGCACATCTGTAGTTTGTAAACACTGTAATTTTGCGCACTACTCGTCTCCAAGATTATTAAGAAAGTCACGCAGTTTAGTTGAGTCCGTTTGTGCTCTTATCTTGCCTACTGTGTTGCCATCACCGGGATCTGAACTTACAACTTCACTAGGAGTAGTAGTACCTGACCCACGTTTTAGATTGCTCAGTATTGATCCACTGCTTGTGTTTGCGCTTGAATTCTCGTCTTCATCACCTATGTCTAGGATACGCAGTGTGTCTAGATCAAAGCCTAGATCAATCTTTTGTCCTACGCCGCTTGAGTTACGTGTCTTCATCAGCTGTAGTTGATAGCGTCCACGTTCACGCATGGCTCTACTTGTAAAGATACCAAACACGTTGTCTGCTGTTTGAATCTTACTAAGTCCACCACTAATGTGCGAGTGATCAAATTCAATTTCTTCAACAGCGCCGCGATTCAACTGTGCCGCTGTAACAAACACTGTGTTCAATTCCATTGCTAGGTTACGTAGTTCTTCACTTACGTACTTGTCTTTGATGTACAAGTTCTCTGCACTTACCTTTGTGCTGGCTGGCATCAACAAGTCCAAGTAGTCAATCAGTAGTACGTCTACCTTCTTGCCTGTTTTAATCTCATACTCTTTAATGTAACTACGTACATCGTTTGCTGTTTTGCCTGAAGGCATATACTTGACTTGGAATGCACCGTTCTTCTTGCCAATAATCTTAACCTTCATTTCAACATCGTCAATGCTCTTAAAAATGTCTCTGCTTGGAATGTCTGTAGTCATTGAATCAAGTCTCATACTAACTAGACTCTCTGCAAGCTCTAGTGTCAAGTAAACTACGTTCAACCCTTTCTCAGCCATGTTAACACCAATGTTGGCAAGGAACAAACTCTTGCCTGCGCCTGAACCACCTGCAAAGATGTTAAGCTCGCCTCTATTAAAGCCGCCAAATAGTTTCTTGTCCATAGCTGGCCAGCCTGTGCTTACCTGTCCGTTTGAGCTTTTAATGCCTTCTAGTCTTGCTCTTGGATCAGCATAATAGTCTGTACCTAAGTCTTTTTGTAAGCCTATCTGTACAGCTTTCTTGACTAGATCTTCGCACTGTCCATAGTCGCCTGTTTCTAGCAAGTCTGCGCTTTTAAGTATTGCCGCTTCTAGTGCTTTGTGCTTACTGAACGTTTCAAACTCTTGCAGCAACCAATCATAATGATTCTCTTGTAGTTGCCCTGGGTCTTTTAAATCGCCCTGTGTTGCTGCATTAATTATATCAAACGTAGGCAATGCATTATGCTCTGTTACATAATCATTCAAGAACTCTGCTTGTGTTTGTAATCGCCTATCAAAGCTTTTTGGATCAAACACTGCCTGACAACGTACAAAGCTCTCAGCGTCTGTCATCATCATTTCTAGATATACCTTTTGTATATCATACCCATAGTCTGTGTTTTGTCTAGTGCTCATTGTATTAGTATACTACCTTTAATTGTAATAGTCAAGAGGAAATTATCTGTGCTTGCATGTGTGTTACTAAACTCCTAGTCTATCTTTTATGTGTGGTATGATTACTCTATCTACAAATTCCATATGTTGATGCGATGGCGGATGGAGGTCAAATTTATCTTCTGTCTCCCAATAGGAATTTTCTTTACACCATTCATATTCGCCGTCTACTGGTAAAAACTTATTCCAATCAATCATTTCAGCAGTAGCTTCAACTACAGGCATATCTTTTCTTCCTAAACCTAATGAAACTTTTTTATCTAAATAGGTTGACATAAAATATTTAATACCGTATTTTTCTAAAAAGTTTTGAACCCGTAAAACGTGTTCTAGAGATTGTACAATAGAATATATATCATCGTGTGCAATTTTATAGTATGGTATATTAAATTCATGTTTCCAATGATGTGCTAATACTATCCAACTTCCTTTATCTTCATTAGGCATACGTATAGGATTTTTAGCCCAGCCATCTACATTTTCTTTAAATGATATATCTTTTGATTTGTATATTTCGTGCCTGTCGCATCCACTCCACATAACTCCTACTAAAATATCTTTTGGGTCTATTCCACTCTTTAATAGTTCTTTAACTTTAAATAATACTCGTCTAGAAATTATGCCATTACCTATTGCACCTATGGCGGTTGGATAATGTTGCGTGTCTGTTAAATTTAATCTCTGTTGTAACCAAATTGGCCAGGTTGTGTAGCTAGAAGCCGGGTCACTAAAACTGCAACCTCCTGTAACTAATATCATATCTTATCCTTTGCTCGAGTTAGCACTTTGACTCCGTAGTGTTGTTCAAATGCTTGTGCATCTTCAACTGTGTTTACAATAGGCTTGCCTTTGATATTAAGTGATGTATTCAGCAATATTGGACAGCCTGTTTCTTCATACCAACGCTCTAGCAGTTTTCTAAAGCCCACGCTTTGCGTTGCAGAAACTGTCTGTACCCTAGAGGTGCCGTCCCCGTGGATGATTGCAGGTAGTCCAGGATCCGTGCAAGTTGAAGTGTATTGCATGAAGGGGCCTGTAGGTCCGTCGAAATAGGCAGACGCATGTTCCTCCAATACTGCTGGCGCAAAAGGTCTGAACTTCTGTCTTCGTTTGATCTCATTAACTCTGTCTTTGATGTCTGTGCCACGAGGGTCTGCGAGTAAGCTTCTATGTCCAAAGGCCCTGGGCCCAAACTCAGCACAGCTATTAGCAACACCAACAATACCTGTTGTGAGTAATTCTTGCAATGCTTCTTCAACTGGATATTCTCCTTCTATATTATACCCAGTATACATGTGTGGCAAAGGCAAGTGTTGTTTCTTGTGTGCTAATACACCACCTATAGCCGAACCTGCATCTCCCGGGTTAGCCATGATATACATATCATTCCAGTCGCCCTTAATTGATCCATTTGCACTACAATTTAGAGCACACCCTCCCATAAGTATTAAATTACCCGACGGTGATTTCCACCTAGCCCAATTGCTTATATACTTGAGTATGTACTCATATACTGCTTGGGTACCTGCTGCAATGTCAAACATATCTTGTTCAGTAGTAAGATCTGGCCTCCACCACTTACACCCCCTATGAAGATTGTGTTTTAATTTTACTCTAGGCTTATCATTAAATAACGTAAGCCATCCATCATAGTTCATAGGGTGGAAAAAATCTTGTAAAATATCATCAAATAGTCTGTGGGGGTCGCCGTATGCAGCCATACCCATAAGAATATATTCATCCTCTTGTGGCTTTAGGCCTATTCTTTGCGTGAGTGCCGAATACCATAGTCCGACCGAATCAGGGTACTGTTGCGAATATATCTTTCGTAACCCGTTGGTTTTGTCTGCGTTCCAGATTGTGAAGGTGTCGAACTCTCCAATGCTGTCAAGACAAACAACAGTAGCTTCGTTAAAAGGACTAGTATAATACCCGGCAGCAGCATGGGAAAGGTGATGATCAATATAACGAATAGGAGCATGTATCCCATAAGATCTAAGATAGCGTTTAATATTATTTTGCCTAAACCTAAATCCTTGTCCTGCTCTAATCTGTCTAAGAGTTTTGACAAGGGGTCTTTCGTACCAAATAACTTCATCTGGTTCTCCCCATTTCTTTGCATAGTCTACTAGCTGTTCATTTAGATGTGCGTCATTCTTAACACCGCTAAAGCGTTCACTGTGACTAGCAAATTCTAATCCTTCGTCTGAAAATACTGCTAGTGCAGCATCGTGACTATTTGCACTTATTCCCCAAGTAATCATTTGTATATGAACGGATCCTTTTCTCTAAGCTTTTTTATTTTCTTACGAAATTCTATTTCTTCTTTTATTTTATAATAAGGCCATGTAATTATGTCCCATATCTTTTTCAAAATTCTTTTAAGTAAAACCATTTTTTTGCTCTCAATTTTATTTTAACTTCGGATGCTTCAGCAGCCGATACTATACTGTGTAATGTATATAGTCTTCCGTACATCTTTACGGCATCATTTATGTCATTACATTTCTTATCCCAGTCTGGCATACTAACTTGCCATCCCAGTTTCATTGCGGTTAACATCATTTGTCTGCCAGGATAGTCTCTGTCAGGCACATATATTATAGGTTTATTTAATCTCTTGATTAACATCTCTTGTTGTTTAGAAATACTTGCACCCAAAAGTGCGCAACCATCGACATGTATTGCATCTAGAGGACCTTCGCACACAATACAAAATTCTTTGTTGTATCGTTGCTCGTCTATATTAAACACATATCCAGGCTGTACTTCTTGCATGTATTTAGGTTTGTCTACATACTTTTGACTTTTGTCCCACTTAATCACTCTAGTAATATATCCTACTACTCGTCCTTCATAATAAAAAGGTACAATTAGTTTATCTTTATAACGAGAATGGGGAGACCAATAATACTCTGTGTCGTCTAGATTTAAACACCGGTCTGCCATATATTCTAGTATAGCTAACAAGTCTTCGTTAACATTCTTTACATCTTTAATTTTTACAGCTTCAGGTGGCAAACTTATAGATTCAAATTTGGGTATTTCAATTTTAAATTCTTTTATATGTGCATCTTCATTTTGTCTTAAAATATCAAAAGATATCTTTATAATATCGTCATCTGATATATTAATCCACTGCATAAACAATTTCATGTTACGGTTAAGAGGACGACCCGGTTGCCAGCTCGCTTTGAACCCACAGTTAAAACAATGATAACTAATACCGCCGTCGGCCTCTATAACGCCGCCACGTTTCCTTGTATCAGGTTTATGTCCTCTTTCGTAACAGCATGGTGCATTAAATGAAGTCCATCCACTAGGAGTTTTCTTCTTATTTGCTGGGATAGACCACCTAATTGTATCAACTAATAAGCTCATACTACTATTATAACGCAGTTATAATTTATTGTCAATCAGTTTCTTACTAATATTTTTGTAATCTTATCTGCCGGGTTTGATGTTGCTTTAAAACGTAGATAACTAAACACTCCGTTAAAGTTTACAGGAATAGGTTCATTCTCAGTTCCATCAAAGGTTATAACATCAATATCGGCCCAACTTGTACTTTGATTAACTTGATTATCAAGGGTGGCTTGAATTGTTACATCTCCAGAGTATGATTCTGTATAAACTGCAATTGTATGCAACGCTTCGTTTCCGTTGATAGCAGGCTGTGCGTCTACAGATTCGCTTACCCATTCATCTACACCAACTCCTGTTTGTTCAAACTCTGTTACTGAATAAGAGTTTAAAGGTCCAGGAAAGGCTGTTCCGTTTACATAGATAGTAGCATCGTTGTCAAAGTTACTATGACTATAAGTTAATGATTTAGAATTATTATCATCCACAAGATATATGTTGTAGGTTAGATACTGTTGTTTTACGTTTAATAGATCATTTTCTGATATAGTAACTTGAAACAATCCTCTAGTAGGTGAGCTATCGTCTCCAGTGACAACTGTTCCATTGTGCTCTAATATCATCTTTTGAGTTTCATCAAAAGCTACAAATTTTGGTGTCATTGTAGAAATGTCAATTGGTTTTTGATCTGCGTTTAACACCCTAAATTCTATTTTATTATCTATTCCTTTATATACTTGTAATTGTCTATTATACACTGGTCTATACTCCGTGACGAATCCTGTTTCATTAACTACAATAGTTATTCTGTTTGAGACTAAATATCTAGGTATTAATTGCATAATGTATTTATTTGAATTTGAATGTTAACTAAAGATATAGAAGAGAACTTTCCGTTTTTGAGTGTTGTTACTTATGGTGGCAACGAATATATCGGCATCATAATTAATCAAGATAGTAGTGTCACTAGCATGTATATTTACACACACCTGCGATCAAAGTCAGAACAGGTTTCGTTTTTAGAATGTGGAGAAGCATGGTGGTGGGAATCTAATAGAATGATACCAATTAATATTTTCTTAAAAAATGAAATGGATGTGTTTAAGTATTCAATTATTACTATGAATAGTAAAGATGTTAGACTGTTAATTGGGCCTTGTGTCAATATAGGTAACATGAACGTTAAACGAGTAAAACGGCGCAGTGTACAACTTGTACGTAAGCCTAAGTAACTAATTGTTCGCATATTAAATTCATATGCACAATAACTGCAAACGCATAAGAAAGTGAATGTGCTTTCTTAAAATAATAATCACCATTTTCAGGTTTCGTCCATACTTCTTTTAACACAGTCTCCCATGGTTCGTTTACTAAGTGTTTCTTGGCTGGACGTATTACTGCTAGCACTGCTGCTAGCTGTTCCACTGTTTTTGGTTGCATAGTACGCAGAACGTCTCCGTGACCATTGAGATGAAAAACGTTGTTGCTGAAGTCGTCGTGTTGTAGTAGTTCCCATAGCGGCTCTTTATCCATTAGTTGCTGTAAGTGTTCTTCATCCTTAACACCTTTGTATATGCTTACATTTAAAAAGTCTAGTTTGAAGTAGCCGCGGTCATCTGCAGCCTTGTGTTCAATAGTACTTATGTTGTCTATAGGATTGTGTGGAATCTCCGTTGCGTAAACTCCAGTATTGTGCTTCTTGCCTGAGTTTAACTTTGCCACACGATGTTCAAGTTGAGATAGAATAATATCTCTGTCTGCAAAGTCTATATCAATATCAGGCAATTTGTTTCTCCAACTTACGTGCTTTTTTCTGTGCCATATTCCATTTTATTTTTGATACACGATCTTTGAAAGTTATACCTTGTAAATGATCCCATTCGTGCAAATAGCACTTTGCACTATATCCTTCAATTTTTACAATTTGCTCTTCTAAGTTTTCGTTGTACCATTTTGCAAGAATTTCTGTAGGTCGTTTAACTTTTACAAATATATTAGGAAAACTTAAACAGCCTTCAACATCTATTACTGTATCTGATGTATATTGAATTACCGTAGGATTAATACAAATTGTTGAGTTTTTAATACTATCTCCCATAACAAATACTTGTGCATCTAGCCCAACTTGATTAGCACTTAGTCCAATTCCGTTATTAGATAACATACATTCTATCATTTGTTCTTTTAGTTCAACAGGATTAAATCCAGGATTTTCTAAATCAACTTCCTTAACTTGTTTGTTTAAAAATGGATCTGGGTAATAAACTAAATTCATAATTTGCCTTCTTCTCTCAGCTGTGCTCTAATCTTAGTTGCACTTATCTTATGCGTCTCACTGCCTAAGTCATGTTCAGTAAGTGTATATCCAACGCCACGACCATAACTAATATCTACAATGTTTGGAACTATCATTATAACATATTCTTCTTGATATGTAAAGCCTTCTTTTGCTAGTTCTTTTTTGATATTTTCTTCTACGTCTGTAACAATAAACGGGTTATCGTTTTGTGTCATTGTGCGGCCGCCTGACGCATCAGTATCTTGTGGTACAGTTCTAATCTGTATGCACACTTGTCCTGTTTCAGCAAGAGCTCGTTTGAATAGCTCTGTATGTCCTGCATGCCACGGTTGCCAACGTCCTAACATTTGTGTTGTAGGTTTAAAGTTATTAAATGCCATCTATAATTTCTTCTATTAATGTATAAAGCTTGTTTTGTCTAAGTAATTTTTTTGCAACGCCATGTCCTGTATTAGGTATAATATTTTTAAAAATATTAGGAGCATCAGGTATTAATTCTAAATGTTTATTTTCATAATATGCATCTCCGTGAAAGAAATGATATTGTGTAGTATCATTAAATTGTAGTTCTGTATATTGCCAATCTGTTCCGTAATATGTAAACTGCGGCCATTGCTCTTTAACCCAAGGTATAACTCTTGCACTTACGCTATACACTGTTGCGAATGATATTACAGCATCTACTTTTGCAACTTGTGCAAAACAATTTGCATTAAATGCCCCTAAACTATTACCGAGTGCAATTACTTTTTTATAATCTTTTACTTTGTTAATTAATTCATTTACATCTACGTCATTGAAAAAACTTCTTTGATGATCAATAAAATGTAAGCTATCGATATGTTTCCAGCGTTTAATACTTTGAAATTCTTCTCCAGGTGGCTTACCGCGCTCTGAACCAACTCCTGCAAAACAAATAACAATTGTATCATTCATTTTTCAAACCAAATTTAATATGTTGTATAAATTTTTCTAATACCTTTACTAGTTGTTCATGTGTGTCATCAAACCATTCTGAAACATGATAATCACACTGTTCAAGTTCTGGCGGCACATACATTTTATTAGTATCTTCAAATCTACCTTCTTTGATAGTATCCATCCACACAGTAAAGTCAGGGTCAAAGGCTTTACGTGCTGCTTCTGTAGGACACACAAAGTCTGTAACAGCAATCTTACCTGCCATTACAACACCGTCGCTTAGATGACGCATACGCTGTGCTTGTCTCATACGTCCTTCTGGTGTAAAGTCCCAGTCGTCATATTTGGTACGCACTTCGTCTGCGTTGATGTGTACGCCGCTTATTAATTTAGCAAACGGTTTTGCTAGAGTAGTTTTGCCACTTCCTGGCAATCCACATATTAAAATTTTCATAACTTACTTTCCTTTGCAACATCCTTAACAAGTTGGACATCATTCGACAAACGCTTAAATCGCATTGCCCAATGCTCAGGATTGATAACGTGATATACAAGTCCTAGCTGTTCGTCATTAAATTTACTTAGCATGTCTTTACCACTTGTACAGTTGAGAATAAGCCACGGAGATATTTTACCATCTTTAATATCCCACACTGCTTTGTTTAAGCTAATGTGATGAAAGTAATGATTCCACGGTGCGCTTTTATCGTCGGCCCATTCCATCATTGTTTTTACAGAACGCTCTAATGCTGTAGCTACATCTTCTTTAAGAATAACTTCTAATGCATATTTTTCATACATTTCTTCTTTGCACCAATGGTCTAACTTTACTCCGCTTGTTACAACATAATCGATATATTTTTCTGGATACAGAGGACGAACATTTGAAATAAAACTACCAAATTTTACAAAAGCATTATAATACGACGATGCACAAAACTCCTCATAAGTTTTTTCTTTTTTTGTGCCTGCACTTAGTTTATAAAATCTACCAAAAGCATAAAAGCCATAGCGTACACGTTTTTCATCTTTTTGTAATGCTCGTCTTTTCTTTTCGCACATGTGCGCCGCAAGAGTTTTTTCTCTTACATAACTACTTCCGCAGTATTCACATTTATACGGTTTTTCAGAGTTTGACTGCAATGTCATGTTCTTCTGCAAGCTGTTTAAGTTCTTTTTTTGTAGATATTCTAGCAAGTAATTCTACCTCGTCTTGTTTCATATTAGGATATATTTGTTCTAGCAGTTTTACACCTTTGCTATTATCGCTTGTCTTTTTCTTAAAGCCAATCCATGCGTGACGTCTTATATCACTGTTTGCGTTATGTAAGGAACATAGCAACTGCCATTGTAGCTTAGGATGTCGTGCTCCTAACTCATTCCAGTTTTTGTTATAGATTTGATTAGTCATAACGACAGCAAGTTCTTGTGCTTCCCTACTGCCTGCAACTGAACTAGCATATCTATTCAGCAGCCAAAAGTTTACGCCTTTTTTCTGTTCGTCGGTAAGTTCATCCCAAACACTTTTAGCATTGCTGTCTAAACATGCTAGTACATCTTTTACTGGAAATGCTTGCTGTGCCATTCTTCTACATCCTCTGGAGAATTTATTTCTACTCCATTATATTGTACACTCAAACAACCAATTTGCCAACCGTTTTTTAACCAACGTAGTTGTTCTAATTTTTCTACTTGTTCTTCTTGTGTTACTTCTAGTCCACTATACATTTCTAACGGATTACGTTTGTATCCATATACTCCTAAGTGCCAGTCGCCGTAACCAGTCATGCCTCTACCAAACCATAGTGCTTGATCTCCACCGCGTACCATCTTAACTGAGTTTGGATCGTTTTGTTTATCCTCAGGCATGTCTGTAAATATTGTTGTTACTGGATAATTCTTAAGGTGCCAAAGAACTTGTTGAGTCATTGCAACAGTTACATCTGGCATGTCGCCTTGTACGTTTATAAACTGATCGTACTTGTCAAACATTGCATTCTTAATTGCGCCTGCGCATCTTTCTGTACCGTTTTCGTATTTTGCCGAATCTAACAATACATGTTCTGGATCAAATTTATCAGCAATACGATCGTCATCAGTAAGCACGTATGTTGGTATCTTAGACGCAACACAAGCGTCATACACACGTTTTATCATAGGAACGCCATCTAACTCTATTAGAGGCTTTCCAGGCAAGCGTGTGCTGCCGTATCTAGCGGGTATAAGAATAGCTGACGATGTCACGTACCACCTCCTCAAAGTTTTCTAGTTTAAGCATATTAGGTCCGTCACTAGGTGCATTGTCTGGATCAGCGTGTACTTCTATAAAGAAGTCATTAATGCCCAAAGCAGAGGCAGCACGAGCAAGACCTGGCACATAATCACGATTACCGCCACTTGATTCCCCATTGCCTCCTGGCTTTTGGACAGCGTGGGTAACATCAAAAACACAAGGTACATCGTAATGCTCAAGCATATACTGGAGCCCAGTATAATCAACGACCAAAGTATTATAGCCAAAACTAGTACCTCTTTCTGTTATCCAAACTTCTTTTGCACCTTCTGTTTTGCTTAGTATGCCTTTGACGTCCCAGGGTGCAAGGAACTGTCCTTTTTTAATATTAACAATCTTATCTGTAGCACAGGCTGCTTGAATAAGATCTGTTTGTCTACATAAAAATGCAGGTATCTGATAAACGTCAACTGCATCTTTAAATTCT
>Ga0233444_10004795_pt1 | contig 12771 bp, 10 predicted proteins | sample SI_124_October20_6_FD_182792 | JGI IMG/M metagenome (GOLD analysis project Ga0233444, IMG submission 182792) | Seawater microbial communities from Saanich Inlet, British Columbia, Canada - SI_124_October2016_10_MG | ecosystem: Environmental > Aquatic > Marine > Inlet | place: Canada: British...
CAAATGAATGCATCATATTTTCATTTCTTGGATACCAAGGTGAGGTAAGACCAATGACATTGACATCAGTACATTGATCGAGATGTTCGAGTATCATTTTTGTTCGAATCGCATAACCATTCACATCCGGAGGCCCATTAGCCAGGACGTGTAATACTCGCATCTAATCGCCCTTTTCGATAAATTGTAAGATCACATCTGCAATTCGTGACGAGGTTTTCCCGTCCCATAATTCTGGTATGCGGCCCGCTTTTCCTTTTCCACCGAGAACCTCAAACGCTGTTTTGACAATGAGTTCAGGATCACAACCAACGATTGTATTTGTCCCCTCTGTTACTGTAATTGGGCGTTCAGTATTTTCTCTTAACGTGATACACGGTATGCCTAAAGCAGTGGTCTCTTCCTGCAAACCTCCGGAATCTGTGAGGGCCATTTTTGAATTTGCCATTAATGCGACAAAATCGAGATAGCCAACAGGGCCTGTGAGGACGATATTTGGAATTGCGCTGAGTCGTTCATACAATCCAAACGTTTTCGCCATCTTCTCGGCCCTGGGATGGACTGGGAAAACAAGTTGAATCTCCTTTCCAATTTTTTCGAGCGCACCGATAATTTGTGAAAAATTTTCTTTATGATCTACGTTCGATGGGCGATGAAGTGTTAATATTGCATAATCTGAACGAATTCCTAATTCGCTGTGTATTTTACTTGATTTTGATCGCTCAAGATTCGTGAATAGGCTGTCAATCATGACATTGCCTACCCGATGAATTCTCTCCTGAGAAACGCCTTCAGCGCGCAGGTTCTCATCACCGTCGGGTGATGGGGTGAGTAATAAATCGGCAACAGAATCGGTCAATATACGATTGATTTCCTCAGGCATTTCTCTATCGAATGAACGCAGCCCCGCTTCAACGTGAGCGCACGGAACAAGCAGTTTTGCGCAAACGATTGTACATGCAACAGTTGAGTTTACGTCACCGACTACCACGACCATACTCGGATTTTGATCTAAACAAATTTTCTCGAATTCGACCATAACAGTAGCTGTTTGGTAGGCATGGGACCCGCTACCTATTCCAAGATAAATGTCAGGTTTTGGCATTCCAAGATCATCAAAGAATACTTTTGACATATTATCATCGTAATGCTGACCGGTGTGAAGAAGAATCACGTTTCTATTCCTTCGAACAAGCTCTGCGTGAATAGGGGCGATTTTCATAAAGTTGGGGCGAGCACCTACTACCAGGATTATTGGTTGTTTCATTTTTCTTCCTCCTTAATTTGGTGATATATATCTAACACCCGTTTCGATATCTTTTCCCACGAATGGTTCTCTTCAACCCAATTACGAGCATTCGCTCCCAATGTTTCTCGTAATTCAGGATTTAATATAACTGATTCTAGTTTTTCTGCCAAATCCATTGAATTGTCTTTCTCAAAAATCAACCCCGTCTTTTCATGGTCAATAATTTCTGCAAGTGCTTTGACACTTGATGTGATTACCACTTTTCCAGAGCCCATTGCTTCAAATGGTTTGAGAGGCGATACAACTTCACAAACCCTGTATCCTTTTCGAGGTAATGGGGCGATATCAATGAGTGAATAGTAATCTTGGACCTCGTCGTGATTTACCCTGCCTGTGAACGTAATTATGTCTTCGATTTGAAGGAATCGGGCCATGTCGCGCAACGATTTCATCATCGCTCCACCTCCCACCAACAAGACTCGAAATACGTCGCCAATTTTTTTATGAAGAAGTGAACATGCCTCTAGAAGTAAATCGAGCCCTTCATAATTCACAAATGATCCAATATACCCAATGACAATTTTATTTTCGAAACCAAGTTCCTTCTCTATTTTTTTATTCTTTTTTAAGACATTAAATTTTTCAAGTTCTACGGCATTTGGTAGGACTGAAATTTTCTGTTCTTCGACTCCTTGTTCTACAAGAATTTCTTTTAGAGCATTCGTGATTGTGAAAACATAGTCTGATTGTTTAGCCGTCTCAATTTCCAATCGGTCAGAGAGTTTGAAGTGGTCTGATGATTCGTAACTCTGACGTTTCGTAGACTGCGTAAGATGCCAAAACCCCCGAATCTCATACACAGAAGGAATTCCGAGTGCTTTAGCAGCTTGCGCACCGGCCAATCCAGTAACAAAATTTGAAGCGGAATGGATAATTTCAGGCTTCATTTCTTGAGACTTTACTATGAGCTCTGCTGTCGCTTTTTGAATGTATTTTTCCAGCATATTGAAATTATATACTTCTTGATAGTTAATGAGTGAAGATAAGGATCTCGATGTAGGGGAAAAGAAATATTGTATGGTTTCAATGGAAGCAACGGGGGATATCTCATTTTCATAGAAATCATTTCTATCTAAAGGATAACCGTGACGCAAGGCTACTTTTATGTCAACACCGTGCTTTTTCAATGCTGAAACTAACCCATGAGTTCTGATAGCGTATCCGGAATTTGTATGTGGGCGACTTTGACTTGCATGATAGAGAACAACGCCTTTTGATGGGTTGAATTTACCTACTCGTTTTACTTTCAAATTCAACCCATTGGAATAGAGGTTTGAAGCGTTTCGGAATCGAACTAATTGTTCTGTTCGCCAGGCAGATCTTGGCATAGTCTTCAACAATTCCATCGGGCGAATGAAGTTGCCAGATTTACCGTGAATTTGGATAAGCGTTCTTGTTGCTCTATCATCTTTAATTTCCTCGTAAAACATTTCTCCAAATTCTAATGCATATGCATCTTTCCGTCGAACGAGAGCTCTTAGAATTCCAACGTAAACATTTTTGATACTTGGTTGATATTCATTTGAGTTAATGAGGTGAGACATTATTTTTTGGCAAGCAATGAATACATCCTCCCCTCTCATTGAAAATGATTCTTCAACGACTAAATCTCGAGTAGCATCTACAGTTAGGCTTCCTCTTCGAATGGCGATGAGAATCCCCTCGACTAATTTATCTGCTTTCCTCATTTTACCGTCACTGGGAAGTAATTCGGGGGAGATAATAAGCGAAGAGGGAAAGAGATCTTCTTCATCGTCTTCTTCTTCAGAACTAACAAAAGTAGAACTTGGAAAAACCCTCTTAGTTACCATTTTTTTTATAGCCAAACGTGGTATCATAGTTAAAAAACGACCGATTCTGTAACTAATCGAATTCTTTGTTCGGTCGAGTTCCAGTAGCATTTTTTGTTCTCGACTTAGAAGTAGATTTACCCATTGTCGTTGACGCTCAAACTCTTCGCGAAGATACTTAACCTGATCAATAGAAAATGTTAGATTATCTTCGCTTGAAGAATTTAGGATCTCATCACTTTTGGACATGTATAAATCTCCATATCTTCGTCAAGAATTATAAATTTAGGGACCATTGTTTTACTGAAGCAATTATGTGGTCAACTTCTTCTGAACTTAGTCCTGGATGAACTGGTAACGAAATGACTTCCGAAACTACTTTCTCAGCAACATTGCATGATGATCTATTTTGTTCAAGGTGCGGGTAGTCTTGTATCAGGCGAGGATAGTAAGTGCGAGTTTCTATTCCTTGGCTTTTGAGGAATGTGGATAAAGATTCACGGTTTGATGAACGAATTGTGAATTGATGCCATACATGATGAAATTCTTTTGGGTAGGATGGAAGGACAATTCCCTGAAGATTTTTCAATTCGTTTAGATACCTGTTGGCATTTTGTTCCCTTTTTTCGTTGAACAATGGTAACTTCTGGAGTTGCACTCTTCCTATCGCTGAACCGAGGTCGGTAATTCTCAAATTCAGTCCAAATCGGATGTGTTCATATTGGCCGAGTGTACTGTCTGGTCTTCCATGATTACGTATACTGTCAAGCATGTGGAATAATTTTTCATCATTTGTGGTAACCATGCCACCTTCCCCTGTAGTCATATTCTTTGTTGGATAAAATGAGAAACACTCTATATCGGCCAAAGTCCCAACTTTTTCGCCATTTATTGCCGAGCCGTGCGCTTGTGCAGCATCGCCAATCAGATAAATTCCGTGTTCATCAGCAATCCTTCTCAAAGTGATCATGTCTGCAGGAAGCCCATACAAGTGAACTGGAAGAATTGCAGCAGTCTTTTCGGTGATAGCACTTTCCACCGCCTTTGGGCAGATGTTGTATGTTTGTTCATCTATGTCAGCAAACACTGGTTTGGCTCCACAGCTCAGAATGGCATTTGCGGTTGCGATAAATGTCATTGGAGTGGTGATGACTTCATCACCAGGAGACACTCCAATTGCAGCAAGAGCCAGACATAGAGCAGATGTTCCATTATTTACTGCACATGCAAAACGGGCTCCAACGTATTTGGCAAACTCTTGTTCAAACGCTAGAGTTTCGGGTCCACTTGCAATCATTCCGCTTTTGATTACTCGGGTAACTGCATCGATTTCCTCTTGGCCAAGAAGAGGTTGTGCTATTGATATTGACATAATCTCACCTAGTTTCTTTCTACTTCGAATCTATCATCGAACTGATGTCCAAAATTTCTCTTCGTGAAACCTCAATAAATTTGGTATGATACTTCTCATAGATTTCGCCAGATGGAATCTTAGTCATACCAAGTTTATTCATTTGATAAGTATTCCACTTACGTATTTTTGCAGGGTTTCCAAAAACCATGGTGAATGGCGGAACATCTTTTGTAATTGTTGAGTTCATCCCAATCATTGAATATGCTCCAATTGTCGAATTTTGATGAATGGCTGCTCCTATTCCGATAGTAGCGCCATCTTGAACATTCGTTTCTCCTGCAAAAACGACGTTATGTGCTGCAGTAATTTGATTTCCTAAGTTACAATCATGCGAAACATGTACATTACCTAGAAAATAGTTTTCATTACCGATTGTGGTGCCTTTGGATGAAGTGCCGTGTGTAATTACCGTCTTCTCAGTAAAAATATTATTATTCCCAATTTGAATCATGCCTTTGGCGACCTGTCCTCTGCTTTCTGGTTCAGTTCCAAAAATACAATGAGGATTTATTCTATTTTTTGCCCCAATAATTACCGGTCCTTTGATTACACAGTGGGAGGATATTCTCGTGTATTCTCCGATTGTAACAGGTCCAACAATATGGCAAAATGGTCCGATTGAAACATCACTTGCTATGCTTACATTTCCCTCAATAACGACAGTAGAATGAATGTTTGAATTCTTGGAAATACTCGTCAAATTGCATCATCTCTCTTCAACCAGTGAAATCGATGTTTCGGTCATGATCGCCGATGATATTTATTACAGAATCTGTCAAGAGTAACTCAGTTTCGTTTTCAGACGTTGCGAGGAAAATTTCATTTTTCCTGTCACCGCGCCTACGGGCAATGAAATTCTTCTTCCGGTCGGGGTAGAGGGCAAGTGCTACATCTCCCATGTTCCGCATCTCAGGAGTGTTAACAATGTATCTTCCAGACCCATTCACCATTGCAAACATGGCAAGAGAGCAGGCTTCATCGACAGAAATGAAATATCGGTTGCATTCATCAACCACCTTGATTGGTTCCTCTTCAGAAAGGTTATCCCATATTTCGAACACATTTCCTTGGCTTTGAACCACGTTGAAATATCGTGCAATGCTTCCTCCACTGTTCAATACCATTCTTTCTGCGATGAGCTTTGTAGCACCGTAAACGATTTCTGGATTACATGATTTGCATGTCGAAGTGAGAATTACTTTCGTATCTCCTGCACAAGCATCGAGCAAGTTTTTTGTTCCTTCAATATTCACCTGTACGGTTTTCCATGTTTGATGTTCAGATTTTGTTGCATACTTGAGACCAGCAATGTTTACAATGAAGTCAGGATTGTATTTACGAATGATTGACACACAATCTCTAAAGTTTGTGATATCAAGATACTCCATATTACCTTCTACATCTGTAGCCAAATAATCGATTCCAACTTCTTCAAATATTTTGATCAAATGCGTGCCTATGCTTCCATTTGCACCAGTGATGAGAATCTTCTTATCATTAAAGAATGAATCCTTTTTGATATTAATTAAGGCCATATGTTCATCTCTTCCAAGAACTTTCACAAGATTAGTTTGATTCATTTTCTCACCTTTTTTTTTTCATCTTTTCACATATATTGCGTACAATATTAGTTACTCCAATAGAGTCTCCTAACATGGATTTGATTTAATGTTGGCGAAATGTTTGGAGCATTTTTGAGTATTCTTAGAGCAAAGAAGCGGTACCGAAATCATTGTCAAATGAGCCCTCATCGATTTTAATCCACTTGTCAACTTGCATCTTAAGAAATTTGTATTTTGATGGATGTGAATCATCCAACAGCGAGTAATCAAGAGTACATTGATTCCATCTTGATGGTGATAATTCAATAGATAATATAGACTCTGGCGAAGAAATAATCAGTTTCAACTCATTTTCAGGCGGTATGTCTAAATCAAAGAAAGATGGAGTTTTTTCTTCGGTTAAAAGTGGATTGTCGAGTTCTTTGAATTTCATTAGAACATAGGGCATTACTCGCATCCAAGCGCCGTCGACCTGTTTTTGAACATCAAATTTGTACTCATGTGTCTCATCAAACATCGAGCGATGAAAACGAAGATTTCGAGAACACTCTGCATTGAAGTTTTGCAGTAGCAGATATCTTTTCAGTGTCACATCATAAACCCTCAATCTGCATGGGCCACGTATATTGAAATCCTTAACCGGGTTTATGACAAAATACCCATTGTTTAGGAAGAAAGATTTGAATGGCATGTGGACAAAATTTGCTAAGTCCGGGAAATTATACATTTCTAGCATTCCAACTCCCTGTGCTTTTTCACTATAATAAGAACTAAATCTGGTTTGTGGCCAATTGTTGATTTTTTCAGCATCTATTTTGAATTCATCTTCTAATTCTTCTAAAGTGAAGTTTAATGGTTCTGATTCAGATTTAACCAAACTTGAAGCAGACAACTGATGCCTGTTGTACAACCAAGCACGTTTTGGTTCTTCAGAAACATGTACACTAAAACCCTCTTCTTTGAGTTTAGATGGTATTTTTGGATGAGCCACAGTCAAGAAAGGAAATGGGCGCTCTTTGGTTTGCAAAATAAAGAAACCGCATCCCAGCCAAGGATATCGATATTCTACTAGGTTTTGTTTTCTAAGAATATTGAATCCTGATTTTTGTAAAAAATGAATATCAACTTGATCTGCCATGACCCATTCTAGACCATTGGCAAAAGTTAGACCTGCATGCGTATAGCCAGCATCGAGAAGCTCATTCGCCTTTTTCCGAATTGTCGTTATATAATTTTTTGGCCAAGCATCATCGTCAGCGATAATCATCGAGATGTATCTCTCAACAGGTGAGATTTCTGCGGCTTTCAGATTTATATTCTTGGCGTCATGACGCTCTTTTAGCAGATGAACATTTTCATAGTTTGAAAAAATCGAGTGTGCGTATTTTGATACTTTTGCAGTTGGCTCCCTTCCAAGAAATATAAGCCAGTGAACGTCCTCTTCTTCTATTAAGTGGAGAAGTGAATTTTTTGTAACCCCTTCAAAAAGGGCAATACGCCCATCAATCCATTCTTCGTTGAGAATGTCTCCTTGTCCAATAAAAGGTGATGCAATAAAAATCGGTAGTCGTCTCCCGGTCACATAGCATCTAATGAACGAAAATAAATATGTTTGTCGGTAGATGTTAAAAGAGATGAAAATTAGCAAAAGTCATCCAGTTTCTGTTCCGGGGGTGAAAGTCAAGTGCGTTTACAAATCACTCCTTCATCGTGCCACACAATTGGGAAGCCGGATAGTACGACTCAGGCAATAGATCGTGCTAGGGTCTCTTTCATAGTACGATCGAAATTCCGTAAATCTACCAAGCGCAGATTTTTAGGATACATGTGGCTTATTTTAGACCCATTCATCATCTCGATGATTTATCTGTTCGTTTTTTCGGTAGTCAAATCAAATCCAAACGCAGCGAGTATTCTCATCGGCGTCACGATGTACAGAGTTTTTCAGTCCTCACTGCAAAAGGGCATGGTCTGTATCAAGGAACTTAATGGTGGTTTCAAAGCAGAGAGAATCTCAACGAAAGTCGTGATTAGTGCAGAAATATATCACCGTTTGATTGATATTTTCCTGCAAACCATTTTGATTATGACCATTATGATTCTTGCGTTTGATACACAACTTCTTGATGGTATAATTTTTGTTCTTCTAGCCCAATTAATGGGCTTCATGTTCTTTGGATTGGGCGTTATTATCTCTCCCCTCGTAAATCAAATTCCAGATTTACAAAATGTCATCTCTTACATGCTCAGACTTGGTTTTTATGTTTCTCCTGCGATGTATCCTATGGAGCGTATGGAGGGCCTTCATTACCGACTCAATGAGTTCAATCCTTTTTCTTATTTTGTTGAATTTGCCCGCTACTTGACTGACGTAGATTCTGCCTTTACATCACTTAATTTAGGAGTGTTCCTAGGGATACTATCCCTCTTGTCTTTGTTTACGTATATTGGACTAAGGCGTATTGACAAATTACGTTGGAGGATGACTACATGGTCGTGAACGAACCAATAATTAAAGTTGAGAATTTGACCGTTGAGTATCATGAATACACTCGGGATAAAGTGTTTTCACTAGGCAAACGGCAGACTATAACAGCTCTTAGAGGTATTAACTTCAGTCTTGAAGAAGGAGAACATGTTGCGATTATCGGTCGAAATGGTTCGGGTAAATCGACCTTGTTGAAATGTATGGCCGGTATGCTACGCCCTTCCAAAGGTACAGTTGAAATCGAAGGCCGTGCTCTTTTCTTATCGGGAGTCGACCCCGGCTTCGATTCAGAATTAACTGGCCGGGAGAATGTTCGCCAACTTGCTCCAGCATACGGTGTTGAGAAAGAAAAAGTTGAGAGTTTTGTTGAATCTGTCAAGGAGTTTACTGAATTGGGAGAGGCCTTTGAAAGGAAATATTTGGGTTATTCTGGAGGCATGAAAGGCAAATTAGGATTTGGATTTATTTCCGATTTACGGAGTGATATCCTCATGATTGACGAAACTTTTGGAGCAGGCGATCGGGAATTCAAAAAGAAATCAAAAGCACGAATGAACGCTATGGTTAGTGAAATTCCAACGTTGGTAATGTGTTCGCACGGAATGAGTTTAGTTACATCGATTTGCGAACGCGGCCTTGTCATTAATGACGGAGAACTTGTATTCGATGGGCCAGTAAATGAAGCAGTAGCCCACTACGAGAAAATTACCGAAGACAGTATTCACTGGATTGAGTTTCCATACCAGAAGAAATTTATTTCTGAAAATGAACTTCATTTCGATTTTATTGCAGAATTTCAAGTCATTGAAAATATGAGGGTCGTAATTTACGATAATAAATTAAAACAATTCATCTTGAAGGAAGAACTTGACAATTTGGAATCTTTTTCATTGGAGCGTTCTGAGTTACCTGAGCACGTTGATTGTATCTTAAAGTTCCAACAGTGCAAAGATGAAAAATGGTATGATGCCTCTCGATACATACGTTTTACGACAGAATCCCCTGATATCGGGACTGTAAAGTCAAGCGAAGAAACTCCCAAATTGGAAAATCCTTGAAATGGTGGTTTTATGGAGCATAACGTACTCTCTACGCCTGCACAACAATTGTTGGATGCAGTTCGTGAATCGGGTGCATTAGCCACTGCTATGAAATGTATTGATACAACAAGTCCAATGGCAGAAATTGATTTTTCGAACGATTCTGCAATAACTGAATTGAACACATTATGGGCGGGTTTACCGAAAGTGAAGTATCTTAATGAGAGCACAATCTTCCATCAAGATCCCTATGCAGCTGCCAAAAAATCAATCGAAGAAGGACATCTTTCGCAGGGGGTTCGTATAAAATTGGAAACACCAATGGATTGGGAAAAATATTCTGAAAGTCTGAGAAGTGTCCGATATAAGATTCAAGCATGGGGTGGTCTTGATGCTATTTTACATTATGATTCCTTGGAAGAAGATGATGTTATGTTTAGCAAAGCATTTTCCCACATCATGGATTGGATTAATTACTTTATTTTAGACTCGAATGAAGACGATTTTGCCTGGTATGATATGGCAGTTGGACAAAGAGCAAGTAAACTCGCATATACAATCCGAAGGGCTATCGAGAAAAGCGAAGACATTGAACACATCGCTGCGATGATTGTCTGTGCTGAAATTCATCTGCGTGAATTGATGGAAGAAGAAAAGATTGCCGAGCATTCCAATCACGGACTGTTTCAGATGGCTGGTTTATTGGCATTAGCGAAATCATTGCCATTCCTTGCAAATTCTGAATCGGCCTCTTCTTTCGCTATTTTGAAAATTAAATCCATGCTTGGAAAACATTTTGCAGATGACTTTCTTCACAAGGAACACTCCCCTATGTATCATATTTTCATGACCAATTACCTTTCAATACTGTTGGATTCTGGATTTATGGCAGATTCGGATTTTTTCGTGGAACTTGCTCGAGGAGCCATCGAAGCGGCGACGTGGTTTGCAATGCCAAATGGTATGATCTTACCCTTTGGAGATACCCCGAACATTCCTACTGCAGAGAGAACTAATTTCCAACTCTATTCAAGTCAATCAAAGATTGTGTCTCCTCCTGGAATCAAATACTTCGAAAAGGGAGGCTTGGCTATCCACAGTCATCATTCTGATAAAGTAGGCGCAACAGGCTACCTTGCGTTTAATGGGGCCTTTCATTCAAGACAACATAAGCATGCAGATGATTTCAATATTCAATTGTTCAGCAATGGTGAAAGCATTCTCAGTGATCCTGGAACATTCACATATCAATATGATTTACCTGAGCGCATGTATATTGAGTCCACTCGAGCACACAACTGTTTAGAAATAGACGGGCTAAATTATTCGCGATTTAGGCAAGATGCTTTCGGGAATTGTATTCAATCAGTAGATGTGTTGGGTGACTTTGTCCTGATTGATGCAGAAGTTATCCGTAAACGACTTGTTTCTGACTCAATACCCAACAATCAAGTCAAGATGAGTGATGCTATAGATGTAGAAATCACTCATCGTAGAAAGGTAATTTATCTTCCAGATAATTTTATGCTCGTGGTGGATTTAATGGATTCTGCACAATCGCGTACCTATAGGCAATGGTTTCAAATCAATCCCGAGTTACTTCTCAAAAGGGATGAAACTGAATTGTTCTTGACAAACAGCAAGAGAAGGCCTGTTGCCAGAATTATCCCACTTTCTCCATCCGAAAGTGTTGCTGAAATTCATTCTGGAGTAACTGTGCCTCACATGCAAGGGTGGGCATCTGTCAACGGACACTCTTTAGAAAAATCAACATCACTATGTGTTAAGTCTGATGGAAAAAAAGCGGTGTTAGCAACCTTATTTGATCTAAACCCTTCTCAGAAATCAACCGTTTTCTTTAATCAGGGAACTGGGGGCAAATACCTAAGGTTTTCAATCAAAAGAGGTAAATCTGTTTTTGAGTATGTCTCTAGGACTAAAGGGGCACATACTGAAATCACAGTCACTGGCCCTAATGGTGAATATTCATTGTCAACTTGAGAATTAATTCTTTTTCTTGAAGATGTATGTATTTTCGTTATCTTCACGGAATTTGGTTGAGACTAACTCCCAACCCTTAGCCCCGTAATCATTCAAGATCGTTCCCTTAGACGACAAAATCATTTCTCTTCCTTTTTCATTCCAACTATCTTTGGGTAACTTCGATAAATTTGATTTTTTCGTATGGCTTCTCACGACAATTCCATTTTCATAAACAATTCTACCTTTGTTCGATAATTCAACCATCAGGTACTGCCATTTTTCCGCCATGGTTAGGGTATGCTTATCGTTTTAATATAATTTAAGTCCTTCACCTTTTATGTACGGTTATGGGTTATCAGGACAAAGGTTCTTCCCAATTCATACTGATAGATGTTTTCATTAACTTCGCCACATGCCCTAAGGCTAGGGAAGTGTTATGCAAACAATCGGTGTAATCGGATTAGGTTATGTTGGCCTTCCAACCGCCATTGGCTTCCATGACGCAGGTTTCGAAGTATGGGGCGTGGATGTTTCACAACGCACAGTCGACATGGTTCTCAAAGGAGAAAACCCTACTGGTGACCTTGATGTTGATGATATTGTCCCGGCTCCAGGCACAGAACGCTGGCACATTACAGCCTCAGCAGCAGAGGCTGTACCACATTGTGATGTCATCCTTGTAACTGTTCCAACGCCTATTACTCACGACTTAAAACCAGATTTATCTTATGTAGAAAATGCAGGTCGTGATGTGTTTAATCACATCAAAAAAGGTTCGAATACAATTGTTGTTTTAGAATCGACAGTTTATCCTGGCGTAACCGCTCAGACTTGGCTTCCAATCATCGAAGAATTAGGTTTGGTTATCGGCGAGGACGTTGAAATTGCGTACTGCCCTGAACGGTTCAATCCAGGAGATGCCGCACACGGAGTTCGACAAGTGGCTCGCGTGATTGGTTGTTCCAATCCTGAAGTAGGGGCAGCACTTGTGTCTCTCTACAGTAAACTGACTACGGAAGATGTCCGTTATGTTGGTAAACTCGAAGTCGCTGAAGCTGCGAAGGTAATTGAGAATGTTCAACGAGACATCAACATTGCACTTGTCAATGAACTCGCAAGAATCTTCCCTGCCTTGGATGTTGACGTTGAAGATGTTCTTTCCGCTGCAGCTACGAAGTGGAATTT
>Ga0233444_10004796_pt1 | contig 12770 bp, 14 predicted proteins | sample SI_124_October20_6_FD_182792 | JGI IMG/M metagenome (GOLD analysis project Ga0233444, IMG submission 182792) | Seawater microbial communities from Saanich Inlet, British Columbia, Canada - SI_124_October2016_10_MG | ecosystem: Environmental > Aquatic > Marine > Inlet | place: Canada: British...
ATTTGTAATCCAGCGCTATCGTAAGCACTAACAACATTGGTGTTAAATGTACATGCAAAAGTAGGATCTACAACCGCATTTAAAGATGTAAAAACTTGTTGACCAGAATAATATTGTGCGTTTGTTTCAGTTATTAATCCCATTTATTATGATTTTTCATTTTGAGTATCTTGGTTTAATTGAGAAGAAGCTGCTTGTATAACTGCTTGATCTCTTATTATAACACCTGCGTATTGCAATATTTTTAATATAAGTTCAGTCTGTTGCATACTACTTATTTCAAAATTAACTGATCCAGTTGATGGTATAACAGGTGTTAAACTGAACCCAGGTGTTCCATCCCATACATATTGTCCTAAACCACCTACTCCATATGCCCATATTGGATCTAATGGTTTTCTTATGTAGTTAAAACCAATATCAGCAGTGGATGGGTTGCTTGTAGCTGGATAAACCGTTAATTTGTTTTCTTGGTAAATAGCTATTGGATGATTAATGCTAGGTTGCAATAAAGGTGAAAGAGTTTGTTGATGATATTCTCTTTTGCTAACTATTTCTATTTCAGGAGATCCTATTGCTTTTTCGTAAAAAGCTGATCCAAACCTATGTAGGTCAGTTGGTAAAGTGTATACATTACCAGCAACAGCAGATGCAGCTGCGTTTTTTTCAAATACTTGAAACTCGTCTTTCATTTTATCCATACGAGAAGCAAACTCTACATCTGTTTTTGGCATACGTATATACTGGTTATATTGCTCAAAAAAGTCTTCAAATATTTCTAATTGAGCTTGAGCAGCGACTTTATTAAACTCGTCAGGTGTTAGGTATCCTCTTTGTTCTTTATTTAGGACAGTTAACACTGTGGTATATACCGTATTTACGTTTATTGCCATTTTAATATTTTTAAAAAAAAAGGGTGGCGATAAAACCACCCTTAATTATAATCACTTGTTATTTTAGTTTTTTCTCAATTGATTTAAAAACTTCAACTCCTTCGTCTGTCTTTAAAAAAGCAGCAAACGCTGAGTATGGGTTTTCTTCAAAAGGTACTTTCATTAACTTTTTACCATTAGAAGCCCAAGAAAATGTTCTTTGATCTTGTGACAATGTAATTATACGCTCTTCAGTTGCTTTAACAGCAATGTTTCTTAATTGTATATTTTCATCATTAGCAAGTTGTAAGAATAAAGTAGGATTGTTTTTAGCAAACACTAACAAATCTCTTTTAAGTTCTTTAGAACTCATCTTATTAACTTGAGAACCAATTTCAGTTCTTAATATAGCTTCTGCATGGTCAATATCTAGTTCTCTAGATAAAGATAATGCTTGAAACTCATACTCTAAATATTCTAAATCATCAACAGCTTCTTTTACGTCGTCTTTCTCTTCGTATCTTTTACCTTTCTGCGGATGATATAAAGATAATAACTTTTGCAAAGCTTGTTTTTCTTTAGGAACAAATAAAGTACCGTCTTTAAATATTATATGCTCCATAGTGCATTCACCCTTTTGCTCTTCAACAAATGGGCTATTTTGGTTAGAAGCATGTCTAATTTCTTTTTGCTTACCTTCTTTAGGATCAAACCACAATAAAGGAAATCTTCTTGTGTGTCTTGATGGTAAAGTGTAAGTTAACGGTGCATAATCGTGTGTAAGATAATAAAGTCTATCTTTTATTTCCCAAGTATCTTTTTCAACTTTAGGAGTTTCAACGATTTTTTCAACCGTTTCTACAGCTTTTGCTGCATGTTTTTTGTTTGTTTTTTCCATAATATAATATAATATAATAATTAATAAAGACCCCGCCGAAGCGGGATCTTTTATATATAGTTTACGGTATTTCTACTTTTTCAATATCAACACTAGCTACCAAAGTTGGTAAACCAACAGGTATAGCAGGGCCAGAAGCTCCATTAGCTAGTTCAATAGCAGCGTTTACTTTTTTCCTTACGTCAGGATTAGTAACTCCACTTGTCGAAGCATATGTAACTTCAGCTCTCATATAAATACCAGTACCAAACATAGGCGCGTAATCAATATTGATCTCAGTTGCGCTAGCAGTACTTACGTGTATCACGTTTTCAGCAGGAAGTAAATCTACTTCACCGCTTGCTTTTAGAAATGATATATATCCCATTTTATTTATCTTTTAAATGTTAATAATTAATTAAGATGTAAACAATACAAAATTGTTTGCAGCTTGTGTTACTAAACATCTTTCAGATAGATAGTGTACTTCCATAGCATCAAGAGAAGAAGTATAAGCACCACCGACAGAACCAGTGATCCATGACTTCATTCTTCTATCATCAGTTTCAGAAGCTCTATATCTTACGTGTAAGAAAGGACGTCTGATGTTTGATCCTAACATTTGATCGTAAACTGTAGAAGTTCCAGCAGGAACTAACACACCTTTGATATTTGTAACCATACCTCTAGTAGAAGCATCATTTAAATATTTCCAGTCAGTTTTATAGAAGTCATAAGAACCTCTTCTAAAACCAGAGAAACCAAAGTTAAGAGCCATTTCTGATTCGTTATCAAATAAACCATAAGATGCAGACTGAGTAGAAGCAAAACCTCCACCAGCTTGAGCAGCAATCATATCATCAAAATCAAGAGCAGTAGCTCTGTCTAAGAATAACATGTTTTCTTCAATAGCACCTTGTAAATCTAATTGTTGTAAGATAGCATCAAAATCTCCTAATGCACCAGCTCCAGGAGCAGCAGCACCAGCAAATCCAGAATATACATTACCTCTAGCGTTTAGAGAAGCGAATAAACCTTCAGTACCTGTACCGTAGTTATTAGCAGCAGTGTTAACAGTAACACCAGAAGTAGCAGTAGCTTTTTCACCTTCAACCATAGCCATTTCAAGATAATCTTCATATCTTAATCTAGTTTCTGATTCAGCTTTCATATACCACAAGTATCCAGATGTACCATCTTCAGTAGCAACTTCAATCCAACCGATCTGAGCAGTGTCAGAACCGTTTACGAAATATTTATCTTTAATGATAATTGGTCTATTGCTAAATTGAGTTACTTGAGGAGTAACAGAACCTATCATTCCTTCAGTACCTTTAGCAAAATCAGAACCGTAAACAAATACTTTTAAGTCTGAGTTACCTAATGCTCCAAAAGTAGCAGCAGTATAACAAACAGCAGTAAAAGTAAAAGTTCCAGGTGCTGGAGTAGCATCGTTAGCAGCTGCAGTAACCAAACCTTTTAGTGTTAACCCAGAAGCTGGATCAAATACCACTATACTTTGGTTTATTCTTACAACTACTTCATTAGGAGCAGCTCCAAGAGGTGTTTGCACAGTAAAAACTGTACCAGCTACGTTGTCAACTTTGTCTACATTGTCATAACCAACATGTAATCTATTTTGTTCAGACCAAATTACTTGATCCGATGTCATTGGCATTTCAGCGCCAACCATTCTTAAGAAACCTGATAACGTTCTGTTACCAAATCTTTCTACTTCTTGCTCATAAAGCTCAGGTAGATATTGTTGTGCAAAATCCGCAAAATTAGCTCCAGCTGCATCATTCCACTGTAAATAGTTAGTAGAAAGGATCGACTGATCTTGAGTAGGTGCTAACCCAGCGTTTGTCACTGTGAATTGTCCCATTATATTGAGTTTTTATTTTTTTCTTATTTTTAATTTAGCACTATTTATTCCACTAACCGCTTTTATTTTCATTCCACCTAAAAATACTGCATCTGGATCAGGAGATAATCTTGGTTCAGAATTAATATTTTTAGATTTAGCAAACTCTGTTTTCACAGCATCAGCTTTTCCTTGTTCATAAAAGTGACTAGCTATAGTGTCTATGTTTTGTGCCGCAAACAAAGATTTGTGGTAGTTACTTAAATCCGTAATTGCCCCATCTTCATTTAAGAACTTCTTAAGAAAATTTGCAATATCATTTTGATTTTTTGCTAACTCACTTGGATTATTAACTTGATATTTCACATTTTTATCTTTTAATTTAAAATCAAAACCTTTGAAATCTTCATTAAAAAACTTGTTTGATCTATCAATAAAATCTTCACGAGTCTTGTTTACCTTGTCTTGCTCACTATTGTATCGGTTGAAAAAATCCATTGCTTTTTGTTGCTCCTGAGTAACGCCCGGTCTCAACTTGATCTCGTCGTAATACTTACTCTTTGTTTGCTCTAAAAAGTTTTTGGCTTTAGCAACCTCTTCCTTTATTGCAAGCTTTCGCTTACGTACAGTTTTTTCATCATCTTCTTCCTCATCATACGAAAATTCATCATTAAGTAAAAACTCAATTTCTTCGTTATCTAAGTGAGGTTTAGATTGTTTATAAAATTCTTTTAATAAAGTAACATCGTCAGCTGATGAATAATCAGCATTTAACCTTACGTAGTCTTCAACTGTTCCACCTGTTTCTTCCATGAACGAAACTAGTTTTTCGATGTTTTCTGGTAAAGGTTTCCCTGTTACTTTTTCATCTCTTATAGCTTCTTTTAATTCACTAGTAACTTCTTTAACTTCTTCTTTAACTTCTTCTTCTTCTTTTACTTCTACTATTGGCGAAATTATTTCTTCGGTGCTCCGTACTTCTTCAACCACTTTTTCGCTACTTGTCTCGTTTTTCTTTTCTTCGACAATAACATTGCTATCATTTGTGCTTTGTGTTTGAACGGCATCTTCTTTATTTTTGTTTAAATCTATCTTAGCAGGTTCAGTTTCTTTTACTTCTGGCTTTTTAGATAAATCTATTTTGTTAGATTCTGGTTTGTTGTTGGATAATTTTTTAGGACGCTTTTTAATTTTAAAGTCACCCTCTTGTGGTGTATTTTCTTTGTTTTCCATGATATGATATTATATAATAATTAGCCTATTTACTAGGCATTTCAAAATTGGTTGGTAAAGTACCATCCTGTCTTTGTTGTATAAGTTGACTTTGTTGAGTTGCCTGTATCTTGGTTCTTTCATCTTTACGATCTTCTATAAAAGCTTCTTTGTCTCTCATACCTTGAACTTCCATAGCTTTCAACTCTTTGTCAAACCCATATTGTAATTCTATTAATTGCTTTTTTAATTCAGTTTCGCTCTGCATTCTTTGTAATTCAAATTGAGATTTTCCTTGTTCAATTTGTAATGTCGTTTGAGCTAACGCTTGTTGCTTTTGTACTTCTGCCATAGCTGCTCTTTCAGAAGCTTGTGCATTTGCATCTGCTTGAGCTTTTATATTAGCTAAATTATTTTGTTGATCTTTTTCAGCTTTTTGTTCTTGTTTGAGTTTTAATAACTTATTAGCTAATTTTAAGTTTTTTATCTCTCGTATCTCTATAGCGTCTGGTAAACTTATTGACTGCTGTTGTAAAGCTACTTGTATATTTTGTTCTAGTGACGCTTTAGCTTCTTCATCTGGTTCAATCTCTAGGTATATACCAAAATCATATAAGTGAAGATTTTGTATTTCTTCTAATGTTTTTACATTGTATAGACTTATACTGTCTATTAAACTTTCTCTTAATAAATCAAACTGTATACTGTCAGCAACTCTTAATGATATATTTTCACAAGCTCTTAATGTTAAAAACAAACTAGCATTTAATATATGTCTAGTTGCTACATTTGAATTGGCTGCAGCAAGTTTTTGTAAACCAACTAATGATTGCTTGTCTGGCATAGTACCATCTCTAGCTTCATTAAGTCCTGTTACATCTCTAATCATTTTTAAATAATACTCATACGTTGATATAAGAGAGTTTATTTTTTGACCACCTGAAGAAGTATTTAACTCTTGTATTGGAATTTTACCTTGGTTAATATCACCATCTTGAGTCATAGATCTACCAACTATAGAACCTGTTTGAAAATACATATTTAATGCCTCAGCTGGGTTGTAATTAGTACCGTTACCTAGATCTACTTCTGCTAATCCATCTACATCCATAAATACACCGTCAGGAACCACTCTAGAAAGAACTTGCTGCAGTTTTAAGGAAGTTAATTGAATCATATCAGCAAAACCTATCATACGTTCTACAGTTGACTCTATACGACCTTTATACATATGAGGTGCAACTAGTTGGTAATTCATATTAACTTTAACAGTGTTTGAATAAGGTCTAGTCATATTCTCTGCTATTTTCCAGTCTAGCATTATGTCATGGCCTAATATCTTAGCTCCAGAATACAATACTTCTATTGACCTAGATACTTTGTCAAAGTTATCGCTTGGTGGTGGATTAAAAAAGTCAGGTTTTTCTAAAGCTTTTTCTAAACCGTTTTCAGTGTATTTTATTTTATACACTTGATCCATATAAGTTTTATATTCAAAATATAATACTTGTACAGTGTTATTGTTATCTTTACCTGTCCAGTTTCTAGTATAGTTAGTATTACCTGGAAATTTTTGTATTTGCTCTAATTGCTTGTTAGTTAATTCAGGAAACTCTTTTTTAAGTTCTGGCAAACTAATGTTTTTAACCTCGCCAACGTAATATATATCTTCAAAATTAGGATCTTCTGTATAAGACCAAACTAAATTAGCTGGATCAACATAGTCAACGACAATACCTTCTGATTTATTCCAAGAAGTTTTAACAGCTCCAATACCTAAAACAACTAAGTCTCTATTAAATCTAGCTCTAGTTAAATCATATTTGTTTTTAGCTAAAGTATTTTCTATTAACTCTTCTTCTGCAATTTCAATAGACTGTTTATAGTCTAACTGCATGTGTATTTCTAATTCTTCTTCAGTCTCAGGAGCGCCAGCTGGAGCTTCTTTAAGATCTATGCCTAATTCCTGCTGCATAGTCTGAATAAACTCTCTAGCTTGAATATCTCTATATATTTTATTAGCGTATTCAGTTCTTTTCTTTTGCGAAGCTGGATCTTGAGAAAAAGCTTTTATATCATACATTTTGTCTGACATACCATTTACAACAATGTCTACAAACTTAGGTATAACAGGGACTGGTTTCCAGTCCAAGTTTAAGTAAGACAAATCACCATTAATAGATAATTCATCCTTGTATTTTTGAACAGACTGTTCTCCTCTAGCATAAAGTCTTCGTTGGTGAAAAATAGTATAATTAAAAGAATATCTATTACCGCCAACTCCTTGGCTAAACCATTCACCTTCTATAGCTCTTGCTACTTGCAGACCATATTCTGCAGTCATTTTCTCTTCTTGTGGAATTACTTGATCTGGAAAAGAGCTTCTAGTGTTAGTGTATATCATTTATTTATTAATTTTTGAAAGAAATCCATCGTTGTTATACTTTTTTATTCCTAAATTTACTTTTTTTAACGTTCTGTCTGCTATTGGTTTATATTTATTTCTATTACAAGCCATAATAGCAAGTCCAGAACTAATAGAAGCATCATGCTTTGTTCTATTATTTATATTAAATTTTCCCCAATCTTCTAATGTATCTTGATGATACATATCTCCATATCCGTTTTCTTTTAAACCTACATAAGTATCGATGTAAGCTTCAATAGCAGCAGCGTGTGCTTGTTTAATGTCTTCACTTGAATTAGGTATTCCACCTATTTCTTTTTCTGTTGTAGAAAGTTTATTCCAAATTTTATCAGGACGATTCATTGAAAAACCTCTATAACCTCTACGTTTAAAATAGTATAATAATCTAGGTTTATTATTTTCTGCTAGTATAGGCATTCCATAAAATACGCAAGCCATTAGTACATCTTCAAAAAATATTTCAGCCGTCTGTGGTCTTGATATATATTCTAAGAAAAAATGATTAGACGGCGCTTCATCCATAGAAAACTTAGTTAACCCATGTAATGATCCTTTAGAGCCTCTACCATCAACAGTACCACTAATGTCATAACTATCACAACCAAAAGCACCTACATGATCATTACCTGGATATTTAATTCCACCTTTTATAATAACTTTATTTTGAAGTAATTTAGGTGGCACCCAGCTAATTCTAAATCTACCATCTTTGTTTGGTACAAATATTACTTCTGTATCTTTAACACCATTAAGCCACTGAAAACTACCTGTAGTTATATTTGTTCTGTTATTAAAATCTTCATTATAATCAATTTGTTCGTATATTTTAGTAAGATTAAAAAGACTTTGTTTAGTTTCATCTCTAAAAGCATGTTTTTCAGTTCTTGGAAACTGTCTGTAATATTCGTTTAAACTATCTTGATCTGACTTTAAGCCTTCAACCTCGTTTTCCCAGTGTTCGATAACGCCTGTTGTAATTTCAAAACCGTCGACTCCTTTGACAGGATCTTTTTTTCCAATGAAAACAGGTGATCCGTAAGAATCCATGAATCCTTCGTAGTTCCACTCCATAGGGACGAACAAAGAATAGAGTCCAGAAGAAGTTTGTCCATTTCTATTTCTTTTTGTAACGTCTGAATTATAGTATAATTTTTTGAAGTTGTTTCCACCTTTGTCTAGCGCATTTGAAGTTGAGCCCATCATACATTTTCCTACTATTCTAGATCCTAATCTTAATGTAGTCTTTGTAACTCTCCAATTGTTTAATATATTATCAGGTCTTTCCCATTTACCACTTTCATCATGAGCTAATAATTTTAGCTTTTCACCATCATAAGAGTTATCACCTGTGTTTTTCCAGTCAATAGTTGTATCAAGTCCGTCTAGATCTCTTAGTTGCTCATTGCTCTCAAGCTTCCTTCTAGTAAGCTTCGAAGCTGGAACTCTGTATGCAAGTTCTGTTTTAGGACGATCCATACCGTCCTGGATCGGTTTGAAGAAAAACGGATAGTTAACGGATATTGGGACGACTTTATCTGTAAACATTTTTTTAGCATCTGCTCCAGATTTAGAGAGTATACCAAATCGGGAGTCACTTGATATGGTCGCTTGGTTAACAAGTTCTGCCGAGGACATAAATGAAAATCCAGATCGTCTGTTCTTAAGGTAGCACATCCCGTAACATCTGTTATCTGCCTTACATGCTTCCCAAAATATAAAGAATAATCTATTGGCTTCTCTATAGTCTGGTGCTCCAATATCGATCTTTGACCATTGCAAGTACATGTAATGAGTGCCAGTAATGTAAGTAGCAACACCGTTGTTATAAAACCAAAATCCTTGTTCTCGTCTAGTAAATTCTTCATCTATATAATCGTACCACTTTTCTTTAAAATCTGATGGGTATTCCTCCCAATCAAACCTACTTTTAATTCTATTTAGTTCTTTTGGGTACTCTTGTCTTTCCCAACGTTGTTCCGCTTTTTCTTTACTTCGTTTAAACGGTTCATCTGCTGTTGGTAAAGCAATCCTGAGATTCTGTATTTCAATGATTTGTCCAATTTTTCCAGTTTTACTTATTACTATAAAATCATAATCAGAATTATAACCATAATCCCATTTTTTAAATCTATTGTTTTTAGCTAATATCTTAGTATTTACAACGTCCTTAATTTCTTTACAAAGAGTTTGTTCGTAACTCACTTACTTCTCCCTTCTGCAAATCCTTTAAAATTTCTTTCTTCCTTAACCTCTTTGCTTTTTTCCATTAACATTTCTTCCTCTTCGTTAATTTTTGAAAGAATTTCAAAAGCATCCATTATCGCTAATTTTTTTGTTGCGGCAGCATTTTTTAATCTATCAGCGCTTACATCGTCGTCTGAGTCAACAATCTTTTCTTTTGCCACCTTAATTAATTCCTCAATAGCCTTTTGCCCAGCTTGGATTATACTCTTTTTGGTCTTCTTTATGTCCATATTTAATTAATATGTCTTTTGATTTCATACAATATAATAATTCTTCATCTATCACAAATTCCCACTCTCTAGCATTAGGAAAACCAACTAAGTCTTCTTCAACTATGTTTAAGTTTTTTAACAACTTATTTCCATATTTTAAAATACCTTTGTTAGGTATTGTTTTATCTCCAAGTTTTTTAGAGACTAAAGGCTTCACAAAACATCTATCTAAAAAAGATTTTCTTATATTATTTCTTTCGTATAAATATATTTGATCAACTGAACAAAAATATAAATTATTTTTAAAATAAGATCTACTATTCTTTTCTCTACCTTTCATATCGTAGAATCTTCTAAAAACATTATGATGAACATATACTATATCACCTATTTTTATATCTAAGTTGTAAGCTTTTGGAACACTTACAACTTTAGCTTTTTTGTTTACAGATTTAAAAGTTTCTATTTTAGTATTTAAAATTAGTTCTTTTTTATCTATTTTTTTAACATTATTATATCTTTCGCCAATAGGCTCTATTATATAATCGTAAATACTATTCATTAATATTTTAAATCATATTCTACAGATATAGCCATATTACAATTAAACTTTTTCCAGGGTAGCACTTCATCGTTTTTAGATATAAAAATATTATACGATTGATCTTCTTGTTCAAAAATTATTGTTTTAATAATATGACCTCCATAAACCTCTTGGCCTATAGAATAATGCATAGCATCATTTTTATAATCAGAACCTATACTAATCTTCCTTATCGCTTTTAACATCTTCTTTCACATCAGTATAAGTACCATCTTCAAGGTTAATATTAACAGACCCGTATTTAGATTCTAGTTTTACTTTAAAGTCATCTACTTCTTTATTACAGTCTGCTACTTCATGTAGAAATCTATGTTTTTGAGCTTCTAACACTCCAATATTTTGAATAATATTATTAAGTTTATTCTGTAATTCTTTAATTGATTCTAATTCTTTTTTTGTTATTTTTTTTGCCATTTTATTTGATTTTATTTGATTTTATTGTTTGTTGTTTGTTGTTTAACTCGGAAATATTGTTGAAAAGTTTCCAGGGTTGGTAATAATAGAATTAACATTCGTAAGTGATCCGGAGTTAACTAAATAATTAAAACTTCCCGAGTTTCCTGGACCTTCTTTAAATTCATACCATATAGTTGGATTATAACTTGATAAGTCAGCTGGTTCACCACTATTGTATATAGCTAGCGCTTGTGAAGCAGATATAATAGTATTTGGCACTGGACCAAATTGAGCAAATTGAGTTATTTGACCTTGAAATCCACTAACTGTACTGTTAGTTCGGTTATTACCAAATGCTGAATATTGAGGATTTACTGTCCATTTATCTTCGCTATCCACGCTTAATGCAACACCATTTAAATAAACTTTAATATTTGATATGTTTTGTTGTAAAAACGCGCCATAAGAAATATTAAGATTTAACCAGTCTGTATTATTAAGTATATTAGTAGATATATAATCTTTAGTTTCTTGACCTGAAGCGCTTTGAACAGATAATCTTATAAGAATTCTATTTTCTCCATTAACTGTTTTTCTCATAAGTTTCACTTGAGCGAATGGACTTGCGCCAGAGTGTCCAAATAAAACAACTCCAGCATTTAATAAACCACCTGCTAGTGGATCTCCAGTATATCTAAACCATAAATTTATACTACTACCATTTGTTATGGTCTGAGGAGTGTATCTAACTTGGCTACTATTTGCAGTTATAAAATTTAAACTGTATTTATCAGTAGTGCCACTTCCAGGTCTTGATACGCCAGGTAGATTACTTATGTTTGGGATAGTTAATCCCATGCCCATGCTCATTTAAAATAAAGCTACTAAATCAGTTGCTGTTGTACCAAGCCCAGTCCCACCAACATTTGCCCCGTGTACTTTCAAAGCTAATATAGGTAAAAAAGAACCAGCTGTTACGCCTTTAAATATTACAATACTTTCATCTTCCATAGTGACTTTGACATTACCTGCTGCACCTACATATATACAAGATCCTCTACTTATAGTAGACGTAGTATCATCAGCTGGTGCTGGATAAGTATTTTCAGTTCCAGTCAATGCTGGTGTTGGTATTTGATAAGCGCTATGTGCAAATACTCTTGGTTGAGCCGCTTCATTGCCTGCTAATCCAGCTATATCTACTTTTATTGTTCCTGCTGCCATTTTTTATTTATTTATTTTTGTAATTTTTTCAGCACCACGACTTCCGAAGTATGCTACGTAAACTGTTACTAGTAAAGTTTTTAATAAGTTTATCCATGATTCATCTACGTCAAATTGTAAATGAAATGAATCTACAGCCATCATGAAAACTGCAGATACTGTTAAAAACGCTAGAGCTAAAGGTCTAGTGTTTTTAGAAAGCCAAGAATCACTTTTCATATCGCTACCCCATCTGCTAGAAACCTCTTTCATCTCAGCTATATCTTGGTCTATAAGCTTCATAGCTTGTTCTTTATCAATAGCCTTAATCTTATTATCACTTGATATAAGATTTTTTACTAAGCCTAGTGTTCCTTGATTAGGAAGTACGTCACCTAACGCAGATAAAACCCTAGGAGCTTTACTTGCTAGAAAAGCCCCTATTTTAGTTTCGTTAAATTTTTTCTTTTCCATTATGTCATCATATTACCCATTTCATCTTCGTAATAAGCATCTTCAGAATCTATATTTAATGGATTGTCTCTTCTTCTACCTTTTCTACCTCTTAAACTTCCACCTATTCCTTTTAAAGTTCCAGAGCTAAAATTAAGACCATTTAAAGTAAAGTTAGGGAAACTTATACCATCTCTTTTTCCAGAAGGATCTTTATCTATAGTAGTTTCTTTTCTTGATGATGGTATTTTAGTTTTTCTTTTTTTACCTGAATCTCTGCTTACTATATCATCTACTTTTTCACAAACACCATTCCAACACTTACTAACGCCTTGACCTAAATTAGTTTTAGTAGTTCCTTTACCTCTATTTTTATTAGTGTTTTTAATAGTTTTATCTCTACCT
>Ga0233444_10004800_pt1 | contig 12763 bp, 25 predicted proteins | sample SI_124_October20_6_FD_182792 | JGI IMG/M metagenome (GOLD analysis project Ga0233444, IMG submission 182792) | Seawater microbial communities from Saanich Inlet, British Columbia, Canada - SI_124_October2016_10_MG | ecosystem: Environmental > Aquatic > Marine > Inlet | place: Canada: British...
AACTGAAATACGAGACATATATGATATGTGTGGTATAAATGCGCTTAGAGTATCAGCGTGGGACTATAGGTTCGGCGATAACATTTTAATAGAAGAAAATGACTAAACAGGAACTACAACAACGAGCCAGCGATAAAGCTTTTGCTAAAATGTCTATGCTATTAATTACAATAGAACAAAACAAACAAGATATACGTGCTAAAAGTTACGGCGGCGTTACCCTTGATGAAATGGAATTGGTTCTAAAATGTAATAAAATAGAACTAAAAGTATGGGAATATATAACTAAATTAATAGAAACAGATGAATAAATATATAACTGACCAAGTAATAACCTCAAGAATGGCTGAAAAAGGTTGGATCGAGGGCTGTGATGACGAGCACGCTAGAAACCAAGTGCTTGCACACTACGAATGTGAAATAACTGATCAATGGCAAAACCCTGACTTCAGTGTATACGAAGAATCAACAGCTGATGGTTACTCTGTGTGGATTGCCACTGCTGATGACAAAAGTATAAATGTTAGTGAAGACGTGTACTACTATGAAAACGAACTTACAGATGTGGTATACGAAGCAATACCTGACTACGATCAGATATACTGTGACAACTATGACTTTGTTGAAGATGCTATCACTAGACACTACGAAGATCTATTATGTAGAATCGAAGACGAAATTATAGATGAGTTGCTTGATGAAGGTTATAACCATAAAATAGTCAATCCTATAAATACGCTACAATATATACAGATGATCTCTCAAGATGATCAGTTTAATAAAGATCTACCTAAACTATATTTAGGATTTATAAATATAACTATAGATGATAGTTATAAGCATTCAGCGCACGCTACTAGAATTATTAAAGACAGGGATAGATATGAGATTGTAGCTAACCACTATGGGTTAACTATTCAAAGAGCTGTTTCGGGTGAACTAATATTTGAGGAATCTTTAAATTACAAACTAAATACGATTACTAGTTGATAATATAATAAACAAAACTTATGAACCTACTAACACAAAATTCTAAACTTAAAAAAACATCTAAAAATCTAGGTGTACGTGTGTTTAATTTTGGTATACCAGCTTACAAATCAGCGTCAGGTAAGCTTACATGCCCTATGGCAGATGCTTGTGTCAAGTTCTGCTACGCTAAAAAAGGCGCGTACATATGGTCAAACGTGCAACCAGCATTTGAAAAGCGTTACCAACTAAGCAAGACAGATGATTTTGTTAGTAAAATGTATGATGAAATAGCTAAAAAGAAACCAGACTATGTAAGGGTACATGACAGTGGTGACTATTATTCTAAAAAATATCTTAATAAATGGATCGACATTGCTTTATTATTTCCAGAAGTTAAGTTCTATAGTTATACCAACATGGTAGAGATGATGCTATACACATCTTTGCCTAGTAACTTTGACATTATATTTAGCGATAGCGGGAAACAAAAACACTTAATAGATGAAAAAAAACACAGACACACCAAAATATTTTCTAATATCAGCGATCTTTTATCTGCTGGTTATACTGATGCTTCATCTATTGACTTGATGGCAACTAAATGGTTTAACAAGACTAACAAAGTAGGATTAATATTTCACTAAAATTATACTAAATGACAGATGAACAAATGGAAAAGTTTGCAGAAATAATTTTCCAAAAGTTATTAACAAGGCAAGCAGAGTTTGACAAGCAATTTATTAAACAAGTAAAAGAATCTGGAGGTAGTCTAGAAGTCGATTACAATGATGAGGTGTTTGGCTTGGACGAAAAGCTGGTGTTACAAATGGAAATAGCAAAACTTAGCGAGCTATTGTCACAGCACGAAGAAAATGAAGACTATAATGAAGCTGCTAAAGTACACGATAAATTAAATAAATTAATAGATAAATTAGAAAAATTATGAGTAAAATTAAAACAATGTTTCTAGGAGTCGAGTCAAGTTTTGTACACTCACTACGTTACACTTATGCTTCAAGTAAGTTGTTAGTGTTCTATAAAAGCGGAGACGCATACGAGTACAGTGATGTAGAGCCTAATGTTATTAAAAAAATAAGAAGATCTAATTCTATTGGGTCCGCGCTTCACAAGTATATATTTAAAAACTGTAACTTTAAAAAAGTATAAATGAATATATTTTATCTACATCCAAACCCTGTAAAAGCTGCTAGCTATTTCTACGATAAACATAAAGTTAAAATGATTTTAGAATGTGCTCAAATGCTTTGTACAGCGCACCATGTATACAATAATGGAGATAATGTACCATACAAAAAAGCACATTTAAACCATCCGTCTACAATATGGGTTCGAGAAAGCATACATCATTACAATTGGTTATACGAGCACATGCTTGCAATCGGTAAAGAATACACAGCAAGGTACAACAAGTATCATATGAGTATTGAAAAATGTCGTGAAGCATTGGCTCAACCGCCAGTTGGTATGCCTGATAATGGTTTTACAGAACCACCACAATGTATGCCAGAGGAATATAAGGTTAGTGACAATAGCCTGTTAGCCTACTGGAATTATTACGAACAAGAAAAACAAAATATAAGAAACAAAAATGAGCAGAAAATTATACGTCCATCTAATATCAACGAATTATGCGAAAGTTAATACAAAAGTACAAACACAGAAAAAGAAAAGCAAAGCACATAAAGTTCATAAGCAACAGGATAACTTACTTACATAATGAAATAGTTAGAGCATCTTTTAAAAGCGAATATAGTTTTAATAAGAATATAACTATTGTTTGTGGTAACATAGAGGTAAAAGCTAAATTATTAAGCAAATATAACAGAAGATTAAAATTAATAAAACTTTAAAATGGGTAGAACAAAACAGTTGTTTGAAGAGTTAAGACAAAAAGAATTACAAGATGAAATTTTTTTTAATAAAAAAAATATAACTTCTTATGATTTAGAAAAACCAAGAACTGTGACAACAGCCCCTAATATTAAATAGTAATAGGCTAATGTCACATATTAGAAATCTAGAATACTTGCATCGAAGAAAAATAGTCTACAGGCGTAGTCCTACAACAGATCAACCTAGTGAGGTTTATTTTTGGGGTAGTTACTACGTCGAGGGGACTTATCAATGTTACGAGCTGTTTCGAAGTAAAGCTAAAATAACTACATACCGTAGTTTAAAATGGCATCTATTAGTATTGTGGTACTTAAACCCACAACTAGATCCTGATAGCTTTAACGACTTAGCTAATCATATATGTAACAAGATCTCTGGCTTTGTAACATTTACTATTAACAAGCAAAGTTTAAATAATATAATTTATGAAGTCAGTATGTTAGATTTAGAGCAACCACCAAAAAATAAATTAAGAAAGATAATATTTAAAGATGGTAGCGGTTTATCTACAAAGGATAAAATGGTTATAGTGGGTAAATTGATAGGTAGATCATCTAGAATAGATGAAGAATCAATATATCAATGCATGTTAGATCTTCATGATGAAAGTAAAAAGATAACTATAACTAGATTAGCAGGTTTACTAGAGTGTTCATCTAGAACAATACATAGAAATATGAGTTACGAATTAAAAAAAGAGAAAGAACTTTTAAACAGACAGTTATGACCATTTTAGAAAAAATAGAAGAAATAAAAAATATATTAAAAATAGTACAATCAGACAATATATATTTAATAAGTAAAGTAGAAAAATTAGAGCAAGATATTATTAATAACTTACCAGTTAATTATGAAGAAATATAATATACAGAATTATATAAGATACAAAGAAGATGTTAAAACATCTATACTAAATATAGAAGGTAAATCTTGGGACGAATACACTAGAAATGAATTGATAGTTAAGTTTATGCCTTTGGTAGAGAATTTAGCTCGTAAGTTTTCTACATCCCAACAAGCGTCAGGTGTATTGTCTATAAACGACTTGATACAGATAGGTAACGAAGCTCTAACAAGAGCTGTTGATAAACTAGAAATGTCTAGAGTTATGGAATCTAACGATACAGAAAAAACATTAAAAAGCTTTCTGTCAAAACGTATAAAAGGAGCCATTAGAAGACGTATAGACATCAATAGGGGAGACATAAGAATACCAGAACATAAACTAAATGAGATACGTAAGAATCCTAAAGACAAAAAAATGGTATCAATGTTTTTTAACTCTATATTTTTATCTATAGACTCTCAGCAAGTCAATGAAGATGATGAGAATATGATGTATCAAATACCAGATAAATCAGAACCATATAATATACAAATACTTAACTTGTACTTAAAAAGTTTAATGAAAAAACATTTAAACGAATTAGAATACGAAGTGTTGAGATTGTCTTACGGTTTAGACTGTGACAAGTTACCTGCAAAAGCAATTGCAGAAACATTAGAGATCAACGGTACAAGCTCTTATGTTAGAGTTTCTGAGCTAAAAAAGTCTGCTGTAGAGAAATTAATTGATAGTGTGGACCACTCGCAAGTGCTTGACTATCTTTAGGTTAAGTTCAAAATAATACGTAAAACTTAATCTAAACATGTAATTATAATAATAAGCAATTTAAAAACAAACGAATGAATATAAACGAAAAATTAGCTACTATCCAAACAAAGTTTAAATCTAAAAAATCCAGATTTAACTCCTTCGGTAAATACAACTTCAGATCAGCCGAAGACATTCTTGAAGCAACAAAACCCTTTCTATTAGAGTTAGGAGTATCGGTTACAATTAGCGAGTCATTAATATCTACGGATCCATTTCCAATATTAGAGTCTAAAGCTACTATAACTGATGGTCAAAGTAATGCTATACACGCGACTGCTGTCGTCGGTATTGATCTTGATCAGAAAGGTATGCAAATGCCTCAGAAGTTTGGTAGTGCTTCCAGTTATGGAAAAAAGTATGCTCTTGGAAATTTATTTCTAATTGATGACACGCAAGACAGTGATGCGGTAAACAGTCACGGTAAAACATCTAAAGCTAAACCTAAGTTAGAGGGTCAAGCATTAGAAAAAGCAAAAGCTTTCTTAAAAGCAGGGGGAAGTTTAGAAGCTATTAAAAGTAAATACGAAATACCTGCTGCAACCTTAAAAACCTTATGACAAACAAAGAAAGAAAGGAAATTTTAAAAAGACTAGATAACGACGAAGATTATTATGGTGATTTTGGTAAACAATACTTAAGTAACTCAGATATAAGATCTTTAATTAGAGATCCAATGAGTTTTAAAAAACCTATTGTTGGTAATCCTAATTTAATAAAAGGAGGTTACTTTCACACGTTAGTGCTTGAGCCAGATAAACTAGAGCAGTATAAAATTATAGAAGCTGCTAGTAGAAACTCTAAGATTTATAAAGACTTGTCTGGTGGTGAAATGTGTCTGCTACAGAAAGAAGCTGATGAGCTTCAAGTGTTGAGAGATAAGTTGATGGCAAATGATATGTGTAAAGAGTTAATACAAGATATCGATGTTGAGTATGAAATACCTGGTGTATTAAAGCTAGGTGGCGAATGGTGGAAGTTAAAAGCAGATATTGTAAACAACACTCAGCGATTAGTAGTAGATTTGAAAACTACATCTAATTTAGAAAAATTTGCTTATTCAGCAAAAGAGTATAATTACGACAGCCAAGCTTACATATACTCTAGTTATTTCAATATGGATATGGTGTTCATAGCTATTGACAAGACAAATGGTCAAATAGGTATATTCGATTGTTCTCCTCAATTTTTACAAAGAGGTAAAGAAAAAGTTGAGCAAGCTATAGAGCAGTACAGGTTATTTTATAAAAATAAAGACTTTAACCCAGCTCAATATTGTATAACAAAAACACTGTAGTTTTCAAAAAAAATACGATCAACTACGGATAATATTAATAACAATTAAATTAAATCAAATTATGAGAAAATCAACAAAAAGAACTTGTAGCGTAACAGGTTTAAAAACAAACCCTGAGAATTTTTACACAAACCAAACGCATGTGAAAGCTGTAGACAACTTAAGAAGAAATACAGGGGCAACCAAGCAACAATTAACAAGAATGTTTAACCAATTAACAACGTACTAATTATGGCTAGTATTATTAAAGCAAGTATCAATCTTAACAATATTGATAAGTCAAAGATCATTGAAGGTAAAAAAGGTAAGTATTTACCAATTACTATTACATTAAACGACGAACCTGATCAGTTTGGTAACCAAGGACCTATAGTAGTAGCTCAATCAAAAGAAGAAAGAGAGGCTAAAACAGCTAAGACTTACTTAGGTAACGTACAAGTAGTGTGGACCAATGGAGATAATGTGGCTACAGCTCCTAGAGACGATCAACCTCAACAAGCCGCTCAATCACTAGCACCTCAAGCCGATGATCTTCCGTTCTAATGGAACAATGCGAATTTTGCGAGAGAGACATGTCCGAAGAAGAGTACGATTTTTGTGATATATGCCCTGAATGCAGGGATGGAGAATAACTAAATTAAATTAAATTAAATGCAAGAAACAGAGATCAATGGATTTGCAATTGACACGTTCAATCAGCATGGTCTAGAGGAGGGTAAAAAACAGGGTATATGCCCTAGTTGCTCTCACAATAGAAAACCCAAAAATCAAAAAGCAAAATGTGCTTCTTATGATTGGGAACGGGGTCTCGGTACTTGTCACAATTGTAATACATCATTTCAACTACATACCTATAAACGTAAAGGTAAAGCTGAAAAAGTGTATGTTAAACCTTCAGGACCACCTAACTCTACTGAATACCCTGAGTTTGTTAGTGATAAAGTTATTGAATGGTTTAAATCAAGAGGTATATCATCTCAGACTCTTACTGATCTACAAATCAGTGAGGGTCCTGAGTGGATGCCACAGACCGGTAAAACCGAGAATGTAATAAAGTTCAATTATTTTATGGGCGGCGAATTAACTAACGTTAAATACCGAGATGGAAGAAAGAACTTTAAATTATTTAAAGGGGCTGAAAAAGTATTTTATAATATAGATAGTGTTATAGGATATGAGTATTGTGTTATTGTTGAAGGCGAAATGGATGTGTTAGCATTACACGAAGCTGGTATAACAAACGCTATATCAGTTCCCAATGGAGCAACACTTAACTCTAATAACTTAGACTACTTAGATAGTTGTATTGATTACTTTGAAGACAAAGAAAAGATTATATTAGCTGTAGACTCTGATGAAGCTGGACAAGCATTGCAAACAGAGTTAATTAGAAGGCTTGGATCTGAAGTTTGTTTTTTAACAACATTTGAAGATTGTAAAGATGCAAATGAATACTTGCAAAAATATGGAGCAGAAAAACTTACGGCTAGAATTACAGGAGCAAAACCAGTACCGCTTGAAAATGTTACTACTTTCAGGGATATCGAGGACGAAATTACCGACTTTGTACGTAATGGTTTTAAGAAAGGATTTCAAGTTGGGCTTAGTAACTTTGATGAGATCTTTTCAACTTATACCGGTCAGTTTATTACTGTCACTGGTATTCCTTCTTCCGGTAAAAGTGATTTTGTCGACCAAATGGTTGTCGGTTATAATGCAAACTATGGCTGGAAAACAGCTTTCGCTTCGCCTGAAAATGTACCTACCTATCTGCACGCTCACAAGTTAATGCGTAAGACTTGGCAAGGTATGCCTTCTAAGGAAGATATTGGTGGTGATAAATGGAATCAAATAGCAGATCATTGTAATAGTAATTACTTTCACATTGATATGGAGCGTTATACATTAGAGTCTGTTCTAAAGAAAGGAGCTGAGCTAGTTAAACGTAAAGGTATTAAATGCCTAGTTATTGATCCATTTAATAAGGTTAGAGACGTAGACTGTAAAACAGAAGACGTTAATAGATATACTATGGAATACTTAAGCAAGATTGAAATCTTTGCTAAAAAGTATGATGTACTTGTATTTATTGTAGCACATCCAACTAAAATGTATAAAGACAAAGATGGTAAGATTGAAGAGCCAACTATGTATAATATTAAAGGTGGTGGTGAATGGTACGATGCTTCTTATCATGGTTTATTAGTTCACAGAGATTACGAAGCTAAGACCGTTAAATGTAAGGTTCTTAAAGTTAAGTTTCAAAACTTAGGTGAAAACGGAGCTGAGTCACATTTTAAATGGGAACCAAGATCAGGATGCTTTATACCTCATGAACCCTTAGATATATCAACTGAAAAAATGCCTTGGGAATAAATGGCTAAAAGAAAGTCTCCATGGGATATGGGTGAGTATACTGCAACTAAAGACGAGGTTGAAGCTATGATATGGTGTATAAGAAATAAAATATATATCGCACCTGTAGCAGTAAGAGAAGCTAAATGGACTATAGAGATATTAAATAATGGTGTATCAAACACAGATCCTAAAGACTATAAGAAAGTAGATATATGGATGAAAATGTATGAGTACTATAAATATTATAAAGATAAGTATGAAAAAAAGATTTAATAACGCAAACGAAGCTTATGAAGCTGTGTTAGATGAAATATTACAAGAAGGTGTAGACTTTTGTGATACCAAAGCTATATTTAACTGTGGTTTTTACATAGACAACCCTTCAGACAAAGCTATAACAAACACTGAGCGTAGGTGGAATCAAAAATACGCGGCTGCTGAATGGGCTTGGTATCTGTCAGGTGATCCTAGTGTTGATAAACTAGCTGAGCTATATGGTAAAGTACCACCAATATGGGAAAAGATGGCAGATAGTAATGGCAACGTTAATAGTAATTACGGTTACCAATGGCAACGTAATAATCAAATTGATTATGTAGTAGCTAAGTTAAGAGACAACCCTAAAACTAGACACGCTGCGATAAGTATATACGACTGCAAAGAGTTTGATAAGTATGCTAAAGATACGCCATGTACTTATGCTATACAATTTACCATCATAGACGGTAAGCTTTGTATGTCTGTCTATATGCGTTCTAATGACATCTGGTACGGTTTCTGTAATGATCAATATCAATTTGCATCCTTACAGGAAATGATTGCAGATAAGCTGTCTATTGAGACCGGTTGGTATTACCATCACGCGCACAATATGCATTTGTATAACAATAAACTATAAAAATATGTATTATTTATACCACATACCAGGTAAAAAAATAGGGGTTACACGTAATCTTAGTAAAAGAGTTACCCTTATGCAAGGCTATAAGGAGGGTGAGTATGAAGTTCTTGAGCAGTCAGAAGATATAGATTATGTATCTAACCGCGAAATAGAGCTTCAACAGTCTTATGGCTATAAGAAAGACAGAACACTTTATAAAAATCTATTCAAATTAAATATGAAAATTAATCCAACAGAACAAACAAGTACATTTCCAGTTCCAATTAATAAATTAAAAGGGCATCTTATGGATAACATAGGTTTAAAATGGAAAACACCACAAGGTTATGATTTTGAAATAACAAAAGATAATATACCTTGGATAACTAAAAATGCAATTACCTCGATGTATAATGACAATCGAAGCTATATTTACAACAAGGCTTTTTATGAAGCCTGTTTTAGTCTAAAAGATACAACTAATTCTACTTACCCAGAAAAACTATATTCTTACAAAGGTCAGTTCGAGTTAATAAGACAATGGGCTGCTGAAAAAGGTATATACAAATCAGGTGATGCTAGAACTCAATTTGTAAAGCTTATGGAGGAGGCTGGCGAGCTTGCTCAAGCTATATTAAAAAATGATGAGCCCGAGATTGTAGATGCTATTGGTGATATGGTTGTTGTATTAACAAACCTAGCTAAACTAAGAGGTTATAACATAGAAGATTGTATAGGCAGTGCTTATGATGTTATAAAGTCTAGGCAAGGTAAAATGATTAATGGAACATTTGTAAAAGAAACGTTATAATGAGAATAAAAACAGAGGATAAAATAGTTCAAAAAGTGCTTGCTAAAATGGATCAACGTAGCTTGATAGGTCAGAAAAAGTATGGCGCTACAATGATGCAGGAAATAGAAGGTCAAGAAAAAGATCTTGATAGGTTTTTAGTTGATGTTCAAGAAGAGTTAATGGATGCTTTATTATATATTGAAGCTGCAAGACGTTGTTTGACTGATGAGATAGAGGAGGTTATGATTAGCCGAATGGATATTATAGGTCAAAACGGTAACACTGGTAAACATTATGAAGAAAACTTATAAACGAAAAAGCGGTAAACGTGGTCCAGTAAGAGCAAGGAAGGTATCATATGATGGTATCGACTTTGCCTCCGGGCTTGAAAAGTATATGTATATTGCTTTGAGAAAAGCAAGAATAAAAACAAAGTACGAGGGAGAGACATTTGTCTTATTAAGTGGCTTTCATTTTGAAAACGAAGTTTATGAAAGGCAAGCAAACGGAAAAGGTGATTACACAAACAGAGGATGCAAACGTATTCTACCTATAAAATACACACCTGATTTTATTGGTGATGATTTTATAATTGAAACAAAAGGTAGAGCAAATGAGTCATTTCCTATGCGATGGAAAATGTTTAAACTACTAGTATCTAGGCAGTTTCCTGGACATACATTATACAAACCACAAAACCAAAAAGAATGCGACGAGACAGTAAGGTTAATCCTTTCGAAGCAAAAAGGATAGCTAAACAAAAATACGCTGAGCGGCAAATTGACAAGTGGGTTAAATGGAGCTGGGAGGTAAGAGGTAGAGTAAGATCAACAGATATAGAACAATTACATAAAAGATACAATATAATATGCACATGAAAGATAACGAAAACGAAACAGGCTGGATAATGGAGTTTGGCTTATACCCAGGAGTACTACTAGGATTTAGGTCTTATGTAGAAGAAGATTTCTCAATACACGTATTTTACATACCATTTCTTGATATATCATTAAAAGTATTCAAGTAATGGGATTATTTGATGAGCGCGTAGCGTATAAACCGTTTGAATATCCTGAGTATTACACAGAGGGTTGGTTAAAACAAGCTCAAGCATTTTGGTTACATACCGAGATCTCAATGCAGAGCGATATAAAAGATTGGAATGAAAAACTTAATGAAAAAGAAAAAAACCTTGTCGGGAACATACTTCTTGGATTCGCGCAGACCGAATGCGCTGTTTCAGACTATTGGACCCAGAAAGTCGTATCGTGGTTTCCTAAACACGAAATAAGACAAATGGCCATGATGTTTGGCTCACAGGAAACAGTACATGCTGTAGCTTACAGCTACTTAAATGAAACATTAAAATTAGAGGATTATGAAGCGTTTTTACACGAGCCTGCTACAGCAGATCGATTTGATAATCTTGTATCTTATACTGGTGACAGTAGAACTAGTATCGCTAAGTCTCTTGCTGTATTTTCTGCATTTGCCGAAGGAGTTTCTTTATATTCTGCTTTTGCGGTACTTTATTCTTTTCAGCTTAGAAACCTGCTTAAAGGTATTGGGCAACAAATGAAATGGTCAGTAAGAGATGAATCTTTACATAGCAAAATGGGTTGTAAATTATTCAGACATATGTGTGAAGAAGACGATCAACTACTACATTTGTGTAGAGAAGATGTTATAAAAGCTGCTGAAACAATGGTTTCTTTAGAAACAAAGTACATTAACAAAATGTTTGAAATGGGTGATATAGAGGGTATATCATCTAATGATCTAAAACATTTTATAAAAAAGAGAGCAAATGAAAAACTTGTTGAACTTGGTTACGTCGACTTGGGAAACTACTTCGCATATGACAATAAAGCGGCGAGTAATCTTGATTGGTTTTATCATCTTACCGGGGGCGTCACTCATACTGATTTTTTCGCTATTAGGCCAACGGATTATTCAAAGGCTAATGAAGGAGAAGACTTTGAAGATATCTGGTAATTTAAACATAACACAAAAAGAAATAGAAAAACAATTATATGAACGGACAGAAACAGAGTAGATTAGATAATTTAGAAAAACGTATGGCTGCGGCAACAAATGTTATTCAGCAAATAATAAATGAATTATCTCATTTAAAAGATCTATCAATAGGTACATTAGAAACAGTTAAAAACATAGAAGGCTATGAACAAGCTATCGAAAAACTTAAAGAAAAAGTGGTTGCAGAATCTGGTAAGGCAGAAGAGGCTGACACCAGTGGAAAGACTTTCGAGTAGATTAGGATATATGGGGACTTCATTTATGATGATGAGTCCTCATTTACTACCCGATAAAGTTGGTATGGTAACATACGTAATAGCAGGTATAATATCAATACCTCAAGTATTTGTAGCTAAACAATGGAACTTAGTTGCAGTTAATTTAAACGTAGCAATAGCCTACATAATATTATATTTAACATAATGTGGAACAATGAATGGATCAAAGGAGAAGATTACCCTGCGTGGGGTAATACGGACGTATACAAGAAGACTATATCCGGGGGATATTTATATCACGGAGAAACGCCTAGAGAAGCATACCAAAGAGTCGCTAAAACAGTTGCTCGTAGGTTATATAAGCCTGAAATGGCTGACACGTTTTTTGAATACATCTGGAATGGCTGGCTTTGTTTGGCTAGCCCTGTGCTCAGCAACACTGGTACTGACCGCGGTCTTCCTATTAGTTGTTTTGGGATTGATGTAGCGGATTCAATACAAGATATAGGAAGTAAAAACTTAGAGATGATGCTACTCGCTAAGCACGGCGGTGGAGTTGGTATCGGTATAAATCAAATAAGACCCGCTGGCGCTAGAATAACAGGTAATGGAACATCAGACGGAGTCGTACCTTTCTGCA
>Ga0233444_10004802_pt1 | contig 12763 bp, 12 predicted proteins | sample SI_124_October20_6_FD_182792 | JGI IMG/M metagenome (GOLD analysis project Ga0233444, IMG submission 182792) | Seawater microbial communities from Saanich Inlet, British Columbia, Canada - SI_124_October2016_10_MG | ecosystem: Environmental > Aquatic > Marine > Inlet | place: Canada: British...
ATATGTCGTTTATGGTAAAGGTTTAGGGTCGTTGTTCTCTAAAAAAAATTCTTCCTTAAACTTCGGAAACTCTGGAACTTTAGCAAGACTACTAGTTGGGATTCTCTCAACAACGCCTAATATAGAACTGAGAATTGAAGGGGACAATTCACTTAATAAAAGAAGTATGAAAAAGTTAGTTCAATTGATGTCAAAATTTGGAGCATTATTTTTACCAAAAAATAAATTTAAATTTCCGCTAAAAATTATTTCATCAGAAATTCCTGTTGGCATAAATTATAAAGCTGGTGTTTCTGCTCAACTCAAGAGCGCAGTTATGTTTGCAGGGCTTAACTCCTATGGTGATACAATAATTGAAGAAAATGAAAAAAGTAGGGACCATACTGAAAATATGCTTTTACAAAATTCGAAAGTTATTAAGATTAAGAACGGAAAAAAGAAAATAATTAAAATAAGTGGAAAAAAAAAACTAGTACCAATCAATGTCAATGTTCCGGGTGACCCCTCTTCGGCAGCTTTTTTTGCAGCATTAACTTTACTAAATACTCAATCTTCAATTAAAATTAAAAATGTGTGTGTTAATCAAACAAGAGTCGGTTTTTATATGCTTTTAAAAAAACAAGGTGCAAGAATTAAATTTAAAAATTATAAAAAAGAAAACAATGAATCAAAAGCTGACATAATTGTTCAAAGCTCTAAAATAAAACCAATAAAAGCTCCCAGAAAATACTATGTAAACTCTACCGACGAATACCCTATTCTTTTCGTCATTGCTGCTTTAACAAAAGGAACTTCTGTGTTTAAAGGAATTAGTGATTTAGCTAATAAAGAAAGTAACAGAATAATTGAAATGCAAAATGTTTTAAATCAGATAGGTATCAAAAGTATTTCGTCAAAAAATGAATTAAAAATTTTTGGCAAAGGCATTTTTGATGCAAGTAGAAAAAAAATAGTTGTTCCTAATTTAGGAGATCATAGAATATGTATGTCATCATTTATTTTGAGTATTTTAACTGGAGCGCACACAACAATTAGGAATTTTGAAACAGTGTACACTTCAGCACCTTCATTTTTAAAAATTATGAAATCTCTAGGAGCAAGATTTGAGACTCAACATTAAATCAATACAGATAGCTTGTGATGGTGGAGCCGCAACTGGTAAATCAACTGCAGCAAAAATGCTTTCAAAAAAATATAAATTAAAATTTCTCTCATCTGGATTGCTATATAGATATGCAAGTTTTTTAATTCTTAAACATAAACCAAAAAATATGCTAAAATTTCTTAAAAAAAATTTTAAAAATCTTAATTATAAAAAACTAAATAAAATTAACTTAAATTCTCCAAGTATTTCAAAAAATAGTGCGGTTATCGCAAAAAGAAACAATATAAGAGATATACTCAAAAAATTTCAAACTGATTTTGCAAAAGAAAATAAAAATTGTTGTATTGAAGGAAGGGATATTTCTACTAAAATTTTACCTTATTCTGATCTTAAATTTTTTTTTAAGTGCAACTTAAATACTGCTTCAAGTAGAAGATATAAAGAATTGAAAAGAGATAATCCTAAAATAAAACTAAAAGATGTTAAAAAAGCCCTTAGAGCAAGGAATATATCAGATACTAAAAGAAAAAACTCCCCTTTACTTAAACATGTAGATTCGATAGAAATCGACACCAGTAAATTAGATAAAGCAGCTATGTTAGCTAAAATGTCTAAATATGTAACGAAAGTATTAAAAAAAAAATATGGCAACTGAACAAGAAACTAAAAATATCAATCCTTTACTTAAAGAATTCCAAAATCTATTAGATCAAGACTTTAAAGATAGAAAGCTGAAAGAAAATGAAATCATTAAAGCAACTGTTTCTGAAATTACAAAAAATTTTATTGTTGTTGATTGTAAGGCTAAAATGGAGGGCATGATACCTATAGAAGAATTTAAGAATGACGATGAACTCTCCTCTTTAAAAGTCGGTTCCAAAATAGATGTTTATCTTGAAAGAATAGAAAGTTTCAAAGGCGAAATTGTAATTTCTAGGGATAAAGCTCGCAAAATGAAAGCTTGGAAAAAAATGGAAAAAGTTTTTGAAACCCAAGAGGAAATGACGGGATATATAACTGGTAAAGTTAAAGGTGGTTTTATAGCTAATGTAGAGGGTTTGCCTTGTTTTATGCCATCCTCTCAAATTGATATTCGTCCATTAAAACGAATAGATCACTTAATGAATACACCAGTAAAAGTTATAGCAACTAGACTAGATAAAAATAGAGGTAATGTATGTGTTTCAAGAAGAGCTGTATTAGAAAAAAGTAAAAATGCTGAAATAACACAAGCTCTTAAAAATATTAAGGAAGGTGATGTCGTAGATGACGCGATAGTAAAAGCAACAACAGATTGGGGAATTTTTTTAGATATAAATGGAATTGACGCGCTTCTTCATGTTTCAGATTTAAGTCACGGAAGAGTTAAAAAACCATCTGACTTAGTTTCTATAGGGCAAAAACTTAAAGTTAAAATTACAAAAATTGATGAAAAAACTAATCGAGTTTCAGCTTCAATGAAAGCTCTCACCGAGGATCCTTATGAAAATATTGAAAAAAAATATAAAGTTGGAGAAATTTATGAAGGTGTAGTTACTAAAATAATGGATTACGGTTGTTTCATTAAAATTGAAGAAGGTATTGAGGGTTTAATACATAACTCTGAATTAGATTGGACTAATAGAAATATAAAACCCAATAAAGTTGTTTCAGTCTCTCAAAATATTAAATTTAAAATCGTTAACATAGATAAGGAAACTAAAAGAATATCACTTTCATATAAAGCAACCTTAGACAACCCTTGGAACATAGTAAAAGATAAAATTGGTCAAAAGGTAAAAGTTAAAATTAACAATATAACTGACAAGGCGATATTTGTAGATATAGTTGAGTCTGGTCTTACAGGAATGTTGCATTATAAAGAGATATCGTATCAGGAGAATATTGAAGATCTCAAAAAATTTAAGAAAAATGAAACTATTGAATTAAAAATTATCGAAATTAAAGATGATAAAATTAGATTCTCAAAAAGAGCTTTGGAAAGAGATCCGTTTGATTGGTTTAGCGAAAATAATAAAAAAACTGGTGACATAATTACAACTAGAATTCATGAGGTTTTGAAAACGGGTGTTAGGGTTTCAATAGATAAAGATAAAGAATTAATAGTAACTATTAGAAAGGTTGATCTCGCAAAGGATACAGCCGATGCAAGACCTGAAGTTTTTTCATCTGGCAACGCACTAGATGCAAAAATCACAGAACTTGATTTAAAGACAAGAAGAGTCAAACTCAGCGTTAAAGCAGCACAAATAGATGAAGAAAAATCTCTAATTGCTAAATTTGGAGAAGGAGCTACAAAATCTGGAGCAACACTAAAAAATATTTTTGAAAAAGCAATTGGGAAAAAAGAAAAAACAAAAAAATAATTGTCACGAAGCGAACTAATTAAAAAACTCAAGTTAAAAAATTCTAAATTAAATCAGTCAGAATTGGAGACAATTATCGATGTCTTTAGTGAAAGCATTAATGAAGCGCTTCAAGATAAAAAAAAGGTTTCACTAAAAGGTTTTGGTACGTTGTATGTTAAAAAAATAAACGAAAAATATTCTGCTAGAAACCCTAAAACAGGAGAATTAATTTATGTTCCTGAAAAAAATAAGGTAAGATTCAAAGCTAGTAAAATATTAAAAAAAAAAATAAATGAATAAACCAAAAATTTTTATTGCTTGTGATACTACTAGTCCAAAAAAATTATCTCAAATTATAAAACAGTCTAAAACGAATAAGCTTAAAATATCTTATAAGATTGGACTAGAATTTTTTTTTAGTCCTCGAGGCAGAAACTTTATTTCAAAACTTAAAAATGAAGAAATTTTTTTAGATTTAAAATTAAACGATATTCCAAATACATGTGCGGCAGCTGTAATGTCACTACGAGATCTAAAAAATATTTCGTATCTAACAGTACATATTAATGGAGGTCTTGAAATGCTTAAAGCTGTTATGAAAGTTTCAAAAAAATATAATAAGAACCTTAAAATTTTAGGTGTAACAGTTCTTACTAGTTTTTCTAATTCTTCAATTAAAAATACAGGTCATACTAGAACAATAAAAGAAATAGTAAAAAAACAAGCATCAATTGCAAAGCTTGCAAAACTAGATGGGATAGTTTGTTCTGGTTTCGAAGCTAAGTTTTTAAATAGAATTTGTAAAAAAATGGAAATAGTAACACCCGGTATACGCTTATTGGCTGATAATAAAGGAGACCAAAAAAGAGTAATGACGCCCAAACAAGCTTTTAAAAATGGTGCTACGTCAATAGTGATGGGTAGAAGCTTGACTAAAAAAAGTATTAAAAAGAATATTCAAAAATTAATAAAATCTTTAAATTAAATAAATGAAACTTAAAGTATGTGGGCTATCTAATCCGATTGAAGTAGAAACATGTGTGGCTAATCAAGTAGAATATTGCGGGTTTATTCTTAATTACCCTAAAAGCCATCGTTTTATTTCATTTGATAAAGCAAAATATTTAACCAAAATAGAAAAAAAAAATTCAAAGTTTGTTGGAGTTCTTGTAAAACCATCTGATGAAGAAATAAAAGAATTTTCTAAATTAAATTTGGACTATTTTCAACTTTACGGTAATTTTAATTCTGATGAACTTATAAAAATTAAAAAAAAATTTAAGAAAAAATTAATCTCTTCCATACAAGTTAAAAATAAGGAAGATATTAACAAATACAAATTTATTGAAGCTGGATCAGACATTATTTTATGGGATAGTTCTGGTTATGAAGAAAGTTTAAGTTGGGATTATAACTTGCTAAAGTCAGTTTCTACAAAACTTGAAAAAATGGTAGCAGGAAATATAACGATTGATAAGATTAAAAGTTTAAAAAAATTAGCTGATATTATTGATGTTTCTGGTGCTCTAGAAACAAATAAAGTAAAAGATATAAATAAAATTAAAAAATTTACTAGTGAAATAAAGAAGATTAGGAATGAAAATTAAAAAAAAAATTCCACTAATAGACCAACATGATAAAAATTTTATGTATGGGGGAAAATTTGGTGGTAATTTTGTGCCGGAAACCCTCAAAAAACCTATAGATGATCTTACTAAATTATTTGCAAAGATGAGAAATGATGTCAAATTTCTAAAAGAAAGAGATTATTATTTTAAAACATATATAGGCGCTCCTACTCCATTTATTAAGTTAGAAAATTTAACAAATTATCTTAATGGTGCTCAAATATATGCAAAGGTAGTGTCAGAAGCTAACGGGGGGGCTCATAAAATTTATGGAGCGACTGTACACTGTCTTTTAGCAAAAAGAGCGGGGAAAAAGTATATCGTTGGAGACACAGGAGCTGGATATGCAGGTAAAATGCTATCAATGGCAGCTAAAAAATTTGGACTTAAGTGTAAAATATTTATGGGTGCAAAAGATATTAAAAGACAAAGGCCTAATGTTGAGGCAATGAAAAAAAATGGTGCTGAGGTAGTACCAGTAACTACTGGAAGTCAAACATTAGTTGATGCTGTAAGCGAATGTATGCGGTATTGGGTTTCAAATTGTGATACTACTCACATGTGCGTAGGATCTACTGTTGGTCCAAATATTTTTATTAAGATTTGTGCTTGGTCAACGGCACAAATTTCAAGAGAATTAATCATACAAGTAAAGGAAGAGTTTGAAAAAATTCCCAAGAAAGTAAAATTATTAAATTGTGTTGGTGGAGGTAGTTCAGCCATGGGGTTCTGGAATGAATTTATTGATACAGACGCACAATTTATTGGAATAGAGGCAGGTGGTCCTAAAAATAGTAAGCTGCATGCAGCTCCTTTAACTAACAACTCAAAAATTGGAATACTACATGGGGCAGCTCAATATGTTATACAAGACCAAGAAGGTCAAATAGGATCCACTGAATCAATATCGGCTGGTTTAGATTACCCAGGTATATCTCCGTTACACTGTTTTTTAAAAGATGCAAAAAGAGCAAGATATACTTCCGCTAGTGATGAAGAAGCTTTAAAAGCGTATCAACTAGTTTCTAAATTAGAAAATATTTCTCCTTCTTTGGAACCGGCACATGCGTTTGCTGAAGCAATACGTATTGCTCCGAAATTAAGTTCATCGGAAGTAATTATTGTTAATTCATGTGGTGATAGCCTTAAAGATAAAGATATAATTAAACAAAGACTAGGATCTTACACAAGATGAAATCGAAAATAGCTCTCGCTTTTCATAAATGTAAGAAGGAAAAGAGACCTGCTTTAATTACGTATACTGTTGCAGGTGACAATACCATAAGTAACTCATTAAAAATATTAAACACAATTTCAAAACATGTAGATATTGTAGAATTGGGGTTTCCACACAATACTCCGGTAGCAGACGGAAATCAAATTCAAAACAGTTCTTATCGAGCATTAACAAATGGTATTAAATTTAAAAATGTTTTTCAGATTGTAAAAAAATTTAAAAAAATTAATCCTAATAAGCCTATAATTCTGATGGGTTATTTTAATTTAATTTATCAAATGGGTGAAAATAATTTTTTAAAGAATTGTAAAAATTCTAATGTAGATGGCCTTATTATAGTCGATCTTCCCTATCCAGAAAATAAAAAATTTTCAGTAAAATGTAAAAAAAAATCAATTAATTTTATACAACTGTTATCTCCTACAACATCAAAAGAAAGAGCAAAAAAAATAATAATGGACTCACATGATATGGTTTATTATATATCAATGCTATCTACCACCGGCGGTAAATTAAAAGTTTCACCCAAAAAGATTCTTCAAAATTTCAATAAAATAAAAAAAATTAATCCTAAGAAAAACCTGGTAATAGGCTTTGGTATCACAGATAAAACTATTTCATCCCTTAAATGGGCAGATGGGCTTGTTGTTGGTAGTATGCTTTGTAAAACAATTACCAATTCGCTCAAAATGAGACAAAATCCTGTCACAATGTTAGATAAAGTTGTGTACAATCTAAGAAAGAAAATTATATGAATTGGATAACAAAATTTATTAAACCGAAAATAAAATCTCTTTTTGAAAAAAAATCATCAAAAGTTGAAGAAAATCTTTGGACTACATGCGGTTGTAAGAATCTAATTTACAAGGAAGAACTTGAGTCTAATCAAAAAGTTTGCCCTAAATGTGGTGCACACCACAAATTAACTTGCAAAGAAAGATTTAAAACTTTTTTTGATGATAAAGAATTCGAATTAATCGACACTCCCTTACCAAAAGATGATCCTTTAAATTTTGTAGATAAAAAAAAATATGTCGACCGTTTAAAAGTTGCTAGAAAATTAACAGGTCAGGATGATGCTGTCTTGATTGCAAAAGGTAAAGTTCAAAATAATGCTGTGATAGTTGGAGCTCAAGATTTTAGATTCATTGGTGGCTCCTTCGGAGCAGCCTCTGGTGAAGCTTTTATTGCTGGAGCACAGTGTGCAATAGAAAATAAAATACCATACATTTTTTTTAGTTGTTCTGGTGGCCAACGTATGATGGAGAGTTCAATAGCGTTAATGCAAATGCCTAGAACAGCTTTGGCTGTTAATGAGCTAAAGAAAAATAATGTTCCTTTCTTTGTTGTTTTAACTAATCCTACTACTGGAGGGGTTACTGCGTCTTGGGCTATGTTGGGCGATGTTTTAATTGCAGAGCCTAAAGCAACTATTGGATTTGCTGGTCGTCGAGTCATTCAAGATACTGTTCGAGAAACCCTACCTGATGAGTTTCAAACTGCTGAATATGTGAAGGAACATGGAGGAATTGATTTAGTTGTAGAAAGACAGTATTTAAATTCTACTATAGGAACATTGCTTAATGTTCTATTGAAAAAAGCAGAGGCTCAAGCTAAACAAGAGTCAAATGTTAAAATCGATAAATCTTTACAAGCAGCTAGCTAATCATAAATTATTTAATAAAACTATAAACTTTAATTTAAAGAGAATTAAGTCTGTTTTAAAAAAGTTAAATCATCCAGAAAGAAAATTAAATAACGTCATTAACTTTCTTGGCTCTAGTGGAAAGTTCAGTACACTATTTTCTGTTAAAAGTTTTATCGAAGCTAACAATCAATCTGTAACAGCTTATACATCTCCATCTTTAAAAGATATCAAGGAAAGATTTTGGATAGGTAATCGTTATTTAACTCATCAAGAAATTGGGCATTCAATAAAAAAAATTGAAAAATTAAAAATTCCTTTAACTATTTTTGAAGTACTTACTGTAATTTATATAATGAATGCCTGTAAACAAAATGTAGATTTTCACCTTGTTGAGGCAGGTGCTCTTTTTGCAAAAGATTCAACAAATGTTTTTAATTTCCCTTTAGCGCAAGTAGTTGTTAATATTAATAAACAACACCTTAATTTTCTTAAAAAAAAGACTCTTGATGAAGTGATATTACAAAAAGTTGGTTTTTTAAGCAATTTCACTAATATTTACATAGGAAAACAATCACGTAGCGTATTAAAAAAAATTAAAAATATTCTAAAAAAAAATAAAAGTAATATTAATTATGCTAATTCTTGGAAATTAATTAAAAAGAATAATTATTATTACTTTCAAGACAAAAAGTGCAGAATTAAATTAAATACTAATGCTATCCATTCAAAGGGTTTATTAGAAAATCTTTGTCATGCCATAAAAATAGCTCTCGATCTTAAAATTAATAAGAAGATTATTGAAAAAACTGTTCCTAAAATTTCTTTCGAAGGTAGATTTCATTATCTAAATAAAGGTAAAATTAAAATGATGCTTAAAAAAAATGAAAAAATTATGCTTGACGGCGCTCATGCAGAAACAGATGCAAAAAACTTAGCTAATTATTTAAAATCAATCAAACTTTCAAAATATGGTATTTGGGCAATGATGAAAAACAAAGAGCCAGATTTATTTATTAAACAATTAAAAGGCTCATTTAAAAAAATAGTAACTATACCAATTGAAAACGAGCAATCTTCGATGAAATCTATAGAATTATACAAAATAGCTCTAAAAAATAAATTTAATGTAAAATATGAAAATACTTTCGAGGAAGCCTTAAAAAGTATTTCTTCTGACGAAAAAAAAATTATTGTTTGTTTTGGATCTCTTTATAATGTTGGAAATATTTTAAAAAAAAATTAAATGTTTTCTTTGAGCCAATTTTTTACTGTATCGTAATCAGATGCTCCAGCTTTTTGTGAAATCACTTTTCCATTCTTCATTATAAACATTTGAGGTATAGATCTAATACCAAATTCAGTTGCGGTATTAACACCTTCTTTGTCTATTTCCATAGAAACAAAATGAACTTCTGGCATTTCCTCAGAAATTTTTTCAACTATAGGGGTAAGTTGATGGCAGGGTCCGCAAAAATCTGCCTGAAATTTTATTACCGTTGTTTTAGAGTTTTCTAAAACTTCACTTTTATAGTTTGCATCTGCAATTTTTTTTATGGCCATACAACCTACTTAAGTATTTTTTATTTTTTGTCAACTACGCAGATGAGTAATGTTTTTCTAATTCTTCAACGTATGCGTTAATCTCATCTAAAATTTTTAATTTTTCTGGTTCACTTTGTTTTTCAAACTTAGCTCTTAAAGTGTCTATTTCACTATACGTTCTTGGGATTGTATTCCATTTTTCATTGTTTGTGCTTAAAATTTTTTTTGCGATATCTTTATGTATTAAATTATAATCTGATTTACTCAAAGCTTCAGGTTTCTCCGTATATAATAACTTTTTTCCAAAATATTGCAGTCTTTCGTCCTTAAATTTGGAAACTACTTGTAATTTTTTATTCCAATCCGCTGAATGAAACTCAAGCATAATTTTATTATCTTCTGATGTGGTAAACTTAGCATAAATGCTTTCCTCATTGTACAGATCTTCCTGTGATTTGCTTTGTTCTTTTTCTTCTGCCTCAGAACGTTTAATGGATTCAATTTTTTCTGCAAATTTCTTATTTTCTTTAACTCTTTTTGCTCTTGCTCCTAACTTAGTCGTTCCTATTACTTTATATTCGTCAAATTTATCTCCGTAAGAAGGATTCATTATAACAGGGTGCTTATTATGTCTTACAGTTCTAATAAATTTAGGCTGTTTTTTCATTGCAGCTTCTAATTCATTCAATGACATTTTTAAATAAGGCTCGGGATCATGTTTTAAATCAAAGCATAATGGCCATTGATATTGAGGATGTTGGCAAACAAAAGATTGAACATATGGGCGACTTTTTCCATAAAAATATTCATTAGTACAAAATAATAATTCTTTCTTAATTAATTCTAATGATTGAGTTTTATCCATAGTGAGCATACTTGCTTTCCAAACATTCGGAGCTTTTTTGGAAATTAATTTTGCTATTCCAATTGTTGCGATTACATCACCGATTGCTGAATGGGCAGCATCACCATGCTCGATGCCATTCATCGGCGCCATTTGATCTAATTTATAAACAGCATTACCTTTTGTATTAATTGGATTTTTTAGAGTTTTTGGATAATAAAGATTAGCAGCTCGTGCTAGACTCAAAATATCTCCTCTTGTATTTCCATTCGTACTTGTGATGTAAGGGTATTCTAAGGTTTGAAAAAGTGTACACCTTAGAAACTCTTCATCAAATTCTATACTATTAAATCCAATGTATGTAGCTTTGCCCCATCGTTTTAAAGTTTCGACAAATTGTCTTATCATCTCATAATGGGATAAATTTGATTCCTTTAGCATTTTTGGTGTTGATTTATTTACAATCAAAGCCATAGCCTCTGGGATAATTCCTGGGTTTAATCTACATCTTACATCAAAGCGATCTAATTCGTCCAAGTTATCGTTTGTTAAAACTGCTCCAATTTGAATTATTTGACCCCAGTATTTATTAGATGAACTGGTCTCGAAATCGTAAAAGACAAAATTTGACATAAATTTAATTATTTACAGCTTCTTTGATACCGTAAGATGACATCTGAGTAGTTGGTGGATCTGGATCATCATCATCGTCACTAAAAAGACTTTCTTTGGGATTCTTGATTGAACTAAGGCTATTCATTATTGCTCGTGCATCTCTTCCAAAGCTATCTACATTGCCGATAGCCTGCTCTAATTTTTTTCTTAGATCTTTGATATTCTCAAAGTGTTTGTCAAATCTCGTGGTTATTGTTCTTAAGTCTGTATAAATTTGTGTAGCATGTTTCTGCACCTTTAATGTTTGAAATCCTAAACTATAAGCTTGTAAAAGAGCTGATAATGTATTTGGACCTGAAATTGTTACTTTATACTTATTTCTAAGTTCTTCTAACAATAATTCTTTAGTTTTAGGATCTCTATAACTTGAAAGTTCTGCAAAAAGTCCTTCTGTGGGAACATACACAATTGCAAAATCTGTGCTTTTGGGTGGCGATATATACTTTGAGTTTACTGACTTAGCTTTTAATCTAAATGCTGCCGCTAAATCTTTTCTTGCTTCTGCTTGAGCGTCCTTATCATTAGCATTATATGCATCGTCAATAGCTTTATATTTTTCTACTGGCCAATGACTATCGATTGGCAACATTACATCTTGGAGCTTAATAGCAAATTCAACTGTCTCTGAAGTTTCCTCAGGTTTCATTTTAACGTTAGCTATAAATTGTGACGCTGGCAGTAAATCTTTTAATAGCGAACCAAGTCCAAACTCGGCTAAAGTACCGTAAGTTTTTACTCCACTTAAAATTTTGCTGAAATTATCTTGGCTTCTATTTAATTCACCTACTTGTTGATTAAAAACTCCAACTTTTTCATCTACTTTAGTAAGAGCCCCTGTCATATCTTTAGCTATCTCCTTGCTCATAGAACCAAATGACTGACTAAAAGAATTTTTTAATGAGTTAACTTCATCTTTAAAAATCTGGCTACTATCTATTTGTTCAGGTTGTTTACGCTTAAACAGAAGTATAACTGCAATTAAGTTGCCTACTAGTAGGCATATAACTATAGCGATAAGTATCGAATCCATAAATGATTATATATCATTTATGATATTAATTCTAAATGATTGGTTTTATGATTTATTTTCTTGGCTGGATAAGTCTGCCCCTGTATCAGGGTCAAGCTCAATACCTAGCGGAGTAATATCTTTTGGTAATGGAGTAAAAGAACTATCTGGATTTTCCTCATATTCACTTCGTGTTATTCGGTAAAGGCCGAAGATAACCATTAGAGTTAAAAATAAAATAATGTAAACAAAAAAACCATTAGCGCCAAGCAACTTCATTGTTACAGAGCACAATATTGGTCCAAATATTGCCCCTACTCCAAAAACTATATTTAAGCCAGATCCAGCAGCTACGAATTTATCTTTTGTAATATTATCGTTTACGTATGCAAGAATAATAGGGAAAAAAGTAAGTGTCATGCCCGCCATTAATGTAATACTTAAAAATAATTTTGTTTTTTCCAATGTAGTAGAAAAATAATTAAACTTAGTTAGATTCTGAGTAAAAGCATTAGAAAATGATGTTCCTGAAAATAGTATTGCTAATATACAAAAAATAATCGCGAGTATTCCGCTAGCTATAATGACCTTTCTACGATCCATTCTGTCAGAGACATAACCAATCGGCCATTGAAAAATAGCTCCTGCAGCTACTATCAGAGTAAGAAGTATTGAAATTTCATAAATTGTTAAATTCATGTTAGCCGCATACACTGAAGCAAGAGTT
>Ga0233444_10004804_pt1 | contig 12761 bp, 10 predicted proteins | sample SI_124_October20_6_FD_182792 | JGI IMG/M metagenome (GOLD analysis project Ga0233444, IMG submission 182792) | Seawater microbial communities from Saanich Inlet, British Columbia, Canada - SI_124_October2016_10_MG | ecosystem: Environmental > Aquatic > Marine > Inlet | place: Canada: British...
TTTTTTTCTTAGCTGATGGATCGGCTTCACATTCTGAATTTAATGAAAAATTTCTTTGATAAGTTGAATACATATAAGGAGTAAACGATTTAAATTCAGCTGCACAAGTATCAACCTTCTTAAATACTGGTAATATTTTAAGCGCTGTTCTCTTTCGTCTAACAACATCTTCAGAAGTTTTTGTAAGTTCAGACAGCTTTTTATCAGAAAAACCAATTGATTTAATACGGTTAAACTCATTAAATTCTTTAGGTAATCCTTTACTTTTAATTTTAGTTTCATTATCTACAATTTCTTTAATTTGTTCTAAGAACCATGGATCAATTTTAGATAAAGTAAATATTCTCTTTAAATCGATCTTTTTTCTAATTGCTTCAGCAACTAGTAAGATTTTATTTGGAATACTTTCTTTAAGCTTCTTTTCAATTTGTTTTTTGTTTAGATCAAATATTCTATCTAATCCTGAAAACCCTGTTTCAAGTGAAACCAGTGCTTTTTGAAGCGACTCTTTAAAGTTTCTACCGATTGCCATTGCCTCACCAACAGATTTCATTGATGTGCCTAAAGTTGCAGGAGAAGTTGAAAATTTTTCAAATGTAAATCTTGGAATTTTAGTTACCACATAATCAATACTGGGTTCAAATGATGCAGGAGTTACTTTTGTGATTTCATTTTTTAATTCATCCAAAGTGTAACCAACAGCAAGTTTTGCTGCAACTTTTGCAATTGGAAATCCAGTTGCTTTTGATGCAAGTGCAGATGAACGTGAAACTCTTGGGTTCATCTCAATTACAACCATTCGACCATTTTTTGGATTAATTGCGAACTGAACATTTGATCCACCTGTCTCAACTCCAATTTTTCTTAAACATGCAATAGATGCATTTCTCATTACTTGGTATTCTTTATCGGTTAAGGTGAGAGCAGGGGCAACAGTCACTGAGTCCCCGGTATGAATTCCCATCGGATCAATATTTTCAATTGAACAGATAATGATACAATTATCTTTTTTATCTCTTACAACCTCCATCTCAAATTCTTTCCAACCTTCTAAGCATTCTTCAACTAGAACTTGGCTGACAGGAGATTCGTGCAATCCACTTTTTATAATTTTTAGATAATCTTTTTCATTTTTAGCAATTCCACCACCAAGACCCCCAAGTGTAAAAGCAGGTCTAATAATCGCTGGCAATCCTATCTTTTTTAAAACTTTAGATGCTTGGTTGATGTTATTGACGATTTCAGATTTAGGTAGATCTAAACCAATATCGATCATATTTTTTCTAAATTTCTTTCTATCTTCAGCGTTAGATATAGCTTTAGAATTTGCGCCAATTAATTCTATTTTATATTTCTTAAGAATTCCTTTTTTCTCAGCTTCCATTGCAAGGTTAAGGGCTGTTTGACCACCCATCGTTGGAAGAATTGCATCTGGCTTTTCTTTTTTAAGAATTTTTTCTAAAACTTCTAAAGTAATAGGCTCAATATAAGTTTTATCTGCAACATCAGGATCAGTCATTATCGTTGCGGGATTTGAGTTGATAAGCACAACTTTATAACCTTCATCTCTTAAAGCTTTGCAAGCTTGTGTTCCTGAGTAATCAAATTCACAAGCTTGACCAATAATAATTGGACCAGCTCCAACAACTAATATTTTTTTAAGATCTTTTCTTTTTGGCATTTTTTTTCATGTTGTTAATAAATTCTTGAAATAAATAAACACTGTCTTGTGGTCCAGGGTTTGACTCAGGGTGATATTGAACAGAAAATATTGGTTTGTTTTTTAATTTGATACCCTCAATACTGTTATCAAATAGAGATTTATGTGTAATTTGAATATTCTTTGGTAAATTTTCTTTAACTACTTCAAAGCCATGATTTTGACTAGTAATTTCAACATTATCATGAATTAAATTTTTAACTGGATGGTTAGCACCTCTATGACCCAATTTCATTTTTTTGGTCTTAGCACCTAATGTTAATGCAAGAATTTGATGGCCCAAACAAATACCAAATATTGGTAAATTTTTTTTAATTAAATCTTTAATTATATTAATTGCATATTTGCCAGTTGCAGCAGGATCTCCTGGACCATTAGATAAAAATATACCGTTTGGCTTAAGAGCTAAAATTTTATCAGAAGGTGTTTTGCACGAGACAACAGTTACTTTACAGTTAAAGTCAGAAAAATATCTTAAAATATTTTTCTTAATCCCATAATCAATTGCAACTACATGAAATATATTATTGTTATTTTTAATGAAACCTGCCTCTTTTTTCCAAGTTTTAAGGCCCTTCCAAATATAACTCTTTGGTGTTGTAACTTTTTCTGCAAGATCAAGATTTTTTAATCCACTCCACTTAATTGTTGAATTAGTTAATTTGCTAATATTGAATTTACCATGTTTGTTGTAAGCAATAGTTCCTTTTGGGGCACCTTTATCTCTTATGAAATTAGTTAAACTTCTGGTATCCAATCCTGTAATTCCAACTATTTTGTTCTTCTTCAGCCACGCATCTAGATTTTGAAAAGATCTATAGTTCGAGGGAGAAGTTATCTCTGAATTAATCACTACTCCTTTAGTCCATATTTTATCAGACTCGTGATCTTCTTTATTTGTTCCAACATTTCCAATATGAGGAAAGGTAAAGTTTATGATTTGCCCAGCATAAGAAGGATCTGACATAATTTCTTGGTAGCCTGTTAATGATGTATTAAAGCAAACTTCTCCTGTAGCATTACCCTGGTAACCAATCCCTATTCCTTTAAAAACCCTTTTGTTTTCAAGAACTAAAATGCCTGTGCTGATTTGTGAATTATTTGAGTTAGATTTTTTTGCTTTTTTAATCAATTACAACTCTTGAGTTAGAGGTTAATACAATAATTGCATTATTATCGCAACAGAGATGTATTATAAAATTGTAAAAAAACAATTTTTCTTTTGAAGAATTTTATCTTTCAAGTAGATTAAAAAAATTATGACATTGAAAGAAACTATCGAGACTGAATACAAAAATGCTTTAAAAGCTAAAGATAAAACTAAAATATCAACCTACAGGTTAATTTTATCATCGATTAAAGATTTAGATATTGTGAACAGGTCAGGTCCTAACAAGAAAGATACTGATGATGAGGATATCAAGAAGCTTTTAAAAAAAATGGTTAAGCAAAGAGCCGAATCGATAGATATCTATAAAAAAAATAACAGAACAGATCTTTTAGAAGTTGAACAAAATGAACTTGATATTTTAGCGGGTTTTTTACCTAACCAACTTAGTCAAGAAGAAACGAAAAAAATATGTGCTGATGTTATCTCAAAACTTGGGGCAAGTTCAGTGAAAGATATGGGCAAGGTAATGGGAGAACTAAAAAAAATACATGCTGATGATATTGATTTTGCAAAAGCAGGTCCTCTAATTAAGGAATTATTAAATAGTTAATGAAATACCCAAAAGAGTATCTTGATGAAATTAAAACAAGGCTTAAAGTTTCAACAGTTGTATCTAAATCCGTAGCTTTAAAAAAAAGAGGCAAAGAATATGTTGGCCTCTCTCCTTTTAAAACAGAAAAAACTCCTTCTTTTACTGTCAATGACGAAAAAGAATTTTACCATTGTTTTGCAACCTCAGAGCATGGAAATATTTTTGATTTTGTAATGAAAACTCAAAATTTTAAGTTTGGTGAAGCAGTTAAACATTTAGCTCAATTAGCAGGCATGCAACCTTACATGTTTTCAAAACAAGATGAGGAGAGAGAAAAAAAATGGAAAGAATATTTATCAATTTATAGCCAATATGTTGATTTTTATCATAGTGAGCTTTTAAAAAATGAAAAATATTCAAACGCTAGAGACTATTTAAAAAATAGATCTTTAGGCAGAGAAGAAGTTAAAAAATTTAAAATTGGCTACATAGAAAAAAATCCTAGTTTTTTTGATAAATTAAAAAATGAATTCAGCGAACAAGCTTTAGTGGAAAGTGGATTGTTTTATCTAGATGAAAAAAAGAATATATATGTAGAGAGATTTAGGGGCAGGTTAATTTTTCCAATAAATAATATTTCTGGACAACCCATTGCTTTAGGTGGAAGAATAATAGAAAATTTAGATTACTTAGCAAAATATATTAATTCACCTGAAACAATTTTTTTTAAAAAGGGTTCAAATCTATACAATTTAGATTTAGCTAGAAAATTATCTAATAAATTAGATCACATTTATTTAGTTGAAGGATATATGGATGTTGTTGGATTGAGTAAAAATGGAATTGAAAATGTGGTTGCTAACCTTGGAACATCACTTACAGATAAACAAATCCTTACTTTAAATCAGTTCTTTGATGATATTATAATTTGTTTTGATGGTGATGAGAGCGGATATAAAGCTGCTTTAAGAGCTGCTGAAAACTCTATAAGGGAATTAAAACCTGAAAAACAAATATCGTTTTTATTTTTACCAGATAAAGAAGATCCTGATAGTTATGTTAATAAACACGGCAAAAACTATTTTGTAGATTTTACAAAACAAAGCAAACTATCCATTCATCAATTTATTTTTGGTCACTATAAAAAACAAACTGAAAATAATCCTTCTTCAATGGCAATATTTGAGAAAAAACTTAGATCTATAGCAAACACGATTAAAGATGATTTTATTAAAAAATACGTCCTTGAATATTTTTTGGAGAAAATTGCAGAGTTAACACCTCATTCTAATCAAAATAAAAAAAAGTTTTATGTAAAAAATACAAAATCACTTGATTCAACTAAAAAATATTTTAATGAAAGCCAGTCCATATCAGGTGTAGAGTTGAAAGAGTTTTCCTTACTGTATTTACTTTTGAATAACCTATCTTTTTTCCAAGCAAATATTCACTTAATTGAAAACATTAAATTATTCACAGAAATAAATAAACAAATATTCAACTCTATTATAGAGAGATTAAAGACTGGTGAGCAAATGACTATCGAAGGTCTAAATTTGGATAAACAACTATTAGATAAAATAAATAAGTTTGCTCCAATCAAACATATTCTTAAAAATAAACTTGATAATGATGATCAAGTGATTGAACTGCTAGATGATATTTCAAAAGATTTATTCAATTATGATTTAGAGTTCAGAATCCAAGAATTAGAATCTAGGTTTTCAAAGGATATGAGCGAAACAACATTTAATGAGCTAAAAGAGCTTAAAAACGAGAGAAAAATCAATTAATCTGAATAAATTAGCAATGGATTTTTGTTAATTTGATATTATATAAGTCTTTCAAACTTATATTGCTGTGGAAAGAATAATTACTAAATCATTTGCTAGATTGATGGGTCGTGGAACTCATAGAGGATTCATAACTTACGAAGAATTAAATAAATCACTAGGAAAAAGAAATCTATCTGATGAAAATTTATCACAAGCATTCATTCATATCTTGGATGAAGGTGTTGCATTAGTTGAAAAGAAATCTGATTTCAAGGTTTTAAGAAAAAAAGAAGGATCGTCTAAAGAAGAAGGCAAGACGATGGAGAAAAGTGATGATCCTATCAGAATGTATTTACGAGAAATGGGAGGTGTAGAGTTACTTTCAAGAGAAGGTGAAATTGCAATTGCAAAAAGAATTGAAGCTGGGAAGGATGTAATGTTGATTGCATTGTCTCAGAGCCCTATGACCGCTCAACAGTTTTACGAATGGAATGATCAATTACAGAAAGATGAAATTTTAGTTAGAGAAATTATTGATATTGATACTAATTATATGGAAGACGAGTCGACAGGACCTAGCGCAAAACAAAAAAATGCAGGTGAGACAGACAAAGATGAAAACTCTAGTGATGGTGATGATGATGATTTTAACCCAACACTTGCTGCCATGGAAACTGAAATTAAACCAAAAGTTTTAAAAACAGTTAATACATTAACTAAAGAATATACAAAATTAATAAAATACCAAAAAGAAAAACTTGATTGTGTTTTGAATTCTCAAAATTTTTCTCCCGCAAAAGAAAAAGGATATCAAAAAATTGTAGATGATATCTTGGAAAATATTAAATCGCTTCAATTATCGCCTTCAGTTTTAGAGGGGTTAGTTCAAAAACATTATGTTGAAAATAAAAAAATTATATCTTTAGAAGGAAATCTTTTAAGATTAGCGATGGATCACAACATTCCAAGAAATGAGTTTATTAAGTTTTATATTGGTAACGAAATTAACCCGAATCTAAAAAAGTTTTTAGATACCAATTCAATTTGGAAACAGTTTTTTGCAAAAAATAAGGATGAATTCAAAAATATTAGAGAAAGATTAATTGAGATTAGTCATAAATTAGGAATGTCTGTAACTGATTTTAAAAAATTAGTTAGCAGAGTTCAAAAAGGTGAAAAAGAGTCAAGAATTGCTAAAAAAGAAATGGTTGAAGCTAATTTAAGATTAGTAATATCAATTGCTAAAAAATATACGAATAGAGGTCTTCAGTTTTTAGATTTAATTCAAGAGGGTAATATTGGTTTGATGAAAGCGGTTGATAAATTTGAGTACAGAAGAGGATACAAGTTTTCTACTTATGCTACCTGGTGGATTAGGCAAGCTATTACAAGATCAATTGCTGATCAGGCCAGAACTATTAGAATTCCAGTTCATATGATTGAAACAATCAATAAGATTGTTAGAACACAAAGATTAATTTTAAGTGAGTTTGGAAGAGAAGCAACCCCTGAAGAATTAGCTCAAAAACTTAGAATGCCACTAGATAAAGTAAGAAAAGTTTTAAAAATTTCAAAAGAACCAGTTTCTCTTGAAAAACCAGTAGGTGATGAAGAGGATAGCAGTTTAGGAGATTTCATAGAAGACACAAAGGCATTAGCACCTTTGGAGCAAGCTATTAAATCTAATCTTGGAGAAGCAACAACTAAAATTTTATCGACATTAACTCCAAGAGAAGAAAGAGTTTTAAGAATGAGGTTTGGAGTTGGAATGAACACAGATCATACATTAGAAGAAGTTGGTCTTCAGTTTTCTGTTACTAGAGAAAGAATTAGACAAATTGAGGCAAAAGCTCTTAGAAAACTGAAACACCCTAGCAGATCTAAACAGTTAAAAAGTTTCTTAGAAAGTTAATCTTACTGGGCCGTTAGCTCAATAGTAGAGTACTGCATTGACATTGCAGGGGTAGTTGGAGCGTAACCAACACGGCCCACCATTTTATAATTATCTATAATTGATAACCTAACAAAAATGGTATAGTTAAAAGTAAATTTTGGGCCTGTAGCTCAGTTGGTTAGAGCAGTACACTCATAATGTATTGGTCCCAGGTTCGAGTCCTGGCGGGCCCACCAAAAATTTATTAATTCAACTAGAGGTTTATTAATAATTTAATTTAAAATGTATTAAATTTATTTATTATAATAAAAGATGTTTTTCAGATGAATATCAATTTAAAAATACTACCAAAATATGCTTATTTAGTTTCATCTCTAATTGCTTCAATTATTTTTTTTTATTTCTCATATAAAGCAGTTGTTACTTATTTAATTCATAAAGAGCTCTATGGAGATGGCATGGATGTTTTAGTATCTCTAAGAGCAGCACTTGCAGGTGTAATGTTATTGTTAATTGTTTTCTTTTTTCAATTTATAAAAATTAAAGATCTTATAAGTCAGAGGACAATTATTAGAGGTATTTTCATTGGATGGTCTAGTTTATTTATTATATTAATAATTGTAAATCCAAGTTTAATCTCATTTATAGTTCTGAGTGGAATTGCAGGAATAGTCAATTTGATAGCATTATTTAGCTTAGTTGATTTAATTAAAGAGGATAGGAATTCTCTTACTGATAAAGAGATTTTTCTTTTACAGCAATTAGCTAGCAAAAAATAATTATTTAATTATAAATTCTTTTAATACTTTAAATAAAGAATTAATCTCTCCATCATTTGAATTTAGAATAGATGCAAACTCCTCTTTTTGAGTTCTTACCAAACTAAGTCCTTCAATAATTAAATCTCTAATTAATGGATTATCAGGATTTTTTGTGTAGATTCTCCAATCAATTTTAACTTCTGGTCTTTCAGATGTTCCAACTAGCAAACTGTTAACTATCGTGTAGTTCTTACTTAAAACTTTTTTATTTTGGACTTCAATCTTTGGATTAGTGTACTCAGATAACCTACTTGAAAAACTTTTTAAAAAATAATCCTCAAATAAATCTAAATACTCATTTTTTTGGTTTTCACTTAAATTTTTTCTAAAGGATCCTAGCGTATAAAATCCAATACCTCTTATATCAACAGTATCTTTAGCTATTAATTTTAATTTATTAATTTTATCCTCTTTAGAAATGTTTTTAGCAAGAACCTCTGAAGCTCTGTTTACTGTAGATTGAACAAATACATCTGGCTCAACAGATTGAGCATAAACATAATTTAAATTTAACAATAGTAATAAAATAAAAATTTTTTTAATATTCATTGATTATTTAGATTTTATTGATTTTCTAATTCTTCCCAACCGTCTTCATCTTTATAAAGTATTTCTAAATTTCCTTGTTGATTATTTTTAATTTTATTTTCTCTATCTTGCAAATATAAACTCCTTATAGAAGCATAAAAATCTAAGGAATTATTTTCAAGGTTGTCAAATGACTCAATATTATTTGCTCTAAAATCAATACCACTAACAGCCTTGGAGCCCATGAATAATCCTTCACTTAAAAATTCATTATTTCCATGAACTGATGCGTTATACCAAGGGTCTCCACCCATTACATTTACAAAAGATCCAGCAGTATCTCTAATTGTTGAAGGACCTAAGACTGGAAGAACAAAATAACAACCAGGTCCAAAACCCCAAGCACCCAAAGTTTGACCGTAATCTTCTCTCTCATATTTTGGAAAACCTAATTTGTTTGCAACATCGATGGTACCAAAAAGTCCTAGAGTTGAGTTTACAGCTAGTCTTGCGGTATTTATAATTGCCGTACGCATGTCTCCTTGTAAAATATTATTAGGTATTGTTATTAGATTGGATAAGTTCGTAACAGCATTACCAGCACTTTTCTGGATTGGATCAGGTAAATTTCTATAACTTTTGGCGACTGGTTTAATGATCGATTTATCAATTTTTTGATTAAATGAAAATGTAACTCTGTTAAGTTTTTCAAAGCAATCTTTTATTTTTTCAGGCTGCTCTTTGTTTAAAGTCAATTCTCCATCCGAACCCGCATAGACATTAAAAGACACTAAACAAATACCTATTATTATAAGAATTAAATTTTTAAACATATATTTATTATATTATATTAAAGTTAATTATTAAATATTTTTTAATTATAAATGATGTCTTTAAAGTGTTGATAAAAAGTCAAAATTATACCTCTACACATATATGAAAACGAAAATAAAATATTCACCAAATTTTGACCCAAAAAAAAGAAAGCCAAAGAATATCAAATTTATAATTTTTCATTATACAGGAATGAAAAAAGAAATTGATGCAATTAATAAATTAACAAACGAAGGGTCAAAAGTAAGTAGTCATTATTTTATAAAAAAGAATGGAGAAATATTAACTCTGGTTCCCGATCTATATACTTCTTGGCATGCTGGAATTTCAAGTTGGAAAAAATTTAAATCTATAAACAGATATTCTATTGGTATTGAAATTAGTAATATTGGACATGATTATGATTATGAAAATTTTAATAAAAAACAAATAAAATCAATTGCAAGATTGAGTAATTTTTTAATAAGAAAATATAAAATAAAATCTAATTTTATTTTAGGACATTCAGATATTGCTCCAGATAGAAAGATGGATCCTGGAGAAAAATTTCCTTGGAAATATTTGGCTAAAAAAAAAATTGGTCTATGGCATGATTTAGATCATAAAAAGATTAAAGAAGAAAGAATGAAAAATATAAAAGAATTGGATAAAAAAAATTTTATTAGTTATTTATATAAGATGGGATATCCAAGAAATATCAAAATTCCCAAAACTAGATATACTAAAATTTTAACAAAAGCTTTTCAAAGACGATTTAGACAAGAGTTAATAAACGGGACTATTGATAAAGAATGTTTATTAATAAGCCAGAATCTAATTAAAAAATTTAATTAAATTTTCTTGAAATTTTTAGGTTTAGTAATATGTTTTGGTTGCCAGATAAATGATTTATCGCTTTAAAATATTAAAGAGGAAAGTCCGGGCTCCACAAGGATACAGTGCCAGATAATACCTGGCGGGGGTAACCCTAGGGATAGTGCCACAGAAAATAAACCGCCATAACATGGCAAGGGTGAAAAGGTGTGGTAAGAGCACACCGGTTCTATTGGTAACAATGAACGCTGGAAAACCCCACTGGGAGCAAGACTAAGTAGAGATGACATTGTTGCAAAACTAAAAGCCATCCTTGGCTAGTCATCAGGGTTAGTTGCTTGAGCTTAAGAGTGATCTTAAGCCTAGACAAATGATAGGTTTAAATGACAGAACCCGGCTTATAGTTTATCTGGCAAAAGTCCTTAAAGATAATTTTCAACATAAGCAAATGTTCTTACTTTGATTCACTATTGAGTCAGCTTTGTTCTTATTTATTCTTTTTATCATTTGTAATCTGTCATTTTAATTTGATTTTTATTAAACGTTTGATATCAAAAAAAATTACAAATAACTGTGAAAAATCAATAATAATCAGTATTTGACACGATATTAAATAACCCATATATTCCCATATATTCCCAATTATGGAATTTTATAATTATAAAATATATGTTTTTATCAACTTACGAGAACAAATTAGACAAAAAGGGGAGAGTTTCTGTGCCTGCTAGTTTTAGATCTCATTTGTCTAATTTAGGATACAATGGAGTTATTTGTTATCCATCATTTAATAATTCATCAATTGAAGCATGCTCTCAAGATAGAATTGAAAAAATTTCAACAGCTATAGATTCTTTAAATCCATTTGAAGAAAAAAGAGATTTTTTTGCCACATCTATTCTAGCTGAGAGTACTAATTTACAATTTGATAGCGAAGGAAGGATTTTAATTTCATCAAAATTATTAAAACATGCAAAAATAAAAAATAGCATGCTATTTGTTGGCCAAGGCCAAACCTTTCAAATTTGGGAGCCAGCAACATTTGAAAAATTTAAGGTAACAGCAAAAAAAAAAGCAAATTTAAACAGAGCAAACCTTAAATGGGAAAAACATTTTAACAATAACGAGGGGAAATAACAGATGACAATTAACTTTAAAGCACCGGAAATTAAGGAGCTACAGCCACGACTTTTAGTAATGGGAGTTGGTGGAGCAGGTGGAAACGCGATTAATGAAATGATTGAAAGTAATCTACAAGGTGTAGAATTTATTGCAGTCAATACTGATGCGCAAGATTTAAAGTTAAGTAAAGCCAAAACAAGAATTCAAATTGGATTAAATTTAACTAAGGGTTTAGGAGCTGGTGCAAAACTAGATATTGGTCAAGCAGCAGCAGACGAGTCATTAAACGAAATTATAAATACTTTGCAAGGTGCAAACATGGTTTTTATTGCTGCTGGTATGGGTGGTGGAACGGGCACTGGTGCTGCTCATGTAATCGCCAGAGCTGCAAAAGAACTAAATATTTTAACTGTAGGTGTTGTGACACTTCCATTCTTATATGAAGGCCCCTCTAGAATGAGAAGAGCACAACAAGGTTTGGAAGAATTAAGAAAGCATGTTGATACAATTATAGTAATTCCAAATCAAAACTTATTTAAAATTGCCAATGAACAAACAACATTTGAAGACTCATTCAATCTTTCAAATAATGTTTTGATGCATGGTGTTCAAAGTATAACTGATCTAATGGTGAGACCAGGTTTAATCAATCTTGATTTTGCTGATGTAGAAACTGTTATGGCTTCAATGGGTAAAGCAATGATGGGAACTGGTGAAGCAGAAGGAGAAGGTAGAGCACTTAAAGCAGCAGAGATGGCGGTGAGTAACCCACTAATTGATGATTATACTCTTAAGGGAGCAAAAGGATTATTAGTTAATATTACTGGTGGTAAAGATCTTAAACTTTTTGAAGTTGATGAAGCAGTCAATAAGGTTAGAGCTGAAGTTGATCCAGAAGCAGAATTAATTATTGGAGCAATTACTGACGCTGAATTAGATGGAAAAATGAGAGTTTCGATTGTAGCTACATCTTTAGATGGTCAACAACCAGAAACCAAATCTGTGATAAATATGGTGCACCGTATTCAAAATAGAAACCCAGGTTATTCAGATTTTTCAAATCTTGGATCATCTGCATCTTTTAACTTTTCAAATTCAATTTCAAATCCTGTTTCACATGGAGCTAATGCGCTAAAACTAGATAATGAGGTTGTTCAAGAACAAAATCAAGATCATTTTAGCTCAAATGTTTCATCTGAAGAGGCAATACATAACAATAATCTTGAAACTGAAAGTGTTGTTGAAGATAGTTCTGTAAATGAAATGGAAAAATCTTTTACACAAGAAGCTGTAGAAACACCCCAAGAACAAATGGTTGAAGAGAGTGTAGAAGAAGATGTTTCAAATGATCTAAAAGAATTTGGTGTAGATTCGGATGCACCAGATTTATTTAGTTCAGAAACTGAAAATTCAAGCTCAGAGGGTTTATTATCTTCAAGCGATGAAGAAGATGATGATCTTGAGATACCAGCATTTTTAAGAAGACAAAAAAATTAATGGTCTTTAAAGAAATAAATGGAAGCCACCATAGTACCGAAAGTGCGAAAGCAT
>Ga0233444_10004805_pt1 | contig 12759 bp, 11 predicted proteins | sample SI_124_October20_6_FD_182792 | JGI IMG/M metagenome (GOLD analysis project Ga0233444, IMG submission 182792) | Seawater microbial communities from Saanich Inlet, British Columbia, Canada - SI_124_October2016_10_MG | ecosystem: Environmental > Aquatic > Marine > Inlet | place: Canada: British...
TCTAGTTGGTATGACAGATAATGAACGCCTTATCATCACCACCGTCTGGAACGACATGACTTTACGGCTAAAGCTAGAGGACGATCCCTATAGCCTAACTCAATCTGAGCTAGATGGACTTAAACAAAACGACAGGCTGAACGCAAAGATTCATGCGTTAACACAGGACGTGCTGGATCAACGCTTACTGCCAATAACCGCAAAACATCACGTATAACTTATGTGACACCCCATGCGTGGGCCACTGGGGGTACGGTGGGTATCTATACACGTGCTCTCACACAAATGCTGTCTGGGAGAGGGAGAGCTAAACCCTTACTGAATGGCGCCAATTATTAAGGGCATAGATTCAGGCTGCGCCAGCAATCCAATGCAAGTTCTCATTCGTCTAACAGAACCACTCTGGTGAATGTATTTATAAAAATAGTTCCAAAAGTTTTGAGGCAAATTCACTTGGTAAAACGGCGACGCCAAAAACGATGCAAGCAAATAGTAGTTTCACTGGAAGCCCCTCCTAACAGACTACAATATAAGCCACACTTTGAAGCAAGTTCCTAGACACAAAACTCCGATCACCAATCTACTGCGCTAGGCATTAGCATATCAGCGAGGATGTGACCCGATACTGACAATGAATTGTGTCCATCGAAAAACTGCATTTCACGTCCATATTCCATGGCAGAAAATAGAGAACCTTCTGGTGCTCGTTTCTCACAATGAGCCAATACAGCTTCGAATTTCAAAAAGTCTTGATGATTGTTCATGTGGGTCATTGGATACCACATATTGATGTCTGTCAAATAAAATACACCACAGGTGGCACTGTCAGACAAAACTAACTTGAGACGGGGCGAGCGGCCTCGTAGCCTCGCCGAATGAAAAAACACTCTTTGGCTTCAACAAAAGGGACTAAAGGGGCTGTTGGTGTTCTTGTTGTTGACCATTGGTTAACGATTGCGTCTGTGCGCATGTTGCGCATGAGTTTTCTATAGACTTCTTTGGTGGACTTACGCTGACTTAGAGTTACTGAAAGTATATGCGCAACGGACGCACAGACGCATTTCTGGGGATTTAGTTGGGATTTAGGGACGAGAAGCGATAGAAAACCGAACATAAAGCATCACAGCCAGGCGGATGATCTCTGGGCTCGTTTTGAAGTACCTGAATGGAGCGCGTTTTGTCATACGGAGAGGCTACGAAACCGCTCACCCCGTCTCAAGTTAGTTTTGTCTGACAATACCCTACAGAAGACTTGCGACAACCAATGTTGTTCTCAGGCCTTAAGACCAAGTTCAATCGGCTCACAGTGATTGCTAAAGGCGGATATGCTGCGAATGCTTGTATTACCACACCATGGGCTGCCTTGGCTCGCATGGCCCAACCAGATTGTCACGCCAAACTGGGAGTTGGATTTGCCATTGTTCCAGTAAGACCGTGAACCATGATCCGATCCAGAATATAAGGAAACCAAGCTATTGCGATCCAGATAGCAGAGAGACTTGTATAAAACTCCAGCGAGGACATATAAGCTTTCCTTTTACCTTCAGTAACGCAGAAGTGCCTTTTAAAGAACAGTAATATTGGAATTGTATAGGTAATCTAGTCTGTGTGTTGAAGTGGTGTGCCAGAAGTCCAAGAATTACGCTAGAGAGCCAAATGCCGTAACTGTGGCGTGAAGTATAACGACACTTATCAGACTATCAAGTCGGGTGTGGAGTTCTCAGTTCTTATTTTTCCCATGGCCAAACTATTGTGGTAAATTGCTCTAACATCGATTTTCTTTTTTTAAGAACTGTTTCAATTTCTGAGGAGCTGACATCGGCTTGAGACCGCTTAAAATTTTGATCACTCAATTCATCGTTTTTTTTGCTCCCTGGCCACAAGTTCGCAAAAACATCGGTAAATCCAGATTTTTTAACATTTTCATCAGTCACTGCCCGATCAGTGCCATCGGGAAGACCAACTTGATCAGTCTCTTTGTTTCCAAGCTTAAAAAATGATCCTTCATATAAAACGTGTTTACCGTCGGCGTTCTTTTTAAAGGTGATGCCCTTAAGGGACGTATTCTCTCTTTTCTTTTCTATGGAAGAAACAGCATCAGCCTCGTTATTCAGTTTTCTGTTATCCGTGCAGCCGAAGAGGAAGAAAATACAGGTAAGAAAAATTATATTTTTTTGATACACGGAGTTCTCCTTAATAATTAATCGAAGCACTGCAATCATAACAATGCATACTTATCATCTTGCACTTTTAGTTTTAATATTGATCAAGAGTCCAGCTTTTCACAGCCAAAACATACAAAATTCCGTCAAACTGAACCAGCTATATTTTCTGCTTACCTGACATATTCAGTGTGAATGTGGGCAGCTCAGCTATGCGCTCAATAGTTGGCGCCACTCAGCGAGAGCAGCGGCTCGGTTTAGCTTTAAATTGGTGCGTAAGTAGAAGTGGCGTTAGGGCAGCCCCGCGCAGCCAATCGGTCCCCTACAGCCAACCCGTGGATCGCCTTAAGCGGTCCGGAGTGGCCTCCAGTGGGAAAATAGCATACCGTAAGGCGGATGATCTCTGGGCTCGTTTTAAAGTATCTGAATGGAGAGTGTTTTGTCATATGGCAAGGCTACGAAACAGCCCGCCCCGTCTCAGGTTTGTTTTGTCTGACGGTGCCTTCTCAAGTGTTAATCACGCGATGACACCTTTTGCGCGCCAGTCATCAAAAATTTCCAGCGCTTTGTCCGCAAATTCCGCGTCATTGATGTGGCATTCTATCCGATGAACAAACACGTTGCTTGGCAGTTTATGTTCCAGTTCCAGCAAAAACGCGTTTAGTCCAGCTTGATTATGTAAATCAGCACCCGCTCGGTCCCATTCTCCCAGACCCTTCTCAGGCAATAGCATGGCCACTGGCCCAGTTGCTTTGGCCAATTGCGCGCCATGCGCACGCGCCACCAACCGGCGTTCATCATCATTTAAGACAATCGAAGTCAGCAAGCGATTGTGTTCGTGTTTCAGGTGATCTGACCATTTGTCTGGCAAAGGTTGCCAACCAACGACATCAACAAGATCATAACATCCCGGCGCCACGATTTGCGGGGTGCCATTTAAGCCGGCATTGGTCAAACGATCCGCTCCAGCAGATATATTGGATCCGTGCACATGATTGCCCAATTCCTGTGTGCAAAGATCGAAAACACAAGCAAACGCCCCCTGTCCCGCGAGGCTTTCAAATGCGCGCCCCCCCATACCGGTTGCGTGGAACACGGCGACCTCAAAACCACGGGCTTCAAGCGCAGGCTTCAGCGGAATGACGTATTTTAACGCAGAGGTTCCCAGCGACATCATCCCGATCAAGGGTTTATCCGGATCTGGCATTTGCACCGCGCGTGCTGCGCCCAGAACGGCGCCTGCTGCTTGACTTAAGGACGCCTTGCATACGGAATTCAGGCCATAAAGCCCCCCGGCCCATAAAATCATTTGCGTATCGGCTGCCAACCGTTCCGCTGGGATGAGCGGTGAAAACGATACCGTGGACACAATGTATTTCGGCACCCCAAGCGGCACTGCGGAACATACATCCAACGCAAGGTCTGTCCCCATTGTACCGCCAAGGACAATCAACCCGTCAAATCGGCCTTCGGTGAACAATCGCGCTGCCAACAACGCCGCTCCTGTGGCCATAATCTGCATTGCCTGGTTTTCATTCCCCGAAGCGATAGCCGCTTGGATCGAACTTCCACCTTCTTGCGCAACATCGTGTTTGGAATAATCTGTTGGCTTGGATGGGTCACCCAACACAGACACGTCCATGGTGACCAATTGACCACCTTGCGCCTGGATCACTTCGGCCAAAAATCCTAACTCGTCATCTTTGGTGTCATAGGTGCCAATTACCAAAATGGTCTTGTTCATCATTGCACAGCCCCAACAGTTTGATCCACTTAGGTCTCAGAAGGAGATATTTATGAATCTTATGCAAGGATTTTTCGGAGCCAATGTCACGGGGTCCGGGGTTGCCGTGTCCAATCCTCAAACCTTCACTCAAAAATGGCCTGAGACCGGACATTCTAAACAAATGGTAAATAAAAGTCGCGGATCTCGTCGACACTTCTGTTGAGGAGACGCTTGAACTCATCTCGCTTGAGGTAAAGCAGCCCATCGCAATAGGCCTCGCCAACCGCTTGACGCAACATCACATCTTTGTCCAAGGCCTCCAAGGATTTGTCTAAACCTGATGGAATGTGGCGCCGCTCCCGCACGTTTTCCAACCCATCTAAATCTTCAGCTGGTTGCAGTGGCAGACTTCCCGCCACGCCTAAGCGCGCAGCTTGCAATACAGCGGCCACAGCTTGATAGGGGCTTGTCGCACAATCGGCCATTCTATGTTCAAGACGCGCCGATTTTGGCGACCCTGTTGAACAACGTGTGGTCACCAAGCGATGGTCTTCCGCCCAATTTGCCCAATACCCAGCCAAGCTGCCAGCGGCCAATCTGTCATAGCTGTTCACAGTCACTGCAAGCAGGCCGGCGAGCGCCTCATGGTGATGGATCAGCCCTGCGATGCAGTGTTGTCCAAGGTCTGACAAAACGCCAGTTGGGGCAATCTGGTTTTGGTTGTCTTTGTTCAAAAAACTGAAATTAACATGGAGCCCTGATCCACCACGATCCGGCACCGGTTTTGGCATAAATGTCAGCAAAAGTCCTTTTTTCAGGGCGATTTCTCTTGCCAATGTCTTCATTAGAAAGGTGTCATCACAGGCTTTAAGCGCATGGTCGAACCGTAAAGTAAGCTCGAACTGCCCATTGTCATATTCTCCATTCATGCTTTCGATCGGAATCTCTGCTTGATGGGCCGCCTCCCAAATATCGTCCATCACGCCCCTTGGATCATTCTCCGGGCCAGTGCCATAAACAAAAGCTCCAGGCGTGTCATAGGGGCGCCAAACACCATCTTGGTCACGTTGAAAAATGTAGGCCTCTGTCTCGAGACCAACCATTGGAGATAATCCTAAGGCTTCCCAATCTTTAACCGCACGTTTGAGCGCTGATCGGGGGCAAAGTCCAAACGGCTTGTCATCCACATGTAAATCGCCCAGCGCAATTTCCGTGCCCACCTGCCATCCCTTGCGTCGCTCGGCATCCAAAATGAGCTCCATATCAGGCAGGCCATCGTAAACGCCACAGCCAGGCACTGGTAACAAATCTCGGTCATAGGAGACAGCAAAAGCCCCACGCGCAAAGCCAACCTTTCCGCTGGCTGCCACGTCCGTTGGAACATATTTTCCCCGTGGTAAATTCAACATGTCATTAAACATAACGCGGGTGCGGGACATCTCCTGGGTCATTTTAAGTTACCTTTGTGACACGGACGCGCTGTTGTTTTACGCCGCAAATGAAGTTGGATCGTGTCCAGGTCGGGGCTTCGGTTGCCTCAAATGATGCGACGCGCTTAACCAGCTCTTCGATCGCAATTCGCACTTCAAGCTTGGCCAAATGCATCCCCAGACAGACATGAATGCCACCCTGTCCAAAGGCCAGGTGCCTATTTGGAGATCGCCCCAAGATGCAATCATTTGGATGTTCAAAAACTGCTTCATCACGACTGCCAGAAACAAACCATAATAGGACTTTGTCCCCTGCGCGGATTGTCTTTCCATGCAGCTCACAATCTTGAGTGGCGGTGCGCCTGAAATGCATTGTTGGAGAGGCCAATCGGATAAATTCATCTGCGCAGCTGTCCCAGAATTTACCTGTCTTCAGTTGCGCAATGAGATCGGGGTTATGGGCTAAGAGGTTGAGCGCCATCGCGATTGAATATCGGGTCGTATCGTTGCCAGCTGCCACCAAAAGACAGAAAAAATTCTTGAAGTCCAGTTCATTTAAACCTGTCTCATCTCGTGCAATTTTTGCCAAAATTCCCTCTTGGGCAAGCGTGCGTCGATTGGACAATAAATCACTGGCATAGTCGTAAAGTTCAAGACCTGCCGGACTGCGAAACGGCATCATTCGGTAGGCACTGGTGTCCACTTGGTCGATGACATGTTCCGTAAAATCAGGATCCGAGTTGCCGATCAGCGCATCGCCTTTTTCGACAAGCCAATCTAAGTCCTCATTGGGAACACCCAAAATACGGCCGAGCATTAACATAGGCAACTGTTTGGCAATCGCCTCCACCGCATCAAATTCAGTATTTCTGAGGGCTTTATCAACGATATTTGCGGACAACTCGCGGATCACTGACTCAAATCCACCCATAACCGGCTTGGCAAAATTGGGGTTCACAAGGCGCCGAACCGCGGTGTGCTCCGGTTGGTCCGTTTCTTGAAATGTCCGGCGCGCCAGATATTCCTCGGGGCTTTGGTCTTCCAGGCGAATACCCTGAGCGGAACTGAAAATCTGGTTTTCCTTATTCACAAAAGCGATATCGGCATGTCGTGTGAGGTTCCAAAAGCCTTTGGTATCGGCATCGCCTTCATTCCAATGCACCGGGTCTTCTTTGCGCAGACGCGCAAATGTCTTGTGCGGCACGCCCCCGGCAAAGCTATCATGGCTGAGGAGGTCTAGATGTCCATTATCGTGCATCGCTCAAAGCTTTCTTGAAAAAATTTGTTGCCCACGCGCCAAAAACAGATCCATCTTGGTCGGGCGCCAAACTGTCCCATGCCTTTTTTGTGGCGGAGGCCGGCATTTTGCCCTCCGTAAATCGTAGTAAACACGCCATGAAGTCGTAGGTAAATTCAGGATGCGCTTGGGTGGTGATGATATGATCGCCTTTTGCAAAGCTGGCGATTTTGCAATTTTCACTTGAGCCCAAAAGCGTGCAGCCTTCGGGCAGATGCGTCACATGATCTTCATGAAATACATAAAGTCGCAAGCTGTCGCGTGGCGGCACCATCCAGTCTGTTGTTTCATGAAACCGTGTGTCTTCGACACCGACATTATACCCCTGACTTGATCTCTCAACGGTCCCCCCGAGCGCCAGTGCAATGGCTTGATGTCCAAAACATGCGCCCAAAAGGGGCTTTTTTGCCGCGTCACAGCGATGAATGAAATCCAATAGGGCATCGGTGAACACATGCTGGTCTAGGACACTCAGAGGGCTCCCAGTGATCATATAGACATCTTGCTCATCCAAATCCTGAGGCACTTCTCCACCAATCGTCATGTATATTCGATAGGTAAAGCGCTCATCTTGCAAATCAAAAAGGTCGCGGAACCGGTGCGCGTCATCTGGAAAAGCATCGCCCACCTCGACAGATTTATCATGGTTGGTTTGCAAGATACCAAGTTTAATTCGGCGCATGCAGTCTCTCCAAATGAAGCGCTCCAAACGGTTAGATGGGCGCCTGGACGCCCATCTATAATTTATTAATCGTTGAGAATTGCGCCCAATTCAGCGTTCTTTGCGCGATCCGCTTCGATACGTTCTTGCGAGGCTGCCATATCTTGCCAATAGACCCTTGCACCGGTTTCGGCCATCAAAGCCTGTGCCTCGGCACTTGCCATGGTCGCAGCTGCCACTTCATCAAGCTTATCAATAACCTCTTGTGGCGTGCCTTTCTTCACAAATAGGCCGTTCCAAAGCTCCAGATCATTGATCCCAGACTGGGCCGCTAGGGTTTTGACGCCTGACAATTTAGCGATCGGTTCTGATCCAATATTTGCCAAAATATTGATCTCATCCAAACAGGGTTCAATCAACGCTAGGGTCGTATTCACAACATCCGCATCGCCCGACGACAAAGTGTTACAATCCAACATGTCAAAGGCGCTGTCATCTGCAAATTCAAATCCCATCTTCTTCGCAGCGGCGAAAGAGGCTTTGGTTGGGGTCAGACCCGCTCCAAAATGTCCAAGAACCACATCATTGTTTTGGGCATGGGCAGCCAGTTCAGCCATATTGGCATAAGGGGCATCTCCGGAGGCCGCCAAAACAAAGGGGTAGGTGAGAAAAATCCCAACGGGTGTGAAACTATCTTCCTCAATTCCAATATCGATCATGGGCCCAACGATTGGAACGCCAATCACAAAAGACCCAACCATGGAGCCATCTGCAGGACCATTGAGGACCTCTAAAGCTCCCGGAAATGGTCCATCGCCGCCGCCAGGTTTGTTCACAACCGAAGCTGAGACGCCCGTCATTTCTTCCATTTTGGCGGCAATCATCCGTGTGAGAATATCTTCAAAATCGCCCGGCGGCCATGGCACCACAAATTGTACCGGTGTCGTTGGGTATTCGGCCTGGGCAGGCAGTGCCCCAGACAAAACAGTCGATGCGGATAAGGCCGCAATTGCTGCTAATTTTTTCATTTCCAAACTCCCTATTTTATTGGCCATTATTGAAAGTGTTTTCGCCGGTTCCTAATCGACGTCCAAATGATGAACCCCATGACCATTAGGATCACCACGAATAACGTTCCGGAGACTGGACGGTTAATTAAGTCTAACGCCGTTTTTATTTGCCCAGCTCCTGCAGTGAGGCGCTCCAATATAATAGAGCCTAAGACCAATCCCAAGACAATAGGCACAAGCGGCCAGTTCAAGCGCCTCAAGATAAACCCAATATACCCAAAAATGACCGCAAAAATACAATCTGCGAAACTGTTGCGGATTGAGTAGACACCGACAAACGACAAGATCATGATCATCGCCCCCAAAAAGCGATTGGGAATATAAATCATTTTCGCGATGAATTTGGTCGAAAAAAGCAAAGTTATAAGGACAAAGACGTTGACCAAAAACAAAGCCGAAAACAGGCTGAATAAAAAATCTGGGTTGGTGTCAAAAATATCTGGTCCGGGCTTAATCCCAGCGTCAAAAAACACAACCATCATCATCGCCGTGAGCGCTTCGCCCGGCACGCCCAGTGCCAATAGCGGTATCATAGCTGCCGCCGGTACGGCATTGTTTGATGTCTCTGAGGCCAATAATCCCTCCGGAGATCCATGGCCAAATCTTGCTGGGTCTTTTGAAATAGCCCGCGCCGTGGAGTAGCTGAAAAACTGCGCAACAAATTCGCCAACGCCTGGGATAATCCCCATCACCGTTCCATAGCAGGCCGATATGACCGCAATGAGCTTATTGGAGATTAGATCCCGGAAGCCCGTAAATAACCCTCCAGATATCCGAGCCTCTGGCGGATCGTCATCTTTGCCGACCATCAAATTCAGAGCTTGGCTCAGAGCAAAAATGCCGACGATCACAACAATGAGATTAAACCCGGAATAAAGATACTCTATGTCAAAGGTAAATCGATCGATCTTCCGTGTGGTCTGGCGACCGATCATTGCAATCAAAAACCCAAAACCGAACAGCATTGCAGCGATCACCATGGTTTTCCGATGTGCAGCAATCAATAAGACCGCCCCCAGTATCGCGGCCATTAGAATATCGCGTTGGCCAAACAAAGCCCCTAAATCACGCAAATAGGGCCCAAAGGCAAACAAGGCGATCAAAGCCGCTGCAATAGAGAAACACCCACCAAAAAACGATGCTGAATAGGCCAATGACAGCGCGCGCGATGGAGCCCCGCGCCGCGTCATCGCATAGCCGTCATAGGTCGTGAGGGCATTCACGGGCGTGCCGGGCGTATTGATCAAAATCGCAGGTATCGCACCGCCATACATGGACGAGCCATATATCCCCAGAAGCAGCACAAGACTCACCAAATCATCCAAGAAGACTGTTGCTGGCAACAATATAGCAATCGCTATGGCTGGACCAATCCCGGGTACAGCGCCGATCACAACGCCCCCGACCGAGCCGATCACAATAGCCAGCAGCACTGCCGGTTGCAGCAAGCTTTCAAGTCCGAGAAGAAATGCATCCAAGCGCTTGGTCCTAAAAATACGTCAACAAGAAGCCCCGTAGGGGTGCCGGCATCAGATCATAAAGCCAAATTGATACGGGTGTTTTAATCTGGAGCAATGTGCGAAACACGATCACCACTGCAACGCTGCAGGAAAAGCTGCGCAGCAACCACAGCCGGCCACGGTAGCCAAGGCGCCATGGCAAAAATACGCCTAGGAACACCGTTGCAAGTAAATACCCAAAGATTGGAACGAGCATTGTATAGGCAATGAAATAGATGACAAACTCAAACGCCTCGATGTATTTAACAACCTCAAAACTGGCTTTGGTTGGAAGCAAAAACCTTTTGCGCCAAAGATGCTCTTTCAAAGAGGCACGCAAGTTCCAAAGCGCCGTTGGCACCAGGACCGTCAGGCAGAACATAGGCGCAACCCAAGATTGTTTGAGAATACGGCCGAACCTTGTGACTTTGCCGTCCAAATCTATCAACCCAAATTGATGCGCAAGGTAACTGGCAAAGCCATCGGGCAGCTTTCGATTATCCCAGCCGGTCTGGGTGAAAAACATTGCGAAAAAGAACAGGGCAAGACAGGCTGCAATGATGGAGATATGCACATCTCCACGTCCCCGCGAGAATTGGAACAGGTCTTCTACCTTGGTTTTTTTGTCTGGCGGGCACTCACTGCAAAATTGTTCAGCTTGCGTGCATGGCAGCCCCTCTGTAAACAAAAGCAGGTCGTTATTTTTATCTACTGGCGCCCTCATAGCTTAATCCAAGCCGTTTTTTTGTTCATGTATTTATCTAAGGCATGCAGAGATTTGTCCTGACCATTTCCCGATTGTTTATATCCCCCCAAAGGCACTGTGTTGTCGGCGCCGCCATATGTATTCACATGAACCACTCCGGCGCGCAGCGCTGACACCATCCGATGTGCGCGGCTCAACTGAGATGTCCAGACACCGGCTGACAGGCCGAGCTCCGTCGCATTGGCCAAATCGACGGCGTTCTCTTCCGAAGTAAAGCGCGTGACGGTCAAGACCGGTCCAAACACCTCATCTTGCACCAACCGATCTTTGGGGCTCATGTTGGTGACAATTGCCGGGCGCATGTAAAAGCCTCCGGTTTCTGTCAAAATTCTGTCACCACCCGCGACAATGGACTTTACAGACTCGAGCGACTGCAAAACCCGATTTAAATGTGCTTCCGAACTCATCGCACCGATTTGTGTTTCGAGACTGAGTGGGTCTCCGACCCGCATTTTCTGAGTTATCGCAATGATTTTCTCCACGAAGGTGTCATGAATACTGTCTTGGACCAGCAACCGCGAGCCGGCGATGCAGACTTGTCCAGAATTTCGAAAAATTCCTGCGACGACGGCCTGTGCCGCCGTCTCTAAGTCATCGGTGTCCTCAAAAACCACATGCGGCGATTTACCGCCAAGCTCCAAATAGACACGCTTGAGATTGGTCTGTGCGGCATGTTCCAACAGCAGTCGCCCAACGCGGCCGGATCCGGTAAACACCAAAGAAGCGACATCCATGGACCTTGCCAACGCCTGTCCTGCGACAGCGCCTTGCCCGGTCACCACATTTAAAACACCATCCGGCAGACCAGCCTCATGCGCCAATTCCACCAATCGCAGAGCAGAGAGTGAGGCAATCTCAGAAGGCTTTAAGACAACACTATTTCCCATCGCCAACGCCGGCGCGATCTTCCAGGCGGATATCATTAGCGGGAAATTCCATGGCACAATGGCACCCACGACACCAATGGGTTCTTTTAGGATCATGGCCAATGTAGAGGCATCGGTTGGCGCGACTTCACCATAAATCTTATCGATGGCTTCAGCATAATAGCGGATTGTATTTGCGGCGGACATTGGCTCCGCCTTAATGGCCATGGAAATTTCAGTGCCATTATCGCGCACGCCTAACACGGCCAATTCAAGCGCGTGATCATCAATCAACTGTGCCCAATCCAGCAGGATTTTCTTTCGGGCAGCCGGAGCCATTTTCGCCCAAGAACCAGTTTCAAACGCCCTGCGCGCAGCCTCGACCGCATCCGCCACATCCACCTCTGAGGCATCTGGTAACTTTGCCAAAAGCGAGCCATCAATTGGTGAAACCACATCCAAAACGGCTTCGGAAACAGCATTAACACTGGTGCCACCAATTATCATTTTAGGAGGTGAAACGAGACGAACCCGTAAATCATCGATCTCGTTCTGGCTCATTCCACCGTCCATCACATGAGTAAACCTGTGCCCCACTGGGCTATGGATTCCACAATGACGCATGTGCTTTAACAGTCAAGTATTTCAGAATTGACAGCGCGAGCAATTGACCGCTCAGTACTGTCAGACGAATGAGAACTCGCATCAGATTGCTAGCGCAGCCTGAACCTATGCATTCAAGAATTGAGGCCACTCAATCAGAGCGGTGGTTAGATTGAGCTTGAAATTGTCTCGTGAGTAGAATTGGCGCTCCTGCAGCCCCACACGTCCAACCCAACCCCACACCCAGCCCTTGTGGCGCCTTCAGTGGACCACTACGGCCTCAACACGCAAATAGCCGCGTAACCGCATACCAAACCAAACATGTTTGCAGCGATGCGCAGGCGTGCGGGGGCGTGGCAAATATAGCGGGTATGGTCAACCAAAGGAGGGATGAAAGGGGGGCTAATTCTATCAATATTTAACACGTTGATATATAATATATTTACGATGTATTATGGTGCCCCCACACGGACATTGGTTCCTTAGAAAGGCATCAGTCAACACACCGACACAAGCGATAACAACAGCCACCTGTGTCTGTCTAGGGCACTTCTGGTGGCCGCAGTGGTGGCCTGAGACTAATAGGGTCCCATGGATAACAAATGAGGCCCCGGGTGCCTTTGGTTATCTTTGGCTTCAACAAAAGGGACTAAAGGGGCTGTTGGTGTTCTTGTTGTTG
>Ga0233444_10004811_pt1 | contig 12752 bp, 8 predicted proteins | sample SI_124_October20_6_FD_182792 | JGI IMG/M metagenome (GOLD analysis project Ga0233444, IMG submission 182792) | Seawater microbial communities from Saanich Inlet, British Columbia, Canada - SI_124_October2016_10_MG | ecosystem: Environmental > Aquatic > Marine > Inlet | place: Canada: British...
TGGCTACCTTAAATGCTAAGGCAGAAAAAGGTTGGCTATCTTCAAATTTCATTTCCATCTCATCCTCAGAGCCAGGTTTTGTACCTTTGATAGATCCGATATCGATTGGGCTTGGTAAGTAATTTATTGTTGCATCAAGTAAAGGTTGAACACCTTTATTTTTGAAAGCTGATCCAGTAGTAATTGGAACAAAACTAAAATTTAATGTTCCTTTTCTTATGCATTTGACAAGATCTTCCTCTTTTATTTCATCGCCATTTAAATAAGATTCCATTAGTTTTTCGTCTTGTTCTACTGCCATTTCTACTAATTCTGTTCTATACTTTTTTGAAATTTCTTTTAAATCATCAGGAATTTCTTTGTATTCCCACTCTGCTCCTAAAGCTTCGTTTTTCCATACTTGAGCTTTCATCTTAACTAAGTCAACAACACCAGATAAAGAAGATTCAATACCTATTGGTATTTGTATTGGTAAAGGTTTGCAACCAAGTCTGTCTCTAATCATATCCACGCATCTAAAGAAGTCTGCACCTGTTCTATCTAATTTGTTAACAAAACAAATTCTAGGGACTTTATATTTGTCAGCTTGTCTCCAAACAGTTTCTGATTGAGGTTCAACACCTGCCACACCGTCAAATACACATACAGCTCCATCTAAAACTTTAAGTGATCTCTCAACTTCAATAGTAAAATCAACATGCCCAGGAGTATCTATAATATTAATCCTGTGATCATTCCAAAAACAAGTCGTAGCAGCTGAAGTAATTGTGATACCTCTTTCTTGTTCTTGTTCCATCCAATCCATTGTTGCAGCACCATCATGCACTTCACCAATTTTGTGACTTTTTCCTGTGTAGTATAAAATTCTTTCAGTAGTGGTAGTTTTACCGGCATCTATATGGGCCATGATACCAATGTTTCTATATTTATCTAAGGAATGTGTTCTAGCCATAACTAATTACCACCTAAAATGTGCAAAAGCTTTGTTTGACTCAGCCATCTTATGCACATCCTCTCTTTTTTTAACAGCAGCACCTTTTTTTTCATAAGCATCAAAAAGTTCATTAAAAATTTTATCAGACATATGTTTATCTTTTCTTTTTCTTGCGCCATCAACTAACCATCTTATTGCTAAAGCTTGAGCTCTTTTACTTTTAACCTCAACAGGAACTTGGTAAGTTGCTCCTCCTACTCTTCTTGATCTTACTTCAACAGTAGGTTTGATATTATTTATGGCTTCATTAAAAATATTTATTGGTTCATCTTTTGTCTTTGTCTTGATTTTATCAATAGCATCGTAAACTATTTTTGCAGCTACACCTCTTTTCCCATCATACATTATATTATTTATTAATTTTGGAATGATAGTCGAGTTAAATTTTGGATCTGGAACAACATTTTTTTTGGGTTGAGTTTTTTTTCTAGACATTATTTACTTTTTTTTGTTCCATATAATGATCTTCTTTTTTTTCTATTAGCAACACCTTGTGTATCTAAATTACCTCTTAAAATATGATAACGCACACCTGGTAAATCTTTTACCCTTCCGCCTCTAATTAAAACTACTGAGTGTTCTTGAAGATTATGACCTTCGCCAGGTATATAAGCGGTAACTTCAAAACCATTTGATAGTCTAACTCTAGCAACTTTTCTTAATGCTGAGTTAGGTTTTTTTGGTGTTGTAGTGTAAACCTTAACACATACACCTCTCTTCAATGGCTGTTTTTGAAGTGCTGGAACTTTATTCCTTTTAGCTTGTTTAATTCTTTTATTTTTTAACAACTGGTTAATAGTTGGCATAAATTTAAAATTTAATTAGTTAATATGTTTTTGAGGGAAATAACTGACGGGTTATTTATGGCAGCGTTTAGTACCATCGTTAGTACTACATTCCAACCAAAACATCGCCAAAATACTCATTAATTTGACTTTGTCAAACTAAAACTACTTATGGATATGCTTATTTCTATTGATTTACAGGTGTTTCAGCAGGTTCGATCTTTTCTTGTTCAGATAAAAATTTATTATCATCTTCTAGAGCTTTTTTGTTCCACTTTTTCTTTATATTACCTGTTCCAGCAGGAACCAATCTACCAACAATAACATTTTCTTTTAAACCATTTAAAGGATCAACCTTACCTCTGATAGCGGCATCCGTTAAAACTCTAGTTGTTTCTTGGAATGAAGCAGCAGAAATAAATGACTCCGTCTGTAACGAAGCTTTGGTTATACCCATCAAAACTCTTTCACCAGTAGCTGGTGTTTTCCCTTCAGATTTTAACTTTTCATTAACGTTATCAAATTTAATTCTATCTATAATCTCACCAGGTAAATATGATGAATCACCAGAAATTTTTACTTCTACTTTTTTTAACATTTGCCTTAAAATTGTTTCAATATGTTTATCGTTAATTATTACACCTTGAAGTCTATAAACTTCTTGAACTTGATTAACAAAGTACTCAGTTAGATCTTTAATACCCAAAATTCTCAAAATGTCATGAGGCAAAGGTTGACCATCAAGTAAATATTCTCCTTTTTTTATTTTTTCACCCTGGTTAAAGTTAATATGTTTTCCTTTTGGTATTAAATAATTTGATGGCTCAGACCCATCTTCTGGGGCTATTGAAATTCTTTGTTTACCTCTAACTTCTTTTCCAAAAACAACCTGACCATCATTTTCTGCAATTATTGCGCTATCTTTAGCTTTTCTTGCTTCAAATAGTTCGGCTACTCTTGGTAAACCACCGGTAATATCTTTGGTTTTTGTGGTTTCTTTAGGCAATCTTGCAATAACATCGCCAGCAAAAACTTTTTGACCGTCTTTTACAGATAGAATTGAGTCAGGTACTAAATAGTATCTAGCTTCATTATCATCAGCTTTTTTAATTACGTTACCTTTTTCATCTCGAAGAGTAATTCTTGGTTTTAAATCTGTGCTTTTAGATTGAGATCTCCAATCAAGAACTGATTTTGAGGATATTCCAGTTGCATCATCTGTAGTTTCTTGTATTGAAACACCATCAATCAAATCAACATAACTAGCAACACCGCTCTTTTCAGCAATTACTGGTGTTGTATAAGGGTCCCACTCACAAATTTTTGTATTTGCTTTTATTTTATCACCATTATTAAAAAATAATTTAGATCCATATGCAACTTTATATACTGCAACTTGTACACCATTATTATCTTCTATTGAAAGTTGAGTATTTCTTCCCATAACAATTAGGTTCTTTTTTGAATCTTCTAAAATATTTGAGTTTAATATTTTTAGAGTACCTTCATTTTTAGTTACAATCTGGGAATCTTGTTTGACAGATGCTGTTCCACCAACGTGAAATGTTCTCATAGTTAGCTGAGTACCAGGCTCACCAATAGATTGAGCTGATATCATCCCAATCGCTTCACCTACATGTACCATTTTACCTCTTGATAAATCTCTACCATAGCATGTAGCACATACACCTTCTTTTGAACTGCAAGTCATTACAGAAAATACTTTAATAGCCTTAACTCCAGCAGCATCAATTAAATCACAACCTGACTCATCGATCATTGAGGATTTTTTAATAATAGTTTCTCCAGTTATTGGATTTTTAACTTCAGCAGCAGTCACTCTTCCAAGTGCTCTTTCAGATAAACTTACAACAACGTTACCACCTTCTAAAATTTCAGAAAGTTCAATAAAACCTGGTTCATTACATTTAACTTTAGTGATAGTTAAATCTTGTGCTACGTCACAAAGTCTTCTGGTTAAATAACCAGAACTTGCAGTCTTTAAAGCTGTATCAGCTAATCCTTTTCTAGCTCCGTGGGTCGAATTAAAATATTCTAGTGCAGTCAAGCCTTCTTTAAAGTTTGATGTGATTGGACTTTCAATAATTTCGCCAGAAGGTTTTGCAATTAAACCCCTCATACCAGCTAGTTGTTTCATTTGGGCAGCTGAACCTCTGGCTCCACTGTCAGCCATCATAAAAACAGAATTAATTCTTAGTCCATCTGAAGTTTTTTCAGTAGCAGATATACCTTTCATCATTTCACCAGCAACTTTATCAGTACATTTTGACCATGCATCTACTACTTTATTATATTTCTCTCCTCTAGTAATTAAACCCTCAGAATATTGGGTTTCATAATCAGCAATGAGTTTTTTGGTGTCATCAATAAGTTGAGTTTTACTCTCAGGTATCACAAGATCATCTTTACCAAAAGAGATGCCAGCTTTAAATGCATGTTTAAATCCTAAGTCTTTTAAATTATCGCAAAAAATAACTGTAGTTTTTTGTCCACAAAATCTAAATACAATATCAATTACCTCAGAAACAGTTTTTTTTGGTAAAAGTCTATCTATTAAAGAAAATTTTATATTGTGATTTTTAGGTAGCAAATTAGCTAATAAAAACCTTCCAGCTGTTGAAGTGTATTTTTCAAATTTTTTATTGCCATTTTCATCTTTTGTCTCAAATCTTGATATTATTGTGCTATGAACTTTAATTTGACCAGAAGACAAAGCAAATTCAATTTGATTAGAGTCTACAAAATAACCAATTGATTTATCTGACATAGGCTCTTGTGATAAATAATAAATACCCAAAATCATGTCCTGACTTGGTACTATAATCGGCTTACCATTTGACGGAGATAATATATTGTTAGTTGAAAGCATTAATATTCTTGCTTCTAGTTGAGCCTCTAAACTTAATGGAACGTGGACAGCCATCTGGTCACCATCAAAATCTGCATTAAAAGCTGCACAAGTTAATGGATGTAATTCAATTGCATCACCTTCAATTAATTTGGGTTCAAAAGCTTGAACTCCTAATCTGTGAAGTGTGGGTGCTCTATTTAATAATACAGGGTGTTCTCTTACAATTAGCTCTAAAGCATCCCAAACAGCGTTGGTTTCTTTTTCGACTAATTTTTTTGCTTGTTTAATTGTAGATGCTAGTCCTAATTTATTTAATCGTGCATATAAAAAAGGTTTAAACAATTCTAAAGCCATTTTTTTAGGTAAACCACATTCATGTAACTTTAAGTCTGGCCCAACAACAATTACTGATCTTCCTGAATAGTCAACTCTTTTTCCAAGCAAGTTCTGTCTAAATCTACCTTGTTTACCTTTAAGCATTTCTGCTAAAGATTTTAAAGGTCTTTTACCTGTTCCTGTGATAACTCTTCCACGTCTACCATTATCAAATAAAGCGTCAACAGACTCTTGGAGCATCCTTTTTTCGTTTCTAACAATTATATCAGGAGCTTTTAAATCCATTAATCTTTTTAAACGGTTATTTCTATTAATAACCCTTCTATACAAATCGTTCAAATCAGAGGTTGCAAACCGACCTCCATCTAAGGGTACTAAAGGTCTAAGCTCTGGAGGAATAACTGGTATAACTGTCATAATCATCCATTCAGGTTTTTGACCAGTTTCAATAAAAGATTCTACCAATTTTAACCTTTTAATGGCTCTTTCTTCATTAACTTTAGATTTTGTTTCTTTAATAAAATTTACAAGATTTTTTCTTTCTAATTCTAAATCAAGGTTTTTAAGCATTTCCAAAACTGCTTCGGCACCAATGCCTGCTGTAAAAGACTCTTCACCAAATTCATCCTGATATTTTGCCAATTCCTCTTCGTTCAGAAGTTGATTTTTTTTAAGGCCTGTTAAACCCGGCTCAACGACAATGAAATTTTCAAAATAAAGAACTCTTTCAATTTCTTTTAATTTCATATCAACTGCTAAAGCTATTCTACTCGGTAAGGATTTTAAAAACCAAATATGAGCAACTGGTGTAGCAAGATTAATGTGGCCCATTCTTTCTCTTCTTACATTTGATTTTGTTACTTCAACTCCGCATTTTTCACATATAATTCCTCTAAATTTCATTCGTTTATATTTACCGCACAAACACTCATAATCCTTAATAGGACCAAAAATTCTTGCACAAAATAAACCATCTTTTTCAGGTCTAAATGTTCTGTAGTTTATTGTTTCGGGTTTTTTTATTTCTCCATAAGTCCATGATTTAATCTTTTCTGGGCTTGCTAGAGAAATCTTAATACTACTAAAATTTTGAGCTTCTGAAATTTCGTTATTTTTAAAAAGATCTGTTAATTCATTCTTCATTTTAATTGAGCTCCACGTTAAGTGCTAATGATTTAATTTCTTTAACTAAAACGTTAAATGATTCAGGTATTCCGGACTCAAAATTTTCTTCACCTTTAACTATAGTTTCATAAACTTTTACACGACCTGCTACATCATCAGATTTGACAGTAAGAATTTCTTGTAATGTATAAGAAGCTCCATAAGCTTCTAACGCCCAAACTTCCATTTCACCAAATCTTTGACCACCTAATTGTGCTTTTCCTCCTAAGGGTTGCTGAGTAACTAAGCTATAAGGTCCAGTGGATCTAGCATGAATCTTATCTTCAACTAAATGATGCAGTTTTAGCATATAAATAATTCCAACTGTTACTGGTCTATCAAATTTTTCTCCTGTTCGACCATCCCATAGATAGGTTTGGCCAGAACCTGGTAATTTAGCAAGTTCAAGCATTTCTGTAACATCTTTTTCTTTAGCACCATCAAACACAGGTGTGGATATTGCTATACCACTTTGTAAATTTTCACATAAATCTCCAAATTCTGTTTTATTTAATTTGTCAACTTTTTCGTTAAATATATCTTCCCCGTAAACAGATTTTAAAAATTTAGAAATTTTTTCAGTTTTTTCCATTTTCTTATTATTTTCGTTTACAAGTTTCTTAACTTCTTCTCCAAATTCTTTGCATGCCCAACCTAAATGAGTTTCTAAAATTTGACCTACATTCATACGACTAGGAACACCAAGAGGATTTAAAACAATGTCTACAGCTCTTCCATCTTCTCTATATGGCATGTCCTCAACAGGTACAATTTTACTAACAACACCTTTGTTACCGTGTCTTCCTGACATTTTGTCACCAGGTCTTAATCTTCTTTTTATTGCAACAAAAACTTTAACCATTTTCATTACACTTGGTAAAAGATCATCACCACTTCGAATTTTTAATACCTTATCTTCAAATCTTTCTGTAATATCTTGTTTTGCTTCATTATACTGGTCTTTTAATTGGGCTAAGGTAGCTTCATCATTTGCTTTACCAACAGAAATCTTAAAGACATCGTTAATAGAAATTTGGTTGATATTATTAAAATCAAGTTTAGTTCCTACATCAAGATCTTTTATTTTTTTTGCTAATAATGTACCAGACAAAATCTGTGCTGCTCTTTGTTTGATACTTCTCTCTAAAATTTCTTCTTCAACTATTTTATCTTGTTGGACTTGTTCAATTTCAGCTCTTTCAATTGTAATAGATCTTTCGTCTTTTTCTATTCCATGTCTATTAAAAACTTTTACATCTACAACTGTACCACTACTACCTCTTGACATTCTTAAAGACGTATCAGTTACATCAATTGCTTTTTCACCAAAAATTGACCTTAGTAATTTTTCTTCAGGGCCTGAAGCTGAGTCACCTTTTGGTGTTACTTTGCCTACTAAAATATCTCCAGCATTAACTTCTGCACCTATATAAACAATGCCTGACTCGTCTAAATTTTTTAGAGCTTCTTCATTAACGTTAGGAATATCTCTTGTAATATCTTCTTCACCAAGTTTAGTATCCCTGGCCATTATCTCATACTCTACGATATGAACGGAAGTAAATACATCGTCGGTTACACATCTTTCAGATATTAAAATAGAATCCTCAAAATTATAACCTTGCCAAGGCATAAATGCTACTGTCACATTTTTTCCTAAAGCCAATTCGCCTAATCTCGTTGATGGACCATCTGCAATAATATCACCAGATTTTACTTTGTCACCAACACGAACTAATGGTCTCTGGTTTATGCATGTATTTTGGTTTGATCTTTTAAATTTTTGTAAGTTGTAAATATCAACACTCGATTTAGTAAAATCTGTTTCTTCAGTAACTTTAACTACAATTCTTTTACCGTCAATTTTATCAACCAATCCGTCCCTTTTAGCTACAATTGTAACACCTGAGTCTAACGCTACATCACTTTCTATTCCAGTTCCAACAAGTGGTGCTTCTGGTTTTAATAAAGGCACTGCTTGTCTCATCATATTTGAACCCATTAATGCTCTATTTGCATCATCGTTTTCTAAAAAAGGAATTAAAGAAGCTGCAACTGATACAAGTTGTTTAGGAGAAACATCTATATAATCTATAGTTTCAGGTTTTGCTAATAAGAAGTTAAGATTTTCTCTACAAGAAACTAACTCTTCTATAATTTTACCATTTTTATCTATTTTTGTATTTGCTTGTGCAATTTTGAATTTAGTTTCTTCCATCGCTGATAGATATTCAACATTTTCTTGGACAACTGCATTTTTAACTCGCTTGTAAGGACTTTCAATAAAACCGTATTTGTTTATTTTTGCATAAGTAGATAAACTATTAATTAAACCAATGTTTGGACCCTCAGGTGTTTCAATTGGACAAATTCTTCCATAATGCGTTGGATGTACGTCACGCACTTCAAATCCAGCTCTTTCTCTAGTTAAGCCACCCGGACCTAATGCGGATACTCTTCTTTTATGAGTAATTTCAGATAATGGATTTGTTTGGTCCATAAATTGAGAAAGTTGAGAACTAGCAAAAAAATCTTTTAAAGCAACAGTTAAAGGTTTTGCGTTAATTAAATCTTGTGGCATAGCTGACTCTACATCTAAGGTCGTCATTTTTTCTTTAATAGCTCTTTCCATTCTGTAAACACCTATACGAGCTTGATTTTCAACTAACTCACCCACAGATCTTACACGTCTGTTACCTAAATGATCAATATCATCAACCTCATCTTTTCCATCTCTTAGATCAAGCATTTTATGAACAATCGCAACTATGTCATCATTTCTTAAAATTGTAATTTTATCAGAACATTCTAGATTTAATCTAGAGTTCATTTTGACTCTTCCAACATCAGATAGGTCGTATCTGTCAGAACTAAAAAATAAATTATTAAAAATAAGGGCAGCAATTTCATTGGTTGGCGGTTCACCAGGTCTTAGCATTTTATAAACTTCATTTATCGCTTCTTCCTTGGTGTTATTCTTATCATTTAAAATTGTCGTTAATAAATAAGGACCTTTATTTATTGAATTTGTAACAGAAACTTTAATTGAGTTTATATTTGCTTCAAGAATTTGCTGAATAATGGTATCATTAATTTCAGTCCCAATTTTAAAAACACCTTCTTCTTCATCATTAACTTTAACATCCTCATGTAAAAATTTTCCAAATAAAGATTCATTTGACACCAATATATCCTTAAGTCCATCGTTTGATAATTTTTTTGCATTAAGATAGTTAATTTTTTCACCTAATTTGATTACTACTTTTCCTGATTTTGCATCAATAACTTCTTCTGAAAAATTTTTAGCTTTATAATTTTCAGGATTAAATTTTGTTTTCCATTTACCAGATTTTTTTTCAAATATAAATTCTTCACTACTATAAAATTCATTAGCTATTTCTTTTTTTGAATATCCTATTGCTTGCAATAAAGTTGAGGCGAAAATTTTTTTCTTTCTATCAATTTTAAAATATAAAAAGTCCTTAACATCATATTCAAAATCAAGCCAAGAACCTCTATTTGGAATTACCCGGCAGTTAAATAATAATTTTCCACTAGCGTGAGTTTTTCCTTTATCATGATCAAAAAAAACACCTGGACTTCTATGCATTTGGTTTACTACAACTCTCTGCACACCATTTGTTATAAATGTACCACTGTTTGTCATCATTGGGACCTCGCCCATGTAGACTTCTTGTTCTTTTGCTGAAAGAATATCTTTGGTGTTTTCTTCTTGATTAATTTCATAGACCACTAATCTTAAAGTGCATTTTAAAGCTGAAGAATATGTTAGACCTCTAGCTATACATTCTTCAACATCAAATTTTGGTTTATCAAGCTTGTAAGAAATATATTCTAGCGTAGCTTTATCATTTAAATCTTCTATTGGAAAAATACTTTTAAAGACTCTATCAAAACCTTTGGTAATATCTTCTGACTCAATCTTAAAATCAGTTAATTCTTTATAAGAATTTTTTTGGACCTCAATTAAGTTAGGTATAGATAAGCTTTCTTTTAGCTTCCCGAAACTTTTTCTTATATTTTTCTTTTCAGTAAAAGATATTTGCATCTATGTTAAAACACCGATTGTATAAAATCAGTGTTTAAATAATTCCTTATTAATTTACTTAAGTTCTACTTTTGCGCCAGCAGCTTCTAACTTAGCTTTAATTTCTTCAGCTTCTTTTTTTGGAACACCTGTTTTTACTTCTTTAGGTGCGCCTTCAACTAAGTCTTTTGCTTCCTTAAGACCTAAGGACGTAGCTGCTCTTACTTCTTTAATAACATTAATTTTTTTATCACCTGCAGACATCAACATGATTGTAAAATCATCTTTTTCTTCCGCTGCACCTGCACCACCAGCTGCCGCTGGAGCCGCTGCTGCCATTGGAGTTACACCCCATTTTTCTTCTAATTGTTTTGAAAGATCTGCTGCTTCAGCAACAGTCAAACTTGATAAATCTTCTATAATTTTATTTAGGTCAGGCATATTATCTACTCTTTAGGTTGTGTTTCAGAATTTTCTGGGGGTAAACTACTCATTTTTTCCGATCGTGCAAGTAAAATACTCACCAATTTTGAAGCAGAAGCATTCAAAATACCCACAATATTAGCTCTTGCTTCATCTAAAGTTGGTAAATTAGCTACATTTAATACACCAGCTTGGTCAAGAACTTCGTTATCCATTAATCCACCAATTAATTTAAGGTTTTCATTATCTTTTGCAAATTTTGATAAAATTCTAGCTGACATAATCGCATCTTCGCCAAAAGCTACTGCTGTTGGACCAGTAAATAAATTTGATAAATCTTTACATTTAGTTTTTTCTAAAGCTAATTTTGTAATTCTATTTTTTGTAATTTTAAAAATAATTCCATGTTCTCTCATTTTAGATCGTAGTTCATCTAATTGGGTCATGGTTAATCCTTGATAATGCGTAACCATTACTGCTTTACTATTTTCAAATTGAGCTGACATTTCAGTTATATAATTTTTCTTTTGATCTTTATTCATCATAAAATTAAATATTTTTACCTATTTTAAGCTTATAAGAAACACCCATTGTTGATGTAATAAATGAAGATTTAATTAAATCTCCTTTTAATGTGTTGTTAGATTTTTCTTTTTCTAAAGTATCTAAAATTGCGTTGTAATTTTTAATTAATAGTTCATCTTTAAATGATTTTTTTCCAATGCTAACACCTATATTTCCATCTTTATCGTTTCTAATTTCTGCTTGACCAGATTTTGCATCTGATATAGCTGTTTTTAAATCTTCAGTCACTGATCCTAGTTTAGGATTTGGCATCAAACCTTTTGGACCTAACACTTTACCTAATTTTGAAAGTTTTATCATCATAGAAGGTGTGCAGATTAATTTTTCAAAATTTAGTTCACCGTTTTTTATTTTTTCGATAAATTCATCTCCACCAACAATATCTGCACCTGCAGATTTTGCTTCAGAAGATTTTGAGTCTTCACAAACTACTGCAACTTTGACTTTTTTACCTGTACCACCTGGTAAATTAACTACTGTCCTTATGTTAACTTCACCCTTTTTTTGCTTATTGTTAATTTGAAAACTTAGATCAACAGACTCATCAAATTTTGTTGAACAATTTTTTTTTATTTCCATAAGTAATTTTTCAATATTTTCTGATGGTAAATTTGATGTACCTTCTGGTAATTTTTTGAATCTTTTTGATGACATTATTCTTTAACCTCAATACCCATAGATCTTGCTGAACCTGCAATAATTTTTACAGCTTGTTCTAAATCTATCGCATTTAAATCATTCATTTTTTGTTTTGCAATTTCCTCTGCTTGTTTTTTAGTTATAGAAGCAACAATATTTCTTCCTGGTTCTTTTGATCCACTTTTTAATTTAGCAGCCTCTCTAATAAAAAATGATGCTGGTGGAGATTTAATTTTAAAATCAAATTTTTTATCTTTATAAACTGTAATTTCTACAGGAACAGGTTTGCCTGCCATTGATTTTGTTTTATCGTTAAATGCTTTACAAAATTCCATAATATTAACACCACGTTGTCCCAAAGCTGGGCCAACAGGTGGTGCTGGGTTAGCTTGACCACCTTTAATTTGCAATTTTATAAATCCACTAATTTCTTTTTTTGCTGCCATTAACTTGCTTTCTCAACTTGATTGTATTCTAATTCAACCGGTGTCGGACGTCCAAATATAGAAACTGAAACTTTAAGTCTAGATTTTTCTTCATCTATTTCTTCAACCATTCCACTGAATGAAGCAAAAGGTCCGTCTATTACTTGAACTTTTTCACCAACGCTGTATTCTATACCAGATTTTGGCTGAGCCACACCATCTTTTATTTGACCTAAAATTTTTTCGATTTCTTTATCAGAAACGGGTACTGGAATTCCTTTGGTACCTAAAAAACCGCTTACTCTCTTAATATTTTTAATCATATGGTAAATATTGTTATCCATCTCACTTTTTATTAGCACATATCCAGGAAAGTATTTTTTTTTCCTTTGAGTTCTTTTACCTCTTTTTACTTCAGTTACATCATGAGTTGGAACAACGATTTCTTCAAATTTCTCTGAAATTTTAGCTTTTTCTGCTT
>Ga0233444_10004812_pt1 | contig 12751 bp, 11 predicted proteins | sample SI_124_October20_6_FD_182792 | JGI IMG/M metagenome (GOLD analysis project Ga0233444, IMG submission 182792) | Seawater microbial communities from Saanich Inlet, British Columbia, Canada - SI_124_October2016_10_MG | ecosystem: Environmental > Aquatic > Marine > Inlet | place: Canada: British...
AATCTCAATAACTGGAGCACCAATTTTTCTAAGAATATAATCTTTAAAAAGTTCTCTTGAATTTGGTATTGACATTGTTTTTCTCTTTAGTGTATTTTATTATTTATCATTAGAAAGTTGAAATAGCATGAGTATATACACGAAGTCTAAATTGTTTTAATAAACCTTCGCTTGAAGAATCCCCTGCATATAGTTTAACTATTCCATCACAAACATGAGTTTTGATATTATTTGAGACGGAGCCAGTTGCCTGTTGTATATCTAATGTAATGCCAGTTGAAAGGTTTGATGTTATCCAACCACTAGTATTACTACCTGTTGCAATTCCGTTAGTGGCTAAAGTACGTAGAGGTACTGTCACACCACTGGCATTAGTAATACTGACACCTTCGTAATCCATTTTTAATTTTGTAATTGTATTAGATGCTGTATATCTATAATGTTCTTCAGTTGCACCTTCAAAATTATTTAATGTTGGTGGTCTGACAGCTACAGGTCGAGTACTTGCGGTTATATCAGATGTTCCAGTTTCACCAGTTGCACTTGAATCGTCCTCTACAGTAAGTGAGCATTGGTTTGTTCCAACTAACTTCCATTTTAATGTAGCATGACTATCTGCAGCTGCGTTCGTTGGTGCATTAGCAAAACCAATTTGAGAAGCCTGTACTCCTGCTTCATTTGAACCAGTTTCACTTTGAATTTCATCAATTGTTAATGTTCCTGCGGGTCCTCCACTACCAGAAACTCCTCCAGTTCCACCAGTTACTTTAAAACCTGAGCCTTGGTTAAATGAATGTGTTGGCATAATTTCTCCTTAAGCGTTACCGATGTAAATCATCTTGTAATAACCTGTATCTAATATTGTTGAACCACCTGAGTCAGATGCAATTTCAACTTTAATTACACAATTTTCATCGGCGTATGTGGTTATGTTTCTAGCATCTCTTACTTTAAACTCTCTATTAGAAGTTAATGCAATCCAAGAATTAAGAGTAGCACTATCAGGAGTACTTATGTTTCTAGTACCACCAGCATTTGTTACTCTAATATAATATGTTTGTGACGGTGTAATATTATTCCATTGAGTTGATGTATGTAGATATCTACCTTGACCACTAACATTGTAAATGTCTTCATATTTGTAAATATTTCCGTCTGCAGCAAATTCCCAGCCCATAACTAAATCATTAGCATTACTAGTAGGAAAGTCGGTGAAACTAACTGGACTACCAGTTGTTCCAGATAGTGCTACGGCTTCTGTAGGTTGAGATGACTGTGCATCAAATCCAATTGCTGTTGCATCAATTCTACCAACACTGTGGTGTATCATATGAATTTGCCATTTTCTATAAGAAGACCAAGTTGGTTCTGTATCATCTTCCCAATTAAAATCGGATGGAAATGTTGGTGTGTGACCAGTAGAACTTGTATCTAAACATAAAATAGCAGACTTGCCGCCACTAGCTGTGGTGCCTGAACTGGTGAATGTTGTTGCACCAGATAAAGTTACACTCATAAATGGAGTAGTAAAGTTAATATTAGTTGTAATAGTAGCTGGTGATGGATAAAACGCACCGAACTTACCTGTTGCATCTGTAACGTTTAATAAACCTCTTGAGTCGTCTATTACTTCTGTTCCGTTTACTTTAATTGCCATTATTCTTCTGAGCCTCTTTTAGCATCAACAAGTTGATACATTTTTTTCATTAACTGTTGTTCATTTTCTATCTCATCATCATGCTCTGGAATCATGTAATAGGTGTCAACAATTTCATTATTAGCATTTGTTGATGAAATTTTAACTTGTCTGAGTTGTCCTGTTTTCATATTTAATTCCTACGGATTATGGTCAGCTGTTAGCTTGCAGGGTATAGATACTAATACTGCTTGGTCTGAAGCTCTTCTAATTTTTAATGTTCCATCAAGATCATTAAGAGACAAACTGTTTGATGAATCATAAATTTTCCACTCGCGATTTGTACCTAATCCTTCCCACGTATTATTACCTGCTGTAGATTGGTTTACGCCACCGTTATTAGTAAATGTATAATTAAAGTTACATTCGTAGTCACTTGCGCTTCCTGAAAGCAACCATGTGTATCCGTTATTGGCTGCTCCAGATACACCACCTTGTGTTCCGGAACCCGTTAAACTCAAGGTGCCTGCAGAATTTAATCTAACAACACAATTACAGTTTCCGCTGTTTGTTCCCGAGTTTGCAATTAAATTAATTGAACTTGGTAAGGAAACAACAGCTGCATCTCCCCAACTTGTAGATATTACACTTACTGTATCAGCTGACCAACACGTTAGTCTGTGTAACCAATATCTTGCACCAGTCCAAGTTGGTTCTGTATCATTTGGATATAATATTGTTCCACCACTTAAACTAAAACTTTGGTTGTGGCCAGAAGCAGATGCGTCTACAAACACCGTCATTTGTTTACCTGTTCCTACGCTACTTAGAGCCCAAGTAACATCACCTGCCATTTGTGATGATGTTCCTTTATCATGATGCGAACTGTCAAAGCTCAAACTAGAAGTGCTGGGACCGTAATTACTAGTAGTAACAACACCTAGTGGCTGTAAATCTGTATAAACGCCGGTAGCACCGGTAACAGTAAACTTTCTTGTGTTACTTATTACTTCTGTTCCGTTTACTTTAATTGCCATATATTACTCCTTAAATCGCAGGTACGTTGCCCCAGTTTGATGAAGCTGTAATTGACCCTTGAGGTACATCGCAAGTAGCATATACTGTACCTGCAACACTGTCTATAATTTTAATTCTAAAATCTGGGTCTAAACCTGTAAAGCTTGCAGTTGATTGGGTAGATTGAGGGTCGCCATTTTGTGATACAGCTTGCCATCCAAAAAATAAACTACCTGTCGTTGGAACAGTATAATATGAACCACTAGAATAACCATCATTAGTTGGAAGTGGTCCATAGCTATATCCACCAGAAGAGTTTGTGTTACTGCCAGAAACATTTTGGCTTTGTACATTATATTGAGCAGTAACTGAAGTAATATTACTTAATCCTGTATAGGTAGCATAAGATGTATATTGGTTTGAGCCACTATTAAAGTTCCCAGAACCATGAACTACATTAATTCTGTTATTTGATGTATCATGTCGAAAAGAAACCCATACTGCTGACCACGGTTGGCTGAAAGTTCCGTAACCACTTACTGTTGTATTCCAGAGGTTATTAAATGTCCAGTCGTTAAAAGCTGAAGAAGTTGAAGATGGTTCATCAAATCCAATAGCTGTAGCTCTTACATCACCACCAAAAGAGCCAGTGCACGTAAATGTGATTTGCCAATGGCGATTATTTGACCATGTTGGCGTAACACCAAATAAAACTTCTGAACCAAATGTTGGACTATGGCCAGATGTTGATGTATCTAAAAGTAATGTTGCAGTAGCACCTAATTGAAGATTTGTGGTTGTAAACGTGACGTTACCAGACATAGCCAACTTCATAATTGGTTTATGAAAATCAATAGATGTTGTTATTGTGTCAATGCCATCAGGATGGAAGTTAGAATAAACTCCGTTTAATCCTGTGCCATAGTTTGTACCTGTAATGACTTTAAGAGTGTCATCAATGACAGTTGTGCCAATTACTTTTATCGCCATCCTCGTCTCCTTTGACTATTAGCGTTAATATTTAATTATTATTTATATTAATCACGACGTTCTATATCACTTTCTTCTAATATATCGCCTAACCAGACTTCGATTACTTTAGCAGGTTCAGTTCCAACATTGGTTGCTTTGTGCCAAACACCTTTTGGAATATCAATACTTTGACCAGGCCAATATACTTTTGCTTCTGTTCTTCTCATTCCATAATCTAATTCCATGAGAATACTACCAGAAACAACATGCCAATGTTCTGACCTATGTTGGTGGCGTTGATCGCTTAATGATTTTCCTGCATTGAAAGATAATTCTTTTACTTGCCAAGTTCCATTTGTGTCTAATACAGTATATGTTCCCCATGCTCTTTCAACACTTGGCTGTGACCATTCTTTTAATATCCAACTACTGCTGTTGGCTTTGTTATCACCACCAATACCAAATTCAAAATCAACACCTTCTAGTGCCATCTCAGGAATATTATCTTTTGTTCTGTCACCACCATTAACAAATATAATTGTATCGTTAGGATAATATAGTTTAACTTGTTCTAATGCATGAATAGCACTATCGTCTGAATCATCAAATGATATTACTTCATCTACGCAAGCAAGTTCTGAAACAATAGCTGCACGTTCTTCCCAAGGCATAAAATATCTACCTTTCTTTCGTTTTAACCATTCATCAGAATTAACGCCAACAACAAGTCTTGTACCACAAGTACTTGCATCTTTTAAATATTCAATATGGCCTGAATGTATCGGGTCAAACCCACCCGTAGCAACTACTGTAATCATAGAATTAATCTTTTATTTCATTCATAAAATAGTCCCATACAAAGTTAATATTGTTTAGATTAGCAATAAATTTCTTTGGAACATCAACAACATCAGGATGTACATACCAATCTTCGTATGAGTGTTGTGGTGAAAAAGCAACATCGTTAACCACAAGTTGGTAACCATGTTTCTTTAATAAAGTTCTTGCTCGGTCTCTTATATCAGTACCAAGTCTGTAAGTATCATGCTCGAAAGTAATGACACCAAATTTGTGTGTTTCAAACGGAAGTTTTTCTAAAATTTCAATAGAAGCTTCATCACAATCAATTTGTAAATAATCAATCACTGGTTCAACACAATGTAAATTAAACAAATTAGTATAATCCATCTGAGTTGCGTCTGTACAAATAATTGTATTGTTTCTATTCTCTTTGAAATTATAACATAGAGCTTCTGAATTGTCAATAGAAATACCTTTCCAACCAAATGCAGTTTCAAGTAATGCTGTGTTATTATGAACAAATGGGTCACCTGAACCAATCTCTAAATAGTTACCACATTCCTTACCATCAAATAAAGCTAATACAAATAAGTCTTGGTAATGTTTAGAATAGTTATATTGTATATCTTCAAAACCTTCAAATTTAAATTTAAATCTTTCGTAATCATCATCAATATAAGGTATTGTGTCTGGGTACCAAACTTGACCTACCATTTTTTCAGTATCTTCAGTATACTCTCCCATGTCATATCTATGTTTTAAATTAAAGAATGCATGTTTTCCAGTTTGTGTACCACCGATAAACCATGTTGCTAAAGCTTGATAATATAACAATCCTTTATAGCCGCCATAACCAGGAATATCTAAAACCCATAGCCCCTGGTCAGCATCATAGCTATCATTATACCACTCTAGAGCTATGTTAATATGCATCAACATAGGTTTCCATTCTGTTAAAGTTTCTAAAAATTGTCCTAAAAAGAAATGAGCCTCAGGTCTATAAGGCATTAATGCAATAGCATCTTGGTATGCAGTTTTAACTGTCCATTGTCTATTTCCTTGACGTTGGTATGCTCTTGCAATTCCAATTAGACATTCATATTGTATTTCTTTTTCATCACTTATATCAGCTGTTTTAAGATATAAAGATACAGCCATTGCACCTTGTTCAAGTCTATCGTATTCTCTTGCAAGTTTAAGTAACTTATCAGTATTTTTGGGGTCTAAGCAGTGTTCGTTTAAAAGTTCTTGTAACATAATTTATCCTTTACTCACAAATTCAAAGAATACTTTTTCAGGCATTTTAAGTATATATGTTCCATTATCTTGGTAACCATAAGCTATGATTACGTTTCCATCTAAGAACATCATACCAGTAGCAAATTCAATATTGTATTCATAACCAGTTGTGTGGTCAATCTGAGTACCCATAAAGTGGAAGTCTTTGGTATAATGTATTATATTCCAATCTTCGTCCCACACAATTACTCTGTGATTGTAGTGACCATCCTTACGCTGAAAGCTATCTTTATATAAGTCAGTCTCGTGAGTTAAAGTAACTCGATGTCCTTTGCCTATAGGATATACTTGAGTACCACCTCTTAAATCACGATAGAATTCTTCAACTCTATTTTCTTCTTCTAAGTGAACTGTAGTTGTTGTTCTTGTCTCAGCATCGTATTTGATAACTTCAGTTGGATTACACCATTTAACAAAATGCCATGGCATATCAATTACGGGCATCCAATTCTTTTCGCAGAAGGTTGCATCATCGCCTGGTGCAGGAATAGGATGTCTTCCTACTTCTTGCCATTCATTATCAATAAATTCTATTTCGCACATTTCCATGCGACCTGTGCCTTTATCATCATAAGCATCTCGTCTTACTCCACAAAGGAATAAGCGATCTTCCCAACTAAAGAGTCGACCATCTTCAAGACCAATAAAGTTCCAGGTAGGTTCACCTGTATCTAAATTCATCTTAATTCTTCCAGCAGATAAGACATTCATGTTAGCATCAAGTTCACACATAATATTATGAGTTGTCAAACTAACATCGTTTTCTGGATGGATATATTGTAGTGGTCCCCATAGATGTGGGAATTTTTTACCTTCTGAATGGTAAAGGGTATAGTTAACGTGGCGAACATTTAATAGTATCCTACCCTCGTGCATAAAAATCGAGGGGTTCATAATACCCGTTTCGCCGGTTAAATCTTTCGGAAGTGTTATTGGATGTATACTTCCACCACGCTTAAGAGCGTAATGAACTAATCCATGATGACGCAAATCATGCATACTGTCTCCATTATGTAAATCATTTATTGTATATTATAACACACTTTTGTGTTATTGTCAACTATTATTTATGACCAGGGAACTGCCTTCGTAACTTCACCAGTCTTAGCTATTTTAGCTACAATTTTTGCATTGTAATCTTCAATAAATTCTGCATTAACAGTATCTAACCAAGTTGTTACAGTATCTTCAGTTAAGTCATTATAACCTATGAAGTCTCCTGTAACTATGGAAGATGCGTCAAGTGGTGCATAACCATTTATGGATGCAGTATTTCCGTCGCCATCAACACCAGACCTTCGCCAATGAACGTTGACGACGGCTTCCGGTAAAGAAACGCCGTCGCTACTTGTTTCAGTGCGCGTTATAAGGTTTATAACTTGCCATGTATAAGTCATTGTTTACCTACTCTGGGTCTGAATCTTCGTCAGCTTCGTCAGCGCCTTCATCTAGAATTGCAGGGTCTGGAGTTACGTCTGAACCGTCACCCCAAGGCATTGCTGCATCTTCTTCTGTTTCTAAGTCAACTTGTGCTGTAATTCTACCAGTGATATGGTCTGCATATCCTTGGTCAGCGTTAACTACGCTTTGAATCCAACCCAAAACTGTCGCTTCTGTCAAATCTTCAAAGGCTACAAAAGAACCCGCTGGTGTATTTTGTGCTGTAAATGGAGTTGCTCCTGAGAACTCTCCAGTATTACCGTTACTGTCTGTACCAGTAACTTTCCAAAATGTTTGACATATTGCGCCCGATAAGGTCGCCCCTTCAGCATTGACTTGGTCTCTTTTCTTCAAGGAAGTTACTTCCCATGCCCAAGTATAATCTGTACTAAGTGCCATTTTTATTTCTCCTATAAAAATATTATTTATTAATCTTCTGATGCATTCTCAAAATAGTCTAAAGTTTTCAAGTGTGTGTACGCTTGAACAATATGACTATCCGCGGAATCCATATCTATAAAAAATCTACATCTATGGTCCAATCCTTTTGTACCAATATGTAAGTCTGCTTCGACTTCTGTTGCATTTAAACCTGCAAAGCCGATTGGTTTATTTCCATCATCTCGAGCTTCTTTAGATGCCCAGATAGTAACATAGCATTCTGCTACATATCCAGCTTTCCAAAAAATCTCTGTACCTTCTTCTCTTACACCATTGTTTGTTAAACCTGTAGGTGTTGAAGCATCAGGTGGGGGTGGAAAATCTTCCATTCTTTTTTGTACCTTAACATCTGTAACTACAAAATATGCACTAGGTGCGGTTAATCCTGTGCCAGGTACTTCGTATGACTGTATTAATGCCATCTTATTTGTTCTCCATTTTATTCATTATATTATATAACATTTCTTCAAGTTTGTCAATCTTTTCTTGTTGACTATTTATTAATTTTTGTTGGTCTTTATGAGCTTCAACGAGTAGACCGACCATCTTAGGATAGTCAATACCATACTCATCATCTTCAACATCGTGTGTTACAACTTCAGGAACAACTTCCATTACTTCCTGAGCAATAAGACCCATTTGAGTGCCTTGGAAGGAATTATCTTGTTCTTCTTCCCAATCTGCAAGTTTTCTTGTATATGTTACACCACGTAGTTGTAATACTTTTTCTAAACCGTTTTCAATGGTCTCAATATTTTCTTTACGACGCTCATCAGAGTAAGCAACTATGTTACCAGTTACCCATAGTGAACCGTTAACTTGCATGGCGTATCCGCTTCGTGTTGCCGAAGAGCCGACACCCATACAGTTATTGCCACGGTTATGATAAAGTAACCATCTACCTATATCTTCGTGATAGAATCCACCATTACCTGAACCATCAAACATTACATGAGGGTCATACCCAGCGTCATGGAATGCGATACCTCTCCAACCACTTCTTGAACCTCTAAAGTTCCAAGAACCATAGCTGGTTTGGCTGTTAGGTTCAAAGTGAGCACCGGCGTGAGATGAGTAAATACCTTGGTTAGCACCAGCAACTCTTAACCATGTGTTTGCATATGTATAACTTGAACCACCATTGATTTGGAATCTTACAGTTCCACTGTTATAGTCATTAAAGAATCGCATACCACCGTATGATGGGTTAGCTGCAAATGACAGTCCAGTATGGAACTGGAATACCATATCTGGATAAGGATAGCCCCAACCACCGCTTTCTTGGAAACCGTATGAGTATGGTGAACTTGCTCTTGTTATACCAGAGTTACCACCAGCGTATGGTGAGTTAATTCTGTTAACAGTAATTTCATTCATACGTGAAGTAGAAGCGAAGTTTCCGTAGTAACCTGTATTATTTAGATCGTAGAATATATCAGACCTAATATCGTTGGTGTCCATTCGTGAACGACCATTTACTTGAATCAGTCTGTTAAAGTAGAAGTTAGTTCTATCAGTGTAAATATGAGCATGACTAGTGTTAGCAGGACCAAACTCAATATATCCGTATGGAGTCTGATTTCTCATACCCCAAGAACCAGATCTTATATAATAACTACCATTACCAAAGTCAATAGTTGATAGTCTGCTTCGGCCTGCTGGGTCACAGAAGTAACCAGTATTATTTGAATCGTAGTATATACCAGCATACATTGCGCCGCCATTAGTACTATTCTCATCTAATACAGGGATTGTTCTCCAACTTCTAAATCCTGACCAAGAAGAACGGAATCTTAAGTTGGTGATTGGTCCACCTGCCATCTGCCAACCATATCTTGCTGAACCGTTAGAATAGTGATATGCTTGAACACCAACCCAATGCGAAGTACCGCTTGGTTGGTTTCCTGGATTACTCCACGTATCAAAGAATCCTGAACCCCAGTCACCAACTGTGTTCATATCAATTCTACCCCAACCTTTGGAACCTGTCCAATAGTTGGTATCACCAGTAATATTTGGTCGTCTACCGTAGTTACCTATTGCTCCACTTCTTGTATGACCAGGCAATCCAATCATTGCTTGACCACGAGCTGTTAGACCTTGCCAATGTGAATCACCATTTGGATTAATGTAATAACCGGTGTCGTTTAAGTCATAGAATATTGGAGCACGGAATGATGAATCACTTTGTACATGTCCATAATTAAAGTCGTGATATGAACCATTATAATATTGTAACCAACTACGGCTATTATCGTGTACACCAACATTGTTGCCTTCAGTTGACATCCAAGTCCATCTTGAACCAATACCGTAACCGCCCCAACCATTTCGTCCGATGTTATATGTTGCTACGTTACCGTATGGGTTGCCTTCTGAATGAGCAGAACGTAATCCATATCCATAATCCTGGAAGTAGAATCCTGAGCCACCTTGTGCTCTGAACCAATCGTTTGCATATACTGATCTAAACTGGGAGCTACTATTTGGATTGACATAATAACCAGTGTCATTATAGTCATACATTATTGGAGCTCTAAGGTCGTAGAACGCGTAGAAGATACGGTTAGTGTCTAATCTTGCTGCCTCGACTTGACCAGGCGCAAACATTCTTGTTCTTCTACCAGAATAATAGTTGAGGTAAAGATCGTTACCACCTTGAGCATCAATATGGAAGTTACCACCCATATAGATTCTACCACCACCATTTACTGATTGAATTGTTGCGCCGTTTTCAACTCTAACTTCGTTGAATCTAACATTACGCATTCTTGCATCACCCTGCGACCCACCGAAGTAATAAGCAGTGTTTTCACGTTCGTAGAAAATATTTGCTCTAACATCATTCATATATGAGGTAGAACCAAAGTCACCATAGTATGAAGCATTATTTAAATCGTAATATATAGGAGAACGTATAAGTCGAGTTGCTCTGAATACTTCAGTTGCTACTTCAGCATTATAAGCTACTGTATCACCGTAGAATACAAATGTTGCACCAGTACCATCTGGGTTAGAATCAGATACTCTTATTTCTGCATCAAAGTTGGTATTAATAAATCCTAATCTATTTCCAGCAAGAGTCAACGTATTCATATGTGACTGGCCGTTTGGATTTACATAGTAACCAGTGTCATTTAAATCATAGAATATTGGTGCTCTACCAGACCTTTCCATTCGGAAATATCCAGAGTCAGTACGTGCTTCCCATTGACCGTTGTGATATAGATATAAGTGAGAATTACGTTCAGCATATAACATCCACTCATTATCAATATCATTGTATATACCAACTTGGTTATTATCAGCCGACATGAATACATAACGACCATTAATTGAGTAACCTTCCCAACCACTTGCACCACCACCATTAACTTGGATTGAACCATAATTTCCTGTTGGGTAATCTATATAGATGCTACTGTTATTGTCGTAACAAGGATAAAGTCTATTAGTTAATAATTCATTTAATCTTGTAGTGCCATCTGGGTCAATATAGTAACCTGTGTTCTGTCTACTAATAAACTGATTCGCATAGATATTATTTTCTGCATAAACGTTACGGTTATTTTCTAACCAGAACATAGCAACGTTATTACCGCTACTCCAACCTCTACCAATACCATAGTGTGGATTAGTTTGGTTGGGTGAATAACCAAAGCTTAATCTTGTTGCATTTGTTGCAGAAGTACCAATTACCCAGTGTTTAAAATTACCTGATGAAGCATTAGCACTATCATAACCAACGAATCTTAATGTTGGGCCGTGAGTACTATTATTAATCTCAGACGACATGATATTAATCTGAGGATATTGTCCTTTAACAGTTAAATCAGGTCTACGTGTTTCTTGTAAGACAGCATTATATAAATTGGATTCATCACCAAGATGTAATCTCCAAACGTTACGCTGTTCATAGAATCTTGATGTTCCATTTGGATTAGCATAGTAATTAGTATCATTAATATCGTAGAATATTGTAGCTCTTGCATCACCAGAAGTAACATATAAATTACTTCCGCTTTCAACACGAACATGAGTATCACTTCGACCAACTGAGAATAATAATGTGCTTAAGTCTTCGTTATTATAGAATCGAGTACCACCGTAGACTGCCTGAGCACCCATACGAATACCTGTATGCCATCTTAAATCTAACTTGGTATAATTACCATTATAGTTATCAAGGTTAGTACCAATATAGTAATTACCATTTGCATCAGAGTTACCACCACCAAAGTGTAATCTTGTAGAACTTACTGAGTTATATGCGTTATTACCAAAGTTACCACCAATTACAACTCTACCTGCAGTTCTTAATGTATTGAGTGATGATTCCCCGTCGAAGTTTCCAAAGTATGCAGTATTGGTATCATAATAGATAGGTGATCGCATCTGGTTAGGAGCATAACCATAACTGCCACGAGTACCTAGTTGCTCAACGTTATTTGCATAAAGTTGTACAAAGTGAGTATTAGTATTACCACCGCTGCTAGTTGAGAATCGAGCAAGATTATAAGCACCGGCAGAACCACCACGTAATCTTATACCAGCATATGTATTCCAAAGTATACCATCAAATCCACCTGAACCTGCACCGCCTCGACCTGCAGGACCACCATAGTAGTGATTCCAAAGAACGTGGTTCTGGTCAGTTCCACCATTGAACCATATACCATTGTGAGTATAATTACGTTCTAATCTTAAACCATAATTTCTAACATTAACGTTATGCAATACGGAATCACTATTTGGATTCACATAATAGTTTGTATCGTTACTATCGTAGAATATTGGAGCTCTAAGTGAATTTATACCTTGGGCATAACCACTTCCTACAAACAGAGAGTGTGTACCAGTATTATTAACTGCGCCATCTGTATAAAAATCTAAACCTGCACCTGCCATACGGAAGCGGCCACTATAACCGTCATCTAATGGTGAGATCCAAATCATATCAGTGTTACTGTTATTTTGGATTTGCAGCGCAGATGTCCAAGAAGCAGGATAAGACCCAAAGTTGAGTTCTCCTGTACCTTGGTCTTTAATAGTCAGCGCTCGTAGAGCTGAACTACTACCAGTTGTATTTACTTTTAATCGACGTATTTGCGAAGTTGCATCTGGGTCTAAGTAATAACCAGTATT
>Ga0233444_10004813_pt1 | contig 12748 bp, 10 predicted proteins | sample SI_124_October20_6_FD_182792 | JGI IMG/M metagenome (GOLD analysis project Ga0233444, IMG submission 182792) | Seawater microbial communities from Saanich Inlet, British Columbia, Canada - SI_124_October2016_10_MG | ecosystem: Environmental > Aquatic > Marine > Inlet | place: Canada: British...
AAAGAACTTACTATTGCGGTTGTGAATAACGGCCATATGATCAATATGCAAAAAGTCGCCGAAGCCTACACGGCTGAAACGGGTGTGAAATTAAATTGGGTATCTTTGGAAGAAGGTGTTTTGCGCGAGCAAGTCACGTCTGATACTGCCACAAGTGGCGGTGAATATGATGTAATCAATATTGGTATGCAAGAAGCGCCTATCTGGGGTGCTGCTGGCTGGATCGAGCCCTTAAATTTTGGCGCTTCTTATGATGTTGACGATATGTTGCCAGCTATCCGCAATGGTCTATCTCATGAAGGTACACTTTATGCCGCACCATTTTATGGTGAGTCATCAATGGTGATGTATCGGAAAGATTTGACCGACGCTGCAGGCGTCAAAATTGCTGATAATGATTCATGGGTTAATGTGAAGAAAGCTGCCGCAGCCATTCATAACCCTGCCGCAGGTGTTTATGGCGCATGTTTGCGTGGTAAGCCGGGCTGGGGTGATAACATGGCGTTCATCACAACTGTTGTGAACTCATTTGGTGGTGCATGGTTCGACAAAGATATGCGTCCAACTATTAACTCCAAGGAATGGAAAGATGCTATTAGCTTCTACGTTGACTTGTTAGGTTCTTACGGACCTCCAGGGTCTGAAGGTAATTCATTCAATGAAATTCTAGCGCTCTATAATGAGGGTAAATGCGGGATGTGGATCGATGCAACAATTGCAGCATCATTCTTGACAGTTGATGGTGTCGCTTATGCTCAGTCTCCAAATGCAGGTAACCCTGTAGGTGCGAATTGGCTGTGGGCATGGGCAATGGCTGTCCCAGCAGGGTCGCCAAATGCTGAAGAATCTAAGAAGTTCATCGAATGGGCAACGTCCAAAGCTTACATCAAGGCTGTTGCTGACCATCCAGATTTTGGCTGGGCCAAGGTTCCAACAGGTACACGTGCGTCAACATATGCTTATCCAGAATTCAAAGCAGTTGCTGGTTTTGCGTCAGCTGAAATGGCAGCGATTGAATCTGCTGCTCCAGAAGCAACAGCGTTAAAGCCATATGTCGGTGTTCAGTTTGCCGCTATTCCTGAGTTTCCAGAAGTGGGGAGTGCAGTTGCCCAGGAAATGGCAGCCGCATTGTCTGGTGCAAAATCTGTTGATGCAGCGTTAGCCGCATCGCAGGTAGCAGCAGAAGCAATTATGTCTGAAGCAGGTTATTTCTAGGACCTAAAACATAGTAAAGAGGGGTCAGGTCTATGTGACCTGACCCCTTTTTTTTCATGGAAAGATTGGGTTAATATTCAGGAATCTAAAGGAGCAAGTAGTTCATGTCGAACCGAATAATACCTCGTATATTACAAGCTCCTGCTGTTATTTTATTACTTGTCTGGATGCTTGTGCCCTTAGGTATGACTATCTTTTTTTCGTTAATTCGTTACGTTCTAAACAGTCTGCGCTACCCAGAATGGACGTCTCCAAGTCTTGAAAACTGGCGCGGTCTAGGTAATTACGAATATGTGCTTTATCAGGCCAAAGATTTCTGGCTAGCCGTTCAAAATAGCCTGTTTATTATTACCAGCGTGATTAGTATTACAGTATTACTGGGATTGGCTATTGCGGTCCTTATTAATCGCGCGTTTCCGGGACGTGGTATTGTTCGCGTTTTGTTGATATCGCCCTTCTTTATTATGCCAGCCGTTAATGCTGTATTATGGACAAACATGATTTTAGACCCGGTTCTGGGGTTAAACGGTTTGGCAGTCGAAGGTCTAAATCAGATAATCACATCCATGCATGACATCCCTATTATTGGACATTTTTTCTCATTATGGCCAAAAATTGAGCCAGTTTCGTTTCGCGCGACCCAGACATCAGCTATTGCAGTTATTGTTATGGTTGCATGGCAGTGGACGCCTTTTGCGGTTCTGATATTCATGACGTCGCTTCAATCAGAGGACCAGCAGCAAAAAGAAGCTGCAATTCTTGATGGCGCAAATTCCTGGGCTCAATTCTGTTATCTAACTGTGCCGCATCTGGCACGCCCGATAGCGATAGTTGTTATGATTCAGGCAATTTTTCACCTCTCGCTTTATGCCGAAATCGAAATTGTAAGCAGAGGGAATGGCAATAAAAATCTCCCTTATTTGATCGGTGAATTTGCATCCAATAACATTGGTGCGGCAAGTGCAACGGGCATTTTAGCTGTCATTCTTGCCAACCTAATTGCTATTTTTCTTCTTCGTATCATTGGCAAAAGTTTGATGGATTAGGTAACATAATATGGAAACTCCTCGCAACAAACTCACATTGCAGAAGATGTTAAGGCCCGCGCTAGCGTGGGTTATCGCTCTTATGTTTTTCTTTCCGATTTTTTGGATGGTGTTAACGAGTTTTAAAACTGACGCAGATGCGGTAAAGCCAGAATTTTTGTTTATGTTTACGCCGACGTTAGATAATTATCTTAATATGACGGATAATTATGATTATTGGCGGTTTGCCTCTAACTCAATAATCACCTCTGTTTTTGCAACGATATTCACCCTATTCGTTGGTGTGCCGGCGGCCTACGCCATGGCGTTTGATCCGAGCCGCCATACCAAAGATATCCTTGTCTGGATGTTGTCGACAAAAATGCTTCCAGCAGCAGCTGTTCTCTACCCAATGACATTTTTAACCAAAAACTTTCTGGGAATTTTTGATACTCATTTTCTGGTTGTGCTCGTGTTAAGTCTTATCAATCTTCCTATCATAATTTGGATGTTGTTTACCTATTTCAAAGAAATCCCCAAGGAAATAATCGAAGCAGCTAAGATGGATGGGACGACCGCATGGAGTGAGATAAGGCATATCGTCTTACCCCTTGCATGGGGTGGTTTAGCGTCAACAGCATTGCTGTGTTTCATCTTTTGCTGGAATGAAGCGTATTGGACTGTACGATTGACGACGATTGATGCTGCTACCTTATCAAAATTAATCGAAGGAAACCGTGCGCCAGAAGGCTTGTTCTTTGGCAGATTATCGGCCGTATCTACTGCAGCTGTTGGTCCTATTGTTGTGCTGGGGTGGTTTTGCCAAAAGCAACTTGTCAGAGGCCTCACATTCGGTGCGGTGAAATGACGAGTTCGCACATCATGAAGACCCAGCTTGTATCATATTGTAAGAAGGGTGTGCGTTAGATGTCCGTGCTAATCCCGCAATTTGAATTTGTTGATGGTGCAGATGCTTCTATTCGATATTTGGAGCATGGATGGCCCACTGATTTATGCCGCTGGCATAGTCATGAAGTTCTAGAGCTGCATCTGATAGTAGATACATATGGAAAAAGTTTTGTTGGTGACTTCATAGGGGAGTTTTCGCCCGGCGCTCTTTTTTTAATTGGCCCTAACCTGCCGCATAACTGGGTGACAGATGAATTTGGGGAGCCTGCGGTTGTCGAGAAGCGCGACATGCTGATTCAATTCAATCTTAGAACAATGAATCAATTGCGTGACATCTTTCCTGATTTTAGGGACCTTGATGGATTGCTGCAGCGCTCAATGGAAGGTATTGAGTTTTTAGGGTTTGATAAACAGGAATCCCAAGCATATTTTGAATCCATTCGTGATTCGAGCGGTGCTGAGAAAATTGTTAATTTTCTCTCGTTTCTTGTGCGCCTCAAAGAACATCCATATCAAAAACGCTTATCCATTGCTAATACTGATTATCAGAATGTGACGTCCAGCCAGCCTAATATTGCAAAGGTTATTGATCATATTATCGAAAACTTTTCAGATGATATTTCGCTGGCTCAGGCAGCAGAAATGTCCCATTTGAGTGCAACGGCTTTTTCAAGAAATTTTCAGAAACTGACGGGCAATCGTTTCACTGAATTTGTAACAAGGGTGCGGGTTGGTCAGGCTTGTTTAATGCTGCAAGCCTCAGAAGAAAAAATCGCGACGATATGCCATGAAGTAGGGTTTAAAAATCTTGCAAACTTTAATCGTCATTTTTTGAATATTAAGCAAATAACACCATCAGAATATCGAAATTATATTCGCTCCGAACTCCAGATTAAAAGAATAAATGAACATGAGCAATCCTAGGTTAAGTAAAACTGGTTATAACCGTAAATCCTGTAACATTGGGGTGGTGCATCTTGGTTTTGGTGCATTTCATCGAGCACATCAGGCCGTTTATATTGATGACTATATGGAGTTAACTGGCGATATGAATTGGGGTATCGCTGCGGTAAACCTGCGCCAGAATGATTCAGTTGCTTTCGAAGAGGCGTCCAGCGCAGAGGGCGGATATGTTGTTAAAGCTATTGATTTCGACGATTCCACAATGTTCCGTTTATCACGCTCGCATGTTAAATTTGTAGATGCTGCCAGCCAACCAGAAGATGCGTATGATTTATTCTCTTTGCAAACTGTAAAGATGGTAACGCTTACAGTAACTGAAAGTGGCTATTATTTTGGTAGCAATTGGAGGCTTGATACTACGGCTGAGCCAATTTCTTCTAGTCTTTCGGGCAGTGCTTCTGAGACGGTTTATGCCTTCCTTGCTAAGGCTCTTGATAGACGCGCAAAAATAATTAATGAACCTCTTACACTATTGAGTTGCGATAATATCCGAAGCAATGGGCGTATGCTAGAAAGCGCATTGCTGGAATATTTGGAACTGAATCATCAGGAAAGTTTGGCGAAGTGGGTTCGTAAAAATGTAGCGTTTCCCTGTTCTATGGTTGACCGTATTACGCCTAGAAGTACGCCAACTTTGCAAAATGAAATCACTGAGCTATTTCCGAGACACTCTATCGCTCCGGTCCATGCTGAAACATTCTCGCAATGGGTTATTGAAAATAAGTTTGCTACAGCAATGCCTGACTTATCCAAAGTGGGTGTCCAAATTGTCTCTGATGTTGAGCCTTATGAAGAAGCAAAAATTCGTATTCTCAATGGGGGACATTCAGGCCTTGCTTATCTTGGTGCGTTGGCCGGTCATCAAACGTTCGATCAGGTAATGCGTGATCCTGAACTGCGACCTCATTTTGATCGGTGGGAGAAACAGGAAGTTTTATGTGGTCTTGGAGACAGTATTCCATTTGATGTTATGGAATATCTGAGCAAAATTGAAAGTCGATTTGAGAATAAGGGAATTGCCGATAATCTTGAGAGAATTTGCATGGATGGCTATTCAAAAATGGCAATTTATATCCGCCCAACGTTAGAGGCATGTTTGCAAAAAGGCATACTTCCCGAAGCTGGGTTCGATTGCGTTGCTGCTTGGGTTGTAAATTCCCGGCGCGTTAAAAATCACGAAACTACCTTTCCCTATCATGAACCGAATTGGGAGCGTCTATCGCCGATGCTAACGCTTGGCAGAGAAGAGGAAATTGCCTCAGATTCTCAAATTTGGGGAGACCTTCCACAGCGGTTTGAACATTTTGTACCCAGCCTTGTACAGGCAATAAAGAGAATGGAACAGAAATGGCACAATTAACCCTTCGAGACGTCGCAAAGTCCTATAACGGGGTTGATGTCATAAAAAATATTGATTTAGATATAGGTGACGGTGAATTTGTTGTATTTGTTGGGCCATCAGGGTGTGGAAAGTCCACACTATTGCGGATGATCGCTGGTTTAGAGGAAATATCTGGAGGCATAATTTCAATTGGTTTGGACGTCGTCAATGACGTGCCGCCAGCCAAAAGAGGGGTTGCTATGGTGTTCCAAACTTATGCACTTTATCCGCATATGAGTGTCTATAATAATATGGCATTCGGATTAAAGCAGGGCCGTACACCGCGCGATGAAATTGAAGCGCGCGTTAAAGCAGCAGCCGCTATCTTGGAAATTGAAAATTTACTAGATCGTACCCCAAGGGCGCTATCAGGGGGACAGCGCCAACGCGTAGCCATTGGTAGGGCAATCGTGCGCGAGCCTGACGTTTTTCTCTTTGATGAACCGCTTTCAAATTTAGATGCAGCTCTGCGTGTTCAAACGCGTATTGAAATTGCGCGGCTTCATAAAAGATTGGGTACGACCATGGTTTATGTGACCCATGATCAGGTCGAAGCAATGACACTTGCTGATAAAATTGTTGTCTTAAATAGTGGGAAGGTTGAGCAGGTTGGCTCGCCGCTCGAGTTATATCAACGCCCGAATACATTGTTTGTTGCTGGATTTATTGGTAGCCCGAAGATGAATTTTATGACAGGCAAGATTGCGACTGATAAAGGAGCGGATGTCTGTGGTATACGCCCTGAACATATTTCACTTTCGGAAATAAAGGGTGATTTTTCGGGCATAGTTAGGCATGTGGAAATGCTAGGTGCAGACACGTTGTTTCATATTGAAACAGCAGATTATGGCATGATGGTTATAAGTCAGCCTACCGTTAGCAGTAATCTTGGGGGCATAAATATCTACCTCACATTGCAGTCTGATTACCTTCATTTTTTTAAAGATGGTGTGCGGCTTGAAACAGGAGCAGACTAGGAAATGATTCAGGTAGCAGGCGAAGCTCTCATTGACCTCGTAATGCAACGCAGCAGCACGGCCCCAAAATTTGTTGCCCATGTTGGCGGTGCCCCTCTGAATGCAGCTGTTGCTCTTGGCCGCCTTGATGTTCCCGTTCGGTTTGCCTGTCCAATCTCATGTGATGCGTTCGGCGAAATGATACATGAAAAATTGCGCGGCTCTCACGTTAGTTTGGCGGCGCCTAAACCAGTTGATGCTCCCTCGCCACTTGCGATTATATCCCTGAATGAGGCCGGTGTGCCATCTTATCAGTTCTACCGTGAGGGCACAGCTGATAGGCAGATTAATGATAGTTTTATTGCCCAATGCCTCGCGGTAGACTGTTCTGTGATTCATGTTGGGGGAACCTGTTTGGCAGACCCTGTAGATTTTGAAAAATGGATGACGCTTATTAATGCTGCGAAGGAAAAGGGCTGTCTTGTGTCTCTTGACCCAAATATCCGCCCGAGCCTGATTGACGATGTTGCTGAATTCAGTGCTCGTATGACAAGAATGTTTGAGGCTGCCGATCTGATTAAAGCGAGTGATGAGGATTGTGAGACATTATTTGGCTCATCAGCGCTTGATGAGCTTGTCACCGGACCGTTTGCAGGTGCCCAGCTTGTTGTGATCACCAGTGGTAGCAAAGGGGCGGTTGGTCGCATGGCCAATGGAACAACAAGGGATGTGCCGTGCGCGCCTCTGGCAACTCTTGTCGATACAGTTGGTGCAGGCGACTGCTTTCAGGCAGGGCTGCTTGCACAGCTCTGGCACGGGGGATATCTTTGGTCGCATGAGACACTTGCATCGCTTACATCAAACGCTTTTTATGATGCCATTGCATTCGGCCATGAAGCTGCTGCTATTAATTGTAGTCGTCATGGATGTAACCCCCCTTGGATAAGGGAATTGAGATCATTATAGAAAATAGCGTATAAGCAGAATAACTTATTTTGTTCTTGCGCAGTAGGGCGACCATTATGACCGAACAGACATCACAAATTGCTACTGTTCCTGATAGTGATTACGTTATTTTTGGCGGTACAGGCGACCTTGCCTTACGCAAGATATTTCCGGCATTTTTCTGGCGGTTTCTCGATGGCCAGGTCACAGAGAATTTCCGTCTTATTATCGCAGCTCACCATATTGTTAGCCGTGATGACTTTGCCGAAAAGCTTCGGCCTAACTGCGAAGATGCGTTTACCAGCGGTGTAGCAAATGATGATAATTTTGCTGCATTCATCGGCCTAATGAATATTATTGAGCTGGATGTTGTTAGCGGCAAAGGGGCTGATAACCTTGCAGGGCTCATTAATGAGAAGATATCGGCTGACCGGCCTTGCATTTATTATCTTGCGGTTGCGCCTAGTCTTTTTGGGGCAAGCTGTCAGCTACTGCAGCAGGCAGACCTTGTTCATCCGCAGAGCCGGCTTATCGTTGAAAAGCCGCTTGGGCATGATGGTCCATCGGCAAAACTTATTAATAATGAAATCTTATCTGTTTTTACCGAAGAACAGATTTACCGAATTGACCATTATCTTGGCAAAGAGACAGTGCAGAATTTGATGGCGTTGCGGTTTGCAAACATCATCTTTGAATCGCTGTGGAGCAATAACCATATTGACCATGTCCAGATAACGGCTGCCGAAACTGTTGGCGTTGGACAGCGTGCCGAATATTACGATAAGTATGGTGCGGTCCGTGACATGCTACAAAATCACCTGTTGCAATTATTATGTCTGGTTGCAATGGAGCCACCATCCCAATTTAATGCAAGCCAAGTCCGTGATGAAAAGCTCCGAGTTTTACGCGCATTACGCCCTGCTAATTCTGAAGATATCGTGCGTGGCCAGTATCAGGGATATGAAGCTGAACTGGGGCGTACATCAAATACTGATACCTTTGTTGCCCTCAAGGTGTTTGTTGATAACTGGCGCTGGGCGGGGGTTCCTTTTTACATTCGTACAGGTAAAAAAATGGCTGTACGGGCAAGCGAAATCATTATTACCTTTAAGCGCCGCCCGCATGATATTTTTTCCACAATCGGGCAGAGCCAGAAAGGTGATGCGCCGAACCGGCTGGTCATCAGAGTTCAGCCTCAAGAAGGCTTGCGACTGCAATTAACCTCCAAGGAGCCAGGCCCTGGCGGCATGCGGTTTTTCCCATCAGAGCTAAATCTATCATTTGGCGAGACTTTTGATCAGCGTCTGCCGGACGCCTATGAGAGGTTGCTGATGGACACCGCCAGAGGCAATCAAACCTTATTCATGCGTCTTGATGAGGTGCTCGCGGCATGGCAGTTCATCGACCCGATTATAGATATGGCAAAAGATACTGCGCCTCATCTATACCGTGAAGGAACAATGGGGCCAGCAGATACGCTTTTAGCCAAGGCTGGGCGTGACTGGATTGACCCGTCTGAAGATGGCTAATAGCACGAGCCTGTTACGGTTTTTTTAAAAGACTATCTAAGAGATAAAGGCGTCAGCCTGCCAATACCCTTTTACGGGGAGAAAGAGTTCATAATGCCGGAAAAAACGCCAGATTATACATTGCATCCAAAGGTGGCTGCTGTGCTTGAGCGTATCCGCAAACGGAGTGCCGCACCACGGGCGGCCTATCTTGAACAGCTTCAGATTATGGAAGATGACCCGGATTCAGACCGCGGCTTTGTGTCCTGCTCGAATATTGCCCATGCGGCAGCAGGTGCTGGCTCGGACCAGCCTGAGCTTCTATCTGGCGCAAAACCGCATATCGGCATTGTAACATCCTATAATGACATGCTGTCAGCGCATCAGCCATTTGAGCAGTTCCCAGCCATCCTGAAAGCCGCCGCGCGGCATGCCGGAGCGACAGCCCAAGTTGCTGGCGGTGTTCCGGCAATGTGTGATGGTGTTACCCAAGGCCGTCCCGGGATGGAACTTTCCTTGATGTCGCGTGATGTGATTGCGCTATCAACTGCGGTGGCTCTTAGTCATGGTGTGTTTGATGCGGCGCTCTGTCTTGGTGTGTGTGACAAGATTGTCCCGGGGCTTGTCATGGGCGCTCTTGGTTTTGGCCATTTACCGGTTATTTTTGTGCCAGCTGGCCCAATGAGTAGTGGCCTGCCAAATGATGAAAAAGCGGCCATCCGCAAAGCCTTTGCCAGAGGTGAGGTTGAGCGGAGTGATCTGCTGGCGGCCGAAGCCTCTGCCTATCATGGCCCTGGCACCTGTACCTTTTATGGGACGGCTAATTCGAACCAGATGTTGATGGAAGTGATGGGGCTGCACCTACCAGGGGCTGCCTTTGTTCATCCGCATAGTGATTTGCGTCAGGCACTAAATGTTGCTGCCAGCCAGCAGGCTGTTGCCATTAGCCGCAAATCTGATAATCCGCGTCCCATTGGCCGGATGCTTGATGAGCGCAGTTTTGTGAATGCGATTGTTGGATTGCATGCAACAGGCGGGTCAACCAACCATACGCTTCATTTGCCAGCGATGGCTGCGGCGGCTGGGATTGAGCTATTATGGGACGATTTTTCTGACCTGTCCGAAGTTGTTCCTTTGCTGACGCGGATCTATCCAAATGGACAGGCAGATGTAAATCATTTCCATGCAGCTGGCGGGATGGCTTTTGTAATTCGTGAATTGCTGGAAGCAGGCTTGCTTGACGCCTCAGCCCAGACAGTCTGGGGCGAGTGCCTTGCTGATTATGCTTGCGAGCCATGCCTTGATAAGTCTGGCTTGTCATGGCAGAGCGCTGCCACCAGCTCGCTTGATACAACTATACTGGCTCCGGCATCTGCTCCGCATGCCCCGACAGGGGGTCTGAAAATGCTACATGGCAATAGTGGTAAGGCTGTGATTAAGATTTCGGCAGTAAATCCAGAACATCACAAGATTACCGCGCCAGCAGCTGTATTTACCCATGAAGCAGATGTGAAGGCAGCCTATAAGGACGGGTCTCTTAACCGGGATGTTATTGTGGTAGTGGTGGGTCAGGGTCCGGTTGCCAATGGCATGCCTGAGCTTCATAGTTTGACGCCTATGCTGACCAATCTTCAGGATCAGGGCTTTGCTGTGGCGCTGGTCACTGATGGCAGAATGTCAGGCGCATCAGGCAAAGTGCCAGCCGCAATTCATGTCTGTCCCGAAGCTGTCAATGATGGCCCTATCGGCAGAATTCGGGATGGTGATATCATCACTCTGGATGCTGTTGCTGGTACATTAGAGGTGGCAGCAGACCTCTCAGCACGCACAGGTAATGTATCAATTTCGCCTGTGCACCAGTCCGGATTTGGGCGCCAGTTATTTGCAAGTATGCGCGCCCATGCCCATTCAGCCGAAGCCGGTGGCGGTATTAACGTAGTGAAAGAAATATAATGAAAATTGATGATATTCTCACCCTTGGTCCGGTAATGCCGGTTATTGTGATTGATGAGGCTGAACATGCAGTAGCGCTTGCTGATGCATTGTTGGCAGGCGGCATTCGCACGATTGAAGTTACGTTGCGAACAGATGCTGCGCTGGATGCTGTGCGGGCTATTCGTGATGCACGCCCTGATATGGTTGTGGGTGTTGGCACTATTATATCGCCAGCCTTGGCGCGTGCCGCTATATCGGCTGGTGCACAGTTTGGGGTAAGCCCGGGCGCAACAGATGCTGTTCTTGATGGGTGTGAGGCAGCTGGATTGCCGCTGCTTCCGGGCGCTACAACCGTCTCAGAAATGATGCGCTTGGCAGAACGCGGCTATAACAGGTTGAAATTCTTCCCTGCAACAGCGGCAGGCGGGCCAGCATTTCTGAAATCACTTATTAGCCCGCTACCAGATTTGCGCTTTTGCCCAACGGGCGGCATTACCGAAAGCACAGCACCTGACTGGTTGAGCCTTGCTAATATACCGTGCCTTGGTGGCAGCTGGATTGCGCCTGCTGGTGATATAAAATCCGGCGATTTTGCTGGCATTACAGCACGGGCACTAAAAGCAAGCCGCCTTGGCGGATAACAAGTCACGTTAAGGTGTGGTGATGAATAATGAGCAAGCACCATGGCAACGATTAGGCTCTAGCCTGAAACTTGGCCTGCGGGCATGCTCTGAATCAGACTGGCTTCCATATGATGATTTATTCGGCGATGGATTAGCGCGCGCGCGTCAGTTAAGCCTGAAACAGCAGCTATCTGCTGAACGTCATAGTGATGTGTTTGCCGCTGTGCCCGACACACAAGCTGCAGGCCAAGAGGTGCTGGAGATGGTCTGCACACATCTTGCTACGCATCATAAAACACCGGCAGGAGACCCTGATATCTCAGCGCACCCACTTGATGCCGCTGCTAGGTTAGTGCCTGAAGATTTGCTTTTATTAGCGCCGCAGGAGCGTATAACAGACGCGCAAGGCGGCGATTATGGCTGGCATCTTGTTGCGGCATCATTATGTTTTCCGGCCCATTGGGTGCTGGCAGATAAAATGACGAAACCATTGACAGATATTCACGCCCCTGTGCCGCATTATCAAGAGCGGCTTGCAGCGCCCATGGACCGCTTTTTTACCCATATGCAGGTTGGTCCTATAAGTGCCCGTATGAACTGGTCTCTGCAATTTGGTGATACGCTTTATACCCCCCATCGTTCTGCCCATATTCCTGCTGGCACAGTCAAAGCCTATGAGCATCTCTATGCCCGGATGGAACATCAGACACTCCGGAAGCTGCCCCAGACGGGTCATATTCTGTTTACCATCCGCACCCACATCGTGCCGGTTTTACACTGGAAAGAAACACCCAATGCGATTCGCGATTTGCTCGCCTTAATGGATGGGATGTCTGCTGAAACGCGCGCCTACAAAGGCGTAGACTTATATCGCGACGCATTACAGCATTGTCTACTTTCAGTATAGATTTAGTGTGGCATCCTATTAGTAGGATAGGGTGAAAACATGTTATGTTGCCCAAATGAGCCTCACACCTCACAGCAGTGCGAGGCGTCAGGACGTCTCTTATTTTTGAAAAAAAAGTGCAACAGATTATGACTTCTAACCAAACCGAAATACAAACTTCTCTTATGGCCCGTCTTACCGCATCAGCAGCTGAGATGCGCAAACAGCATTTACGGGATCTTTGCTCTGGCACACGAGATGAGTTTAGCCTGTCACTTGATGATTTGAGCGTTGATTTTACGCGCCAGCCAGTAACATCCAGCATTATGCAGCAGTTATGCCAGCTAGCTGAGATAAGTGGCTTGAAGGATTTTCAGCAGCAGATGATGACAGGTCAGGCTG
>Ga0233444_10004817_pt1 | contig 12738 bp, 10 predicted proteins | sample SI_124_October20_6_FD_182792 | JGI IMG/M metagenome (GOLD analysis project Ga0233444, IMG submission 182792) | Seawater microbial communities from Saanich Inlet, British Columbia, Canada - SI_124_October2016_10_MG | ecosystem: Environmental > Aquatic > Marine > Inlet | place: Canada: British...
TTTCTGTCTTAGTGCCTCATATTTACCTTGGTGTAATCCAAGTTTGTGTGAACCTCTATATTGACCTGGCTTTAGAATTGCAACACCATCTTTATTCAATAAGTTCTTTTCCCAATGAGAACCAGGATCAGTTGTTGCTTTATATTCATTATAAATCCACTTTCCTTCCAAATCTTTATAAGATATTGTAAGAGTATCATCAAATTTATTTGTTACTTCACCATATGTATCGGAATTTCTAATACCAACGATGTTAACATCATATCCCTTATCACTTGTAAAGTATTTATACCCATTACAATTTAATGCTTCTTCGATTTGTTCTCTTGTGAATTTTGCCATTTCTTATTTTTTATTTTTGATTAAATTCGATAACCTCAAAGATACGAGTTTGAATACGCTTAGTACCCTCAGTATTTGTAAGTATTATTGAATTTCTAAATTTTTGCCAATCAATGATAAATGTTTTATCTAATACACCACCATTTTCTTCTCTGACTAATTGGTTTAGTGCGTTGATGGTATATAAGGTATTTGACTCTTTTTTTCTGTGTATTAGTATAGTATCTTCTAAAGGATGCGGAGGTTTAAACTCCGTATTGATGTTATAGGTAACATACAATTCATCCAAATTTGCCTTGTTTTGAAGTATGTAGATATAGTTATATACTATCACATAAGTCTCTCTAATATCTTGTAGAGTCTTTTGTAAAGTATCCTTAGAAGTAAATGTACACAATAGTTGTGTTTTCATAAATTTGTTTCTCTGTTAATCAATTACCTATAAATATCAAATAATTAATTTGGGATGTTTTATTTGGAATAAACTTTAGAAGTTGCATCATTCAATCTTTTAGCAAATCGTTTATCTAATTTCATTTCAAATTTAATCTGACCTCCATATCCTACTCCATCTTCCCTTACACTAACTTCTGCTATTGGAATTACATCACCTCCTATATCAGCTCGATACCCTAAAAATGGTGGTGGTCCTGGTTCTGAAACTAATTTCTCTTTTATATTATCATAGTTAGATGTTCCAAATATTTCTATCATCGTATCTTTATCTAATGACATATCACCTATTGCCATAGTTTCTTCACCTTCAGATACTGCTTTTAGTGGAAACTCTTCTCTTATAGATGTCATCATTCCTTCTTTCATCTTAGGATTCTCAGAAAGTGATTTTATAGATGCTTCTATAAATTTAGTTTGTTTTTCTGATGCTTCTCTTAGATATTGTTGGGCTATCATATTACCAGTTGTATTAGGTCCTTTATCATTTCTCTTACCCCAACTCGGCCAATCAGCAACAGCTTTTATTGATGCCATAACAACGGATGAACTTTTTCTATAATCACCCTTACCATTTTGTAAGTTATCCAATGCTTTATTAAAATCTAAACCTTTGGCTTTGAATACCTTTTGTAATTCTTTAGCTTTTTCGGGATTATCTTTTAATAAAGATTCTATATCAGATTTTATACCTTCACCAGTAGTTGATATACTTTCTCTCTGATTTTCTTTGTAAACACTTTGATTTATCTCATCTGGTAAATCATCCCCTAACCAATCTTTAAATTGACCAGCTCCAGAGTTTAGGAAATTTACATCTTTAGATTTTTTAAGTGAAATTTCATCTAATACTTCTTCACCATTTGGTTTTCTAACTCTAAGATACATATCAGTTGAAAAACCTTTATTTTTTTTGTAATCTTGTATTCCCATAGATTCAGCTTCACCTTCAGCATCCCATGAACTAGCTACAATTGTAGTTCCCTCACCATATTGTTTTTCTAATCTATCATTGATTGCTTTTCTACTTTGAGTAGCTGCCTTTATCCAACTCTTATCTATAATACGAGAACCTGGATTATCAACATAACCACCTTTTTTGTTTTTCTTCATAAAAACATCTTTGTGATTATTTTTTAATTCCGTTTCATAGTTAAGTAGTGCTTCCGAAAATTTATTCCACTCATCATCACTCATTGTTGAACCCATCATAGTCATAAGTTCACCAGCTTGTGCTGATATCTTACCAGCTCCCCCTTCAATATCAGAGAAGTGTGTCCATTTAGCTGTTTCAGATGTTATTTTGGAATTTACCATTCGTTCTAAAACCTTAACATACCTTTTTGGAAATTTTGGATTTTTAATAAATCCATCTAATTTTAATGGTTCAGGTGGAGTTGGATTTGCATTATTTTTATTTTTTTCTTCAAAAACATCATCATTTGGTTCTAAGTCCATTTGATAATTTTTAGATTCGATAGGATTTACTTTTGTTAGTGTTTTATTCTTAGAACCAGTATATCCGTTTCCTTTAGATTCTTTTTTAGGTTTTTTAATTTTAGCTGGGTCATTATCAGATAGTGAATCATTATAAGAATCACCGGAAGGAGTACCTGGACTTACAGCTGTTTTTGGTTTTTCTTTAGAATCATCTTCTTCAGAATCCTCTTTCTTAGTATGAGTTCCCTTTTCAATAGCCGAATCTCTACTATCTTTTGTTTTGAATACCGATGTTTCACCTGTATCTTTCTTTGTAGCAGTAAATGTTTCACCATCTGCTTCTAAAAGATTTTGTATTAATTCGTTTTTGATTTCGGTATATCCCCACTCATCTAATATCTCAGCTAGAATAGATATTTGTTCTCTATTATCTAACATAGGGTATCCTTCGTTAGAACGATAAGATAACTCAGATAGTAATTCTTTGATTAATTCGTTTTTCTCCATAGTGTAATTCTTCCTATATCCTATAAATATTAAATTTTTGAGTAATCCGTTCCCCAATCAGCGTTTATAGGAAACCCAAACGATTCTACTATCTCTTTCAGTTTTAGAGCATGTTCTTTAGGAGTATCAGATGGATAACTAAATAAGAATGAATCATAAGTATAAAGAGTAAGTTCAATTTTTGTTTCTTTAATAAACTCTACAACTTTTTTCATTATACCCATATTTAACTCAGTTTCAGTCGCTTGTAGTAAATAATTAAATAACTTCTGCGGATTCAATCCTTCTATACTACTCAGAGGGATTCTCCTATGTTGTGTTTGAAGATATCCCACTTCACTACTCTTACTCCATAATTTCTCAATAAACTCTCTAACCTTCTTATAATAAGGAATAGAGTCAAACTCCTCAGGTATACCACCATATAGTAATTGGAATGTAATTCCTTTACCCTCACCATACTCAACTTCGTATTGGTCAGCTAACCATTGGTGTACCGATGTATCGGGTAAATCGTATTTAATCAACTTACCAATGATACGGGGGTGATATGCATCATAATCCATTTGAAGGAATATGTGATTCTCTTTTGGGATAAATACTTCTCTCGTTCCATCTTTCTTATTCAAAGCTGAGAAATTGATTCCACCAAACCTATTAGATGGACGGGATGTAATGGTGTATGGGTTGTATTCGGTATAAAGAATGTTATCTTTAAGATGTTTAGTAGCTTGAGGATACCTATCAATAAATTTTTTCTCATCGACCCGAACCCCAAAACGTTCTATATCTGAGAGAAGGGGAATCATCGTATCATCAATCCAACTTTTAGAAGGAGTAGGAAGATTAAACTTACTTATAAATGATTTAAGATACTCACTCCATTTCATCAAAGGTGCTATCTTTCCTAAATTCTCTCGTATACCCATTCGGGTATAATGTGATATAAATGATTGATTTTGTACCTCATCGGGTATAATTTTACCACCTTCAAAGAAGTTATAATTGGATATATCAAAAATATTTTGTATATTTGTATCAGTTTGTAGTAAACCCTTCTTATTCCATACCCATTTTGGTTGTGTGGAGGTTGAGAGGTCTAAATGATGGGATTTACCATCAATATGATTGTATATGAGTATAAAGTCAGTATTTTCTATCCTTACGAATAAGAACGCAAGTTCATTGTTCATTGGATGCTTTTCCAAATCACACCATATCGGTACAACTATGGAAGGATTATTCTCCCACATTTGCATAAAATGTTCTATCTCTTTATTAGATTCTACTACAACCATCTAACAAATATAAGAAAAATAATTGGAATAACCAAATTATTTCTTATGAAATTGTAAAAGATTTGGTAAGTATAATGAAATCTTAGGAATAGTCTTAGATGCTATTCTTAATGATTCTGTATTGGATTTCTTTACATCGATGGGGTCTCCAGTCAATCTCCAGTCTAATGTAACAGAAATATAAAATGGGTTTTGTGAATATGAACCAGCGTCATCAGTTGTAACTTCAAATATATTAGAGGAAGTATCATTTGATTTTTGAATAAAACTACGTTCAATATACCCTCGCTTATACTGAGTTTTTGTTATAGATGGTATTTCTGATGAGATGTTTATTTCATCATAATCAGATGATTTTAAAAGTTGTTTATATCTATCTATATTCATATTTAAAATCCTTTTGTGTTTCTATATCCACCGGTCACCTCAGTAGTCCACTCCATTCCTTGTATTGTATGCTTTACACCAAGTACTTGAAAAAATCCACCATCATATTTTTTAGGGATTCCGATTACACCAAACTTATCCCCTCGCTTTATACCACTAATACCATGAATAGTAAACGTAAACTCAATTGGTAGTAACGGAGACATATCACTATAACTTTTGATATCACCCTTTGCTAACTTTAGAAGTTGTTTATCATCATATGATGCAACGTATAAAGTCTTATTAACATCAAATGACCCATTTATTACTGTGTCAGATTTAAATCTTTTGAAGTTTCTGATATGTACTTTGGGGTATTGTCCTAATTTACCTATAAAGTTTAAGAAATTAGCTTCTTTAAGTTGTTCAACTTCCGTTTCGTTTTTTTCGGATTCATCTTTGGTGTTATCTGCTTCTTCTGCTTTTCTGTAAACCTCGTATAAAATCTTATCTTTAAGACCAATTGCATTTAATCTTCCAACATTTGGTTGAGTTTCTTTATTTGATTTTATATTTAATCTACTTCCAATAACTTGATTCATCTTTGCCCCACTTATATCCAATTTTAAAGATGCATCTTTAAAAATCGAATCAGTACCAAGTAAACTAAATTTAAAAACTTCAGGTGGTTCTCCTTTTGGTGTAAAGTTTACTTCTTTTATCGAAACAATACTATCACCTTTTTTTATTTTAACACCATCTATTTCAATTGTGTTTGTAGCTTGAGTTTCCAATATTTGAAAATTCCATAAATCATTAACTGCAGATGACATTCCATTTAGTATTTGATACACCGCATCTTTTATAGTTATATTTGTACTATCCAAAATTCTAGCAGCAAAATCAAAATTTACATATAAATCATCCAATAACCCCCATGTACCAGCATCCTTCTTTAATGTGTTTGAAAAATCTACACTGTGATTTGCAGCAGGGCCGTTTTGTATGGAGCCACTTATAATATCTCCTTCATATGGAAATGCTATATTTAAACCATTCTTACCGTCTATTGAACAATCGGTAGTTTTTTCTGGAATTGCATTTAATCTTTCTTCTGAGTTTCTTGCAGCTATAAAATCAAACTTAGGTACTGCTTTATTTGGTATAAATAATTTACTTTTATCTGTACTAAACATATTTTTAAATGCCGAACATACACAATCCGAAGAGTGTAATATCATAGAAACATTATTATTTGAACCAAGTTTTAAACTTTTTAATTCTCTTTGATTTATTATTCTCATCAAAGTACCAAATCTAATGAATTTATTTTCATCAGTTAATGGAGTTCCTGGTACTATTTCAATTCTTTTACTGTTCCCTTCACTGTCCGTTTGTGTTCCACCACCAACATTAAAAAATCTACTAAGCATAGTTCCATCGGCGTTTTTATTTACTTTATCAGCTATTCTTGGGTCAAAATTTATGTAGTTTACTATATTTGCAATAGGAACTTTGCTAAGTGAAAAATCATTTTTACTTTCTAATGATTTAATTTCAGGGGTTTTTCTACTAGATGGTAGTGCATTGAAACAAAACATCCACCTTTTTTTTCCTAAATCCAAGTATTTACCACTTAGATTACTATAATCACTTTCTGGTTTAGGCTTTTCCTCCTTTTTAGCACCAGCATTATCACCATTTACCAAATAAGATGGTAATTCTGTAAAACCCGTACAATTAACTCCAACAGTCCATGTATCACCTTCAGTTGTTAAACCACCACCTGTTATAAATCCTAAATAATTATCATACTCACCTTTACCTAATGCTCTTCGTTCATTTACGTTTGTAAAATTATTAAAGTTAGAAATAGCATCTGCGGTAAGTTCTTTTACAATACCTTTAACCCCATCATCAGTATTCCATCCCCATTCTAAAAAAATACTAAATCCTGGTTCTTGGAAATACTGAGTTACTAACTCCATTTGTTCTTTTGAGAAACATTTTATTTGAAAGTTTGCCTTTCTACTTAAATTACCAGCACCCTCATCAATCTCAATTGATTCAATTATAGGAGATGGTCTATATCCTTGTCCTACTGATGGGTTTACTGCGGCACCTTTCCAAGTTTTACCAATTGTACCACTTTGTTTATCATTTCCATAGATTGAAGAAATACCAGCAGCTGCAAATAATTTAAAATTTGGATTAGATACTATTGTTAAACCATCTGCTGTTTCAGATGAGACACCAGATGTTACTCTTACCCATGCATTTAATTTAGATATTGCATAGGGGCTATTTTTACGGCCGACTAATTTCTCTTGAGCGTAACCTATAATATTTGAAAAATTTGGAAATGTTCCCATAACTGTTATTCACTAAAATTTACTATTATCTCAATATAGTTTTGTGGTATTCTTAAAATTGTACCATCCTTTAAACCAAATGGAGCATTATGTATGTTATTTGCTGATGCAATTATCCACCATAGTGATGAATCTTTATAGTACTGAAATGCAAGAGTATCTAACCTATCACCTGTTTCACTTGCTACATAGATATCATCATCTCTTAATGGAATTTCAGGATATATCTTAGAACGATATACAACCCTACCATCATTAATTTTTTTACTTCTGTTATTTTCGTATCTACTTGCCATATTATGTTGTTGGTGTAAATGAATAGAATTTTTTGGATGATGTATTATTTTTACTTAACAAAAATTTAACACTCATTGCTACATCAGTAATAAATGGCAATCTATATCCTTTCATATCTATATCAGCATCTTCTGAAGTACCAGTTATAGTATTCGCGTCATTCACCGATACTTTATGTTCTTTATTAGTTACATTCCAAGGAGTACTATCATCCCATGTATGAGATAAAGATTCGATAAATGATAATTTACCTTTATATAAATCACCAATAGTTAATTTAATAAATGGAGGAACTATTGCCGATGAATCATAATACCCTTGCGGGAATACCAATGAATTTAAAAAGTTAATTTTATCCCATCCTATTTTATGTTCTTCTGCATTTAATGAATAAACTTTAAAATTAAAAGTTACACTTCTTTCTATTCCACTATATGTGTAATTACTAAATGGTGAACCAATAAACTTATGAGAATCCCATGATGGAGAAAGTGCTTCAGTCAACCCACTTAATGTTGCTCTAAATTGTACTGTTTTATTTGTATGTACAGAAGTAAACTTTAATGGTACAAAATCATAATCATCTAACGTACTACCATTACCCAAATCTTTAGTGTCTCCATCAAATATTGATGTTTTATTTATAGTATCAGATATCTGACCCATACCTCTTTTCTTTTCTATAAAATCATCCTTTGATATTGGTCTTTTAATCTTACTTGCAAATGATTTACCCTTTCTATCAGGATTTGAACTGAATAATATCTTATTTGGTGTATCTAAGTCTTTTAGAGCTTTTGAGTATCTTCCACCTAAACCACCTTCATCGGATATATCAACAAAATCAAGTTTGTTAGGATTTGGGTCATTTTGTTTATTGTTATCTAAACCAACTCTTGTATCTGTACCCTTTGAGTTAACTCCATCTAAATCAATACCCCACATTGGTATTTCTACCTTTGGTGGTAATTTTAAATTAAATGTTTTAGAATACATTAAACCCTTTACATCTATTATACCATTTTTATCAGCATTTCCAATTGTTACACCAGTAGCATTATTAATACTACCATAATTTGTTGTTGTATTTTTAAGGCCTGCTAATGATGCTCCATTGAATCCAGTTGTACCAGCTCCTCCAAATAATGCCCCTCTTAACTTATCTTTTCCTAATTTTATTGCACTACCTAATGCTTGTTTTCCTATATCTTTTATATTACCACCACCAAGTCCTTTTAGAAATTGACCTAATGGTTTCCCAGTACCATCATCTTTTACATCTTTTAAAGTTTGTAGATAATTTTTTTGAATTTCACCGCTTTTTAAAATTTTCTTAATCCTTTCATCAGTTACTACTTTGGTTGGTATTATTGTTTGTGGAATTCCTAAGAATTTACTATTAAGTACCGCATCTCTACCTTTTTTGATAAGACCACCTAATAATCCACCACCACCTACGGTTCCAGCTTCTCCAGTACCTTTGAGTGAAGCTTCTCTCATTGTATCCAAAAGTGTAGTACTCCTAAGTGTTAATCTTGGTAATTCACTACCATATATAAATGGCATTGATGCCGTTCTAATAATTCTAGCACCTGTTAATTCTTCTTCTAATAAAGTTTCACTTCCTTTAGCACCTATTGTTTTTCTGGATAATCTAGCTAAAGACATACCAACTGTATTCACAAAAGGGTCTGCTGCTGAAATACGAATATCTTTTGAATTTCTAATATCGTATGCCTCTTCTGCAGTCTTTCCACCTTGTGAGGGAAGTTGTCTATTTTTAAATAATTGTTCTAATGTTGGCATAATTTAATTACTATATAAGTTAAATGAATTAGCGTTTGAAACTCTAGCAACCGAAGCAGCTACTTTTTTTCCATCTAAATAAACTCCAACTTTACCACTAATTAAATCATCTCTTAATCCTTTAATTTCATTTATTAAATCAGAATCCCCACTACTACCACTATCTCCACCTAAATCTAAAAGTCCACTTGCTGCTCCAAAAGCACTAACTGCTAACATAGCAGGTATTGCGGCTATTCCAGCAATTGCAAATGCTGCCAATGAACCAGTCAAGGCATAAAACCCACCAGCTAATCCTAAAACAGATAATGCAAGTTCTGGAGTTGCTACTGATGCTACTTTCATAAAGAAATCACCCAATCCACCTATAATTGTTTTTACTGCATTACCTATCGATTCTACAATAGAACCAATTGCTTTACCAAGTGATTCAATTCCAGGTGCAGCTATTCTTAATGCATACCCAATACCTATAATTCCTGCAGTAATTGCTGCTAGTCCTAATAGAGTTGCTGGATTAGCAAATGCAGCGAAGCCTTTAGCCATACCTTTCATTCCGGCACCCATACCTTTCATCATTCCACCCATTCCTCCACCTTTAGACATTTTTCCTAACCCTTTATTAGAGTTAAATCTCATATCAGGTTTACCAGCCTTAGTTAGTGGACCATCCATAGTTGGAGCTCCTTTACTAAATATTTTTCCAATCTTTCCACCTAAACCACCCATTCCTTTCATAGATGATAAACCATCTTTTAAGCTGAAACCCATTTGTCCAGCAGCAACAGCCATACTACCTAATCCTTGAATCCCACTAAAGATTTGTGAACCAAACGCCTTCATAGTGTTTAAGGTTGCTTCGTATTGAGTTGGTATTACTTCTCCATTTTTACCTAATTTATCAGCGTTGGCTGCCATCTTTTGGAATTCATCAGCAGATACACCTAATAACTTGGCAACTTCTCTTTTTTGGAATACATCCATTTTATTGAATTCTTCAATACCACCTAATGATGATAATGTTTCTCTAACCATACCACCTAAGTCACCTTCATATGCTAATGCTCTGGCTCTATCTAAATTGATATTTTTACCTAACATAGCACCTAACTGAAGTTCTGCATTAATAGATGATTCGAAATCTAAAAGGTTATCAGCGATACCACTAATTTGAGACATTGAAACACCCAACTTACCAGCAGCAACTGCAGCTTCAGCAATGTTAGTACCACCATCTTTTCCAAATAGTGCAAACGCTTCTGCTGAATTAGCCACATCAGCCATTACATCAGCTGGAACTAATCCATTTTGTTGTGCTAAGTTTTTAGTTTGTTGTATTAAATTTTGTGCAGTTGAGGCAGAACCATCATTTAAACGAGCAAATTGACCTGTTAGGGCTGCTGCTTCAGATGCACCTATACCTAAATTCTTAGCTATTACATTTGTTCTGAATTGAGTTGTTAAAGATACATCACTTAATCCACCAAATTCTTTTGAAAGAGATTTAGTAGTTCCGACTGCATCTTCGAATACAGTTCCAAATAATGTTGTTGATATATTAGATGTATCTAAAAGTGAACCACCTAATTGATATGATGTATCTAATAATTTTTTTCCGGCTACACCAGCTCCAATAAGTGCACTACCCAATACCCCACCAACAGTTGATGTAAGTAATGATGCAGTTTCTAATATCCCACCGATTGTATCTTTTATACCTTCATAAACATTAAGTTGTTTTTGAAGAAATTCTTTTTGTTTTTTAGTTAAAGAACTATGTTCTAATGCTAACGTATTTTGCTGAGTAAGGTTAGCTAGTACAGCTTTTCCTTCATCATTTAAATCTCCTGCTAATTTTGCTTGTTCCTTATATTCATCTACCAATAAAGCTCTTTGTGCAATATCATCTCTACCTAATTGAGATATCTTTTGGTTTATAGATGCCATTTCATCAAATGCCTTTAATTGGGTATCTGTTAAATCTCCAACTTTAAGAGTGTTAAGTATTCTATCTTTTTCTAAATTAGTAATATTATCGTACATTGAACCTATTGAAGATAATGAAGATTCGGCTTGTGATAATCCTTCTAAACGTGTTTTGTTTACAATTTTTAATTGAGATATAAGTTCTTTGTTTTTAGATTTTTGTAAATCTGTATATCTGTTTAATAAATCTTGATTTAAGGCAGAGTTTTTTATGGCCGCTTCAATTCGGTTATTTTTATCCTCAATTTCATTCAGTAATTGAAGTCTAGTCTTTAACTCAGTATTATCTGCCATTTTTGTTTAACAAATATTAATTCTCATATTTTTTAAGTAATGAATCTAAATAATCTTTTTCTTTTTGGATATTATTCATTACATCGATAGCATCTTTTGGTAATCCAGCCTTTCTAGCTTTTTGAATCATTCTATTAGATGCGTTTTTAGATAAACCATCAAAGAATGCATCTGAAAACTTCTTTGCTGCTCCAAATAAACCTTCGTTTGTTTTGTTTTTTCCCATGAGTAATGTGTTTATACTTTTATACTATTATAAATATTGGATAAAAAAAAAGTAAGGATTATTTTCTAACCCTTACTTTTGATTGTCTTTCAGCCTTTTTCATTTGGTCTGATTCTTTTTTCTTTAAATCTATCAACTTCTTGAAATAGAACTTTCTCCATTGTATTGGCATGAAGTAAACATCTCTCCAAGTAAAACCATTACCGAAGTTAACCATTTCCCAAATTTGGTCATGAAGTTGAATTGAGTAGTTACTCGGCAGGGTAAAAAAACCCGGCCCCAAAGGGAATATCGAGTGCCTCCTCCTCACCCGTTAACTCCGAAGTGAAGTTAAACTTTAAATCCATATCTGGACTGATTTCCTTAACGTATTTTCTAAATGCTTTAGTATCTAATGCTAAGAATGAGTTTTGTACCCACTTAGTAATATACCCTCTATCTTTATTACCATCTACTGATTGAATCATATACTTTAAACGAGTGGTTACATCAAATGTAGAATCTCCCTTTCCTTTATATAATCTAGCCAGTGCTTGGTTTTCTTTTGTAATTTCTAATTCATCACCATGTGTTAAAAGTTTAAACTCTAATTCAGTTCCACTTCTTGGTAATTTAAATTTATAAAGATTTTCAGAATTTAGTAATTCCTCATTAAAATCTTTGGTTTTTACTTTAGATAAGTCAATAATTACTTCTTGCTCTTCTAATGTAGATGGGTCAGTTATCTCTACTTTGTATTCTGCACCATAACCTAATACTCTAGTTGCTAATAGAATAGCGTTCTTATCTCCAATAAAAATATCATTGATATTAACATTTGGTTCTACAACTACTGATTCAAACAACTTATCTAATACTACACCCTTTCTAATTAAGGATTGAGATGCAAGAATATCTTCTTCTCTTGCAGTCATATACTTAATTTCAATATTTCCTTTTTTTAGGGGATGTCCTTCTGGGTATCCCAAACCTTTAGATGGTAAATCAATTACCTCAGTTGGGAATTCAAATTTATTTTCGCTCATATTTAACCTTTATTAGTTGTATATATAAGTATATCGAAAACAAAAAGTTATAAAATAAAAAAGGTTCTCACTAAGAGAACCTTTTCAAAATATAGATAGTAGTAAATAATATCTTAAAATTCCAATATTGCGTAATCGTAAGAAAGGGTTAATTCGATATCAGCTGGGTCATTAGAATCAAATGATAAATCGTTAAAGTTTGCAGATGTAATAAATGCACCTTTCAACTTCCATTGTTCGATTTTATCACCAACAGGTCCTAACATATAGAAATCTATATCTTTTTTATAGAAATCTGCATATCCTTTTCTACCTGTTAACGA
>Ga0233444_10004820_pt1 | contig 12732 bp, 21 predicted proteins | sample SI_124_October20_6_FD_182792 | JGI IMG/M metagenome (GOLD analysis project Ga0233444, IMG submission 182792) | Seawater microbial communities from Saanich Inlet, British Columbia, Canada - SI_124_October2016_10_MG | ecosystem: Environmental > Aquatic > Marine > Inlet | place: Canada: British...
CAATGTACTTGAAGTAGATAGCACATGGGAGAATGAAGTTATTGTGTTTCCTGGAGAGATGATGCATTCAGTAACACCATACTATTCAACAGACGATATACGAATAGTTGTTAGTGGAAATATTGATTACGTACCTGAAGGGTAAGTAGTACCCCAAGTTATTCTAACAGCACCTGGAGCACCTCGAAATCCGCTATTGCGTGAGCCACTTCCTCCACCACCGTAGGTTTCGCCACGTTCTGGATAGTTACTGTCTGGTATTCCTGAGTCTTCTGATGAGTCACCTTGAACTCCTGTTAGTGCTCTGCCCAAGCCACCGCCACCTGATACTGTAGTGGCTGTTGAGTTGTATGTGCCTGCTGAGCCACCGCCTCTAACTGTAAATCCGTTTGAACTAACCGCAGTGCCGCTTGCTGACGCCGCACCTCTTTCACCACCGTCGGCTCTAGTGGGATAAAATAAAGGACCGCCTGCACCACCGTTTGCTACTCCGCCATCTTGTCTGCCACCAACACCACCATTGGCATCTAGTACATACACAATTGATCCTGTGTTGCGATATATTAGGCTGTTGCCTCCTGCGCCACCACTGCCTAGATCTCCTGGAGGATCACTACGCACACTATAAGGTTGACCATATCTGCCTGCTTGTATGTATAGAGTTTCACCTGGTGTAACTGCGATGTTGTTGGCCCATGAAAGTCCACCTCCACCTCCACCGCCAGCATATGTACCACCTTGGCTGGTTGCACCGCCTCCACCGCCCCCACCAATGCATACTGCACTTATTGTGGTAACGCCTGAGGGTACTGTCCACGTTGCGGCTAGATCCTGAGAGGTGCCTATGAAGTCTACAAAAGAAACAGAACTTGTGTCATTGATTGTAACAGAAGTTGATATTCCTTGAGAGTCTATTGTTATCGTAAAAGTTTCTTGTGCCATACTAGTATTTATTTGTAGCAGACTATCTCTAGATGCTTGTCCGTTTTACTTCTAATACTTCGTGCGTTCTTATATCCTAGTTCAGTTACTAGTGCTATAAGATGATCATCAGTGTATCCGCTTTTGTGTACGTCCCAAAGTTCTGTGTCGCCTTCGCGTTGCCAACCCCAAAAGCCTGCTCGTGCATGTTCTAGATTGTTGCCATTGATCCATTGTTGTATGTGAAATCGCATATTGGGTAAACATATTGTTTGTTCACCTCCGGGTGTGAGTATATCTAAACAAGCACTTAACCACATACGTCCTTGTGCAAACGTAAGATGTTCTAAGAAGTGTCTACTCCATATGTGTGTTACTGTGTTTAATTTAATGTGTTGATTGATGTCCCATGCTGGGCACACATAGTCTATACCTGGTAAGTCTCGGATGTCGCAAGTACGGTAGCCTGGACGTGTGGGTCTCTCCCCGCATCCAAACTCAACCTGCATTATGCTGTTGGAATTGCTGTAACTGCTACAGTATCGCCTGCTTCAATGCCCCATGCTGTTGCACTTACTCTAGCACCGTCTGCTTGTACTGTAATGTACTGACCTGCTTTGATAGCAACACCTGTTCGTTCTAATACTGTGTTAGGAAGTAACTCTACATCTTTGTCAATGTATTCATTAAGTGCAATGGAGTTTACTGTATCTGTAATAGCAATACCTACTTTGACTGCTACATTATTACGATTACATAGACTTATACTACACGCAGTAAATCTATCTGTTTCGCCTTGTGCTAGACTTTGAGCAGTGTTTGCTGTTAAGTCATATGCGCCAAATCTTCCTGTTGCCATTATAGTCTCCTAGTTATAGTATTATTTATCTTAACAGCACCGGTGACAGTTGATCTTTTAACATGCTCTTAGTGCTTAGACTTAGGATACTTTTTTTCCAATCTAAATCTGCTAGATCAAAAGGTCTGTTTGCAAGTAGGGCTTGTGCTAGAACTGTATGATTATCTTTGAGCATATGATTGATACGTTGATCTGGAACAGGTTCAGCATAGTAAGCATCCATAGCCTCAGGTGATTTAAATTCACCTCTGCATACTGTATCAAACAAATTGCCTTTGATCTGTAGAGCACCTTCAGGATAAACATCAGTTGAGTTACCAAATCCTTGTAGTATAATTAGATTAGCATCAAAGTCTTGCTTGATTCTGTTTGCATAATGATTGATCCAAGTAGTAGTTGCATCATATTTCCATGCATCAATATATCCGCTTTGTATGTATTTGTAATATTGTTCTACTGCGTTAACTTGATCTTTTGAAATACCAAAACGTTCAACTGGAACATTACGCATGTTTTCGTAATTACTAATATTAGGATGGTCCCATAAGAACCAATGTCGTATACATGCTGTCATTACTACAAATATTGTATCGCCGCTTTGAAATTTTTGCTCAGCAAAGTCTTGGTACATCTGCATACAAATCCATTCGTTAGCAACTCCGTAGTCTGCACTTACATAACACTCTTCTTTTTTTGCTTTTGCAAATTGTTTATACCATTGCCAATCGGCTTGCAAATTAACTGCGTAACTATCACCATATACAAATACACTCATCTTTCTACAAATGCCTTTTCTTGTACAAATGATCCTGCTGTTTTTGAATTGCCTTCATCCCAATCTAAGTTTAAAAAATAATTTGCAACTTCAACATTGAAATCTAAGTTGCCGCATATCATTACTTTTGTTCCTGACTTGTCTAGTCTGCCAACACGCATACCTAGTTTGCCTGTTTCTAACAAATTAGTTATACGTTTGTTTTGATGAGGATAACTATCACCTTGCGTAACAGTAGGAATAAATCTTGCTTTAGATTTATTTAAGAAATCTTCATAAGCGGCTAACTCTTCTTTGTGCCTAACACTCCAAACTACATTCACACGCTTGAAATGATCAAACGTTGTAGGGTCTCTTAGAAGCGAAATAAACGGAGCAATGCCAGTACCTGTGGCCAACATAAACAAGTCGCCTCCAAGTTCAAGATTGTTTAGTGTAAGTGTTCCCGTAGGCTTATCACCTACTTGTAGTGTATCACCTACTTTAACTTTTTGTAGTTTACTTGTAAGTGGACCATCAGGAACCTTAATACTATAGAATTCTAAGAAGTCATCATACGGTCCACTAGTAATACTGTATGCTCTTTTAGGTGTGTCTTCTAATCCTATCATTACAAACTCACCTGCTGTGAATCTATATGTTTTAGGACGCTCTGTTCTAATACGGAACAATCTATCTGTGTAGTGTTCTATTTCTGTAATTTTTAAATCAATCATATTTTATACTCAAAGTTTTGTGCATAAGGGTGTACTGCTAATAGTGTTGCACCGTTACGTATGTGAAATCGTTCAGCCATTTCAGTTAATGGCGAAAGGGTTATTAGTCGTGTTACTGGACGATGTTGTTTAATAAAGTTTCTTGCTTGTAGTACTATTTCTCTACCAGCACCTTTTGAATAACTCCATACAGTATATGCTACTGCAATAGAGCCATGTTGGCCATCTTGACAAGCGGCTTGTGCATAATATTCTAGTTCTTTTTCGTTTGTTGGAACTTCGTTTGTATATGCAATACAAATTACTGCTGTAATATTTTCTTTATCGTCTCTAATAATAAGTACGTCTTTGCCGTTTTGTAGTCTTTGATCTGCAGAGATATGAGGACGAACTGGATCATCTTGACACAATGCATACACTTGTTCTAGTGTTTCTAATTTTTCTACCACGCTTACTCGTCACCTAAGTTATTTAAGAATTGTTTTAGTTTAGTTGAATCTGCTTCTACTTTTATTTTAGGAGCCGAAGTTCCTTCATCTGGTTGTTCATTAGTGCCACTACCAGTACCACGTTTAATTTGATCAAACACTGTTGACTTGCGTTGTTGATAATCTTGTTGATCATCTTCTTCATCAAGATTTCTAATACGTAAACTATCTACGTCAAACTCTAGATCAATCTTTTGTCCTACACCACTACTACTTCTAGTCTTCATCAACTGTATTTGATAACGTCCACGCTCACGCATAGCACGACTTGTAAAGATACCAATCAAGTTATCCGCAGTATTAATCTTACTAATACCGCCCGAGATATGCGAGTGATCAAACTCAATCTCTTCTACACTACTTCTGTTCAACTGCGATGCTGTAACAAAGATACACTGTAGTTCCATAGCCAAGTTACGTAGTTCTTCTGATACATACTTGTCTTTTACAAACAAATTCTCTGCACTAATCTTAGCCGCAATAGGATGCATCAAATCTAAATAGTCTACAAGCAATACGTCTACTTTCTTGCCTGTCTTAATTTCATACTCTTTCAAATAACTTCTAATGTCATTTGCATTCTTGCCTGTTGGCATATACTTAACTTGGAATGCACCCGACTTCTTACCAATCATCTTAACTTTCATTTCAACATCATCAATGCTTTTAAAAATGTCTCTGCTTGGAATGTCTGTGGTCATACTATCTACACGCATACTAACAAGTGCTTCACTAAGTTCAAATGTCAAGTACACTACGTTAAGTCCTTGTAGTGCCCAGTTCACACCCATGTTCGCTAGGAATAAACTCTTACCAGACCCAGAGCCACCTGCAAAGATATTCAGTTCGCCTCTGTTAAAGCCACCAAACAATTTCTTATCTAGACTTGCCCAGCCTGTGCTAATCTGTCCGTTTTTGTCTTTGATGCCTTCTAGTCTGCTTCTTGGATCTTTCCAATAGTCTGTACCTAAGTCTTTTTGCAAGCCAATCTGTACAGCCTTCTTAACTAAATCTTCAACAGGACCATACTCACCATTCTCAAGCAAGTCAGCACTCTTAAGGATGGCCGCTTCTAGTGCTTTGTGTCTACTAAATGTTTCAAACTCTTGTAGCAACCAATCATAATGGTTCTCCATTAGTTCACCTGGATGTTTTAAGTTACCGTCTGTTGCCGCATTCAACATATCAAATGTAGGCATAGCATTATGTTCAATTACATAATCATTTAAGAAACGTGCTTGTGCTTGCAAACGTCTATCAAAAGTCATAGGATCAAACACAGCCTGACACCTAACAAACGACTCTGCGTCTGTCATCATCATTTCTAGATATACCTTTTGTATATCATATCCGTAATCTGTATTCTGTCTTGTCATATTACTATTATACTGCCTTATACCATTGTTTGTCAAGTACTATTTTTTGTTTACTCTTTGCTAATACAGCGCCTATACAACTACCAGGGTCGCCTGGATTAGTAGGTACATATACTGTGTCCCAATGTGTTTTAATTTTATCTACTGCATCTCTATTAAGAGCACCACCACCTGCTAAAGCAATATGCTTTGATCCTGTTTCTAATTTTGCATATATGCTTAATATGTTTACTGCATATTCAAATAAGAACTGTGTAGCGGCCGCTATATCATACATGTCTTGTTGAGATTGTAGACTAGGCTTCCACCACATACATCCACGATGCATGTTTTCTTTCATTTTTATTTCTTGTGGGTTAGCCTTATCGTGGTCAACATCAATAAGATCATTACGCATATCACGTATTAATCTTTTAGCGTTGCCTTTCTTTGCCCATTGACTAACAAGATATTCATCACGCTGTGGTACTAGTCCTATACGTTGTGTCATAGCACTATAGAAAAGTCCTAGGCTATGTGGATACCCTTGGCTGTATATTTGTTCAAGTTTGTTGTTCTTTCCGTGCCATACAGTTAGGGTCTCAAACTCTCCAATACTATCTAAACAAATTACTGCACAGTCGTCATAGGGTTGAGTGTAGTACGCATATGCCGCATGTGAAAGATGGTGTTGCGTGTATTCAATCTTACAGTTTATATCCCAACGTTTGAGATATTCTTTAATATTATTTTCTTTATATAACCAACCCTGACCTGCACGCCATTGACGCCAAGTCTTAAGTAGAGGACGTTCATACCATATAACTTTAGTTGGCATACCAAAACTTTGTATGGCTACATCAATTTGCATTTGATTTAGATCTGGGTCATGGGGAACCTTGGAAAAATCTTTTGCTAGACTAGCCCATAATAATTCTGTTGTATAATGATCTGTTAGGCCTGCAATGCGTGTATTGAATACTGCAAGACTAGCATCATGGCTGTTACCAACCATTCCCCATGTTATGTTCATGTATTAAATTTCTTCCATAATGAGTGCAGTACATAAAACCACACACCGTTAATACTAGGTTCAACTAGTGCAACTGCACCTGCTTCCCATAGGCTTGCGCCAGTCATCATACTAACAACTGTCATAGCAATAACAACATGTCCTAGTGTATAGATTACTGCTAGTACAACGCTGTTTCCTTTAAGAAGTCTTTTTAGTAATTCAAATATCCCTATTTCGAATTCTGTCTTCATTTCCTTCACCGTATTCCTTTACTTGTATATGAAAGGATCTCTTTTCTTAAGTTCTTCCATACGTTTTTTAAATGCTTTATTTTCCTTGTACCTTGTGTAAGGAGTACAAAGCCATTCTACTATTTTTCTGATGTAAACCATTTTTTCGCTCTCAATCTAATTTTAAGTGGACTTTCATTAGACGCATTAACAATGCTGTATAATGTGTATAGTCTACCGTATTTACTAACTGCTTCACCAACATCATTAACATCTTGGCTCCACTCAGGCATACTAACACACCAACCTTTTTCGATTGCTTGTTCTACTAATTTACTGCCTGCTTTATCTTTATCAGGGCATACTATAATTTGCTTTTGTAATCTATTTAAAAGCATAGCCTGCTGATCTGATATTTCGCTTCCGCCTAATGCACAGCCATCAATGTGTATAGCATCAAGTTGTCCTTCAACAACTATACAAAAGATTTTATTAATGCCTTGTTCATCTAGACCGTAAACAAATCCAGGCTGTACTTCAGTAAGGTATTTAGGATTTTTATCTGGTTGTACTGTACGTCCTGTCCAACCTACTATCCTACCTTCAAAGTAAAATGGTATAATCAGTCTATCACGGTATCCTAGACTAGGAGACCAATAATAGTTAGTATCGTCTAAATTAAGATTACGACTAGACATATATTCAAGTATAGCAATACTGTACTTGTCAAAGTCTTTTATATCAGTAATCTTTACAGCATCGTCGGGTAACGGTACTGTATTAAATGTAGGTAACTGAGCAATACGACCTTGCACTTCAACGCCTTCGTTTTCTCTCATAACCTCAAATGCTACCTTGTTGATTATATCGTCAGGTGCTCCTAACCATTGTAGGAGTTTACGCAGTTTATGTGAAAAGTTACGTCCGGGTTGCCAACTAGCCTTAAAGCCACAATTAAAACAATGGTAACTTACACCCCCGTCTGGGTTTGATATAAGTCCGCCGCGGTTTCTTTTGTCTGCTGTATGACCATTATGATGACAACACGGAGCGTTGAATGAAGTCCAACCACTAGGCGTTGTCTTACGCTTAGGCGGCAGATATGTCAGAACTGTCTCGGCTACTACATTCATAATACTATTATAACGTAGTTAGACTAATTTGTCAATCAGTTTCTTACTAATATTTTGGTTATTTTTTCTGCTGGATCTGCTGATGCTTGGAATCTAACATAATTAAACACACCTGTAAAGTTTACTGGTACTGGTACTGTTTCATTGTTTAAACTTACAGTTGCAACATCAGCCCAAGGAGTACCTGCTCCTATAGCATTAGCAAGTGTTGCTTGTACTTTAACATCACCTACATAACTATCAGAATATATAGCCGCTGTGTGTACTGCTTCGTTACCATTAATACCTGGTTCAGCATTTATACTTTCACTGTTCCATACACTATCGTCAACACCAACTTCGCCTAAATCTTCAGTAAACGTAGTAACACTCTTACTGTCTTTAGCACCAGGGTATGCGTCACTAGATATTTGCATAACACCATTGTTTTCAAAGTGTACGTTTGAATACGTTAATGTTTTATTTTGACTTGCATCTTCAACATGTATTGCATATTTTAAGAATTGATCTCTAACACTTAGTAAATCATTTTCGCTTACTGTTACAGTTGTAAGTCCTTTATTGGTTGCATGATTACTTCCTGTTTTGTCAAGTATTTGTGTATCGTTTTCATCAAACGCTACTAACTTGACAGTTTTATTTGTTAATGATATAGGCTTTTGGTCAGCATTAAGAATTCTAAACTCTAATGCATTATCAATGCCTCTATAAATTTTTAAGTTTCTTGTGTACACTGGTCTATACTCCGTTATGAATCCGCTGTCGTTTATTACAACTGTGGTTCTGTTATTGACTAAATATCTAGGTATTAATTGCATAATTATATTTATCGGAAACAGATGTTAACAAAAGACATAGAATCAAATTTTCCATTTATAAGTGTCGTACAATATGGCGGCAACGAGTATGTTGGAATAATAATAAATCAAGACCAGTACGTTACTTCAATGTATGTGTATACTGATCTTCGCTCACCAAAAGAGCAACAAGACTTTTTAAATTTAGGTGATGTGTGGTGGTGGGAATCAAATAGATTAATCCCAATTAACATCTTTTTACGTAATGAATTAGAAAAATTTAAGTATTCTATTATGACTATGAATAGTAAAGATGTAAAAGTAAGTGTAGGACCTACTGTTAATTTAAATAATATGTCAATTAAAAGAGTTAAACGTAAGAACGTTCAATTAATAAAAAAGATTAAGACTTAATCTGCTCACACAATAAGTTCATGTGTACAACACATGCCATTGCATACGAAACTGCGTGTGCTTTCTTAAAATAATAATCGCCGTTAGTCGGCTTTATCCAGACTTCTTTTAATATCTTTTCCCAACTCTCGTTTGCTAGATGTCTTTTTGCTGGACGTATTATTGCTAGTGTAGCCGCCAATTGCTGTACCGAAGTAGGCTTCAATTGTTTTAACAGACTGTTGTGCCCGCTTAGATGAAATACTTTGTCGACAAAGTCTTTGTGTTCCAATAGTTCCCATAATGGTTCCTTTTCCATAAGTTCTTGTAAATGTGTCTCGTCTTTAACATCTTTGTAAATAGACACATTTAAAAAATCTAGTTTAAAGTAACCGCGATCTTCTGCTGTTTCATAATCAATAGTCGAGAGATTGGTTACAGGATTGTGTGGGCATTCTGTAGCATACACACCTGTGTTATGTTTTTTACCTGTATCAAGTTTTGCCACACGGTGTTGTATCTTACTTAAGATTATATCTCTGTCAGCAAAGTCAATATCAATATCAGGCATTTACACAGTCCAACTCTTTAGTTGTTCTTTAGTAGGCTTCATAGGATCTAGTTTTTCTATTGCTCCACCCTTTGCTAGAAACTTAGCCATGCGCTCATCAAGTTCACGCTGTAGTTCTGCTGGCGACGGCGTTGTATAATCTTTTGTATCCTTCTTATCTCTAATCATATTTGACATCCTTAATGTTTGGTAGTTGTATAATAATGTATTGTTGTCCTTCTACATAATCTAGTTTACCTAGTGTACTTATAATTTTAGCAGTAACTTGTTCAAACCCATATGGGTTTTTAGGATCTGTTGCTGTCTCTATTAGTATACACACTTGCCCTACTTCTGTCAATAGTGATTGGAAAGTTTCAGTATTCTTATCAGACCAGTCGGTATATGTTCCTTGCATTTGTGCAGTTGGATTATGCCACTGAAACATTTTTATACTTCCTTGCTTTCTTTGTAGCCATGTCCCATTTTAATTTGCTTACTCTATCTTTAAATGTAACTCCTTGTAAATGATCCCATTCATGTAAAAAACATTTAGCACTATAGCCTTCAATCTTTACAGTTTGCTTTTCTAAGTTTTCATCATACCATTCAGCAAGTATTTCTTTAGGACGAGTTACTTTAACATACATGCCTGGAAAACTTAAACAGCCTTCTATGTCTTGGACTGTTTCTTTTGTATGTTGTAGTACTTGAGGATTAATACAGATAGTTGCATTCTCTTGCTTATCTCCCATTACAAAAACTTGTCCATCGAATTCAACTTGATTAGCCGCTAACCCTATACCATTATTGTTTAACATTATCTCTACCATGTTGGCTTTTAACTCTTTAGGATCAACTGGAGGGTTTTCAATGTCAAACACTTTAACTTGTTTTTCTAAAAAAGAGTTTGGATAATATATTAAATTCATAAATTACTTTCCTTTACTACTGTTTTAACTAGTTCAACATCTTTAGGATTACGTTTGAATCGCATTGCCCAATGACTCGGATCCATAACATGAAAGATCATTTCTAGTTGTTCGTTGTTTAATTTAGATAGCATTTCTTTTCCTGACTTGCAATTTAGTACAAGCCACGGACTTATCTTTCCGTCCTTCAAATGCCATACTGCTCTATTAAGAGAAATATAATGAAAGTAATGGTTCCATGTTGCATTGTCTTGTTCATCAGCCCATTCCATCATAGTTATAACACTACGTTCTAATGCAGTTTCGACTCCTTCTTTACGTATAAGTTCAACAGCATATTTTTCATACATTTCTTCTCTACACCAATGATCAAGTTTAACTCCGCTAGTAACAACGTAGTCAATATATTTTTCTGGATACAAAGGTTTTACATTGCTTATAAAACTACCAAACTTTACAAACGCATTATAGTATTGGCTATTAGAAAAGTCTTCGTATGTCTTTGCTTTCTTACTGGCCATTGACGTTTCATAAAATCTATTGAATGCATAGAACCCTAACTGTACACGTTTCTCATTCTTTTGTAAAGCACGTCTTTTCTTTTCACACATATGTACTGCAAGAGTTTTTTCTCTTGTATAACCTGTACCACAATACTTACATACATACGGCTTGTCTGATTTAGAATCTGCCATAATCGCCGCCTTCAGTATAACCTTGCTCGACCATCCTGTGGTTGATCCATTTCCAATCTTTAATTTCATCTAATAAACTTTCTGCATTATTAACATATTGTAACATCTTTTCTGTAATTGTAAAGCCCGCTTTTTCTAAATATTTTAAATGATGTCGAGGTGTCCAATGATCATCTTGTTCTAAACGGGGAATAGGGTTTCTACTTGGTCGCACATTTAAAAATTTCCTATGAGGTATATCAAAGTCATTCATAATCCATAATGGCGGCAACGCTTCTTTATCATCAGGAAACTCTACTATTTGAGTTACATCAAAGTCTGCACCTAACATATGAAAATCGCTACAGTTCATATCAAGATATTGTTTCATAAGTTTTACATATGTTTCAGTATGCCACTGATAACTATCTGGATCGTAACAATATCTATTAATAGTTTGTTGTACTTGGTCATAGTTGTGTTGCAAGTTTCCGCCTTGATACCACCCATCACCTTTACGATGAAAATCAAATCTTGTTGGATAAGTCCACTGTACAATAATTTTATCATCTGGTTCTGCTTGTTCTGCAATCTCTAATGCTCTATGCATAATAGCAAGATTACCAAATCCCGACTGTCCCCAGTTCTCAAACTTATCATACTCTTGTCCAAGTATATCAGCATACGTTGGCCAACAATAACGTGTATGTGAACATCCTACAGCATATAGTGTACTCAAAATTTTATACCTTCAATATTATATTCTTCTGCTATTTGTTTTAATTCTTTTTTAGTATGCATACCTGCAAGCATTTCAACTTCACGCTGTTTCATATTTGGATATAGTTGTTGAAATAATTTAATTGCGCCTGCCGTACTATTGGTTCCTTTTTTCTTAAAACCAATCCACGGATGATATTCTATCTTTTGTGTATTGCCAGACAAACAAAGTAATTGCCACATAAGTTTAGTATGCTTAGATACGTTCATATAGTTCTTATTATAGTATTCATTAGTTTTGAACACTGCTAACGCTTGTGTATCTGTTGACCCTTGTACGCCGCTTATATAGCGATTAAGAAGCCAAAATGATACTTGTTTACGCTCATCATCAGTAAACTCATCCCATACACTTTTTGCACCCATATCAATAGCGGCTAGTACATCTTTTATTGGTAATCTTTGTTGTGCCATTCTGCTACATCCTCCGGTGAATTAATCTCTACTCCATTAAATTGTACACTACTACAGCCAATTTGCCAACCGTTTTTTAACCAGCGCAACTGTTCAAGTTTTTCAACTTCTTCTTCTTGTGTAACCTCTAAGTCACTGTATAGTTCTAATGCATCGCGTCTATATCCATAGATGCCCAAGTGCCAGTGTCCGTAGCCGGTCATACCTCTACCAAACCATAAACATTGATCGCCCGCTCTAACCATTTTTACTGAGTCAGGATTGTTTTGCATTTCTTTAGGCATGTCTGTCCATACTGTACTGATAGGATAATACTTTAACCACTCAACACAACGTTCTATCATTTGTAGTGTAACATCTGGCATATCGCCCTGCACGTTTATAAACTGATCGTATTTTTTCATATAGTCTAAGTTAACTGCGCCAGCACATCTTTCAGTACCGTTTTCATATGGGTGGTCGTCTATAACAACGCTTGTGTTGTTGAATACTTGTGCAATACGTGTATCGTCAGTAAGTACATATGTTGGTATCTTAGACGCTGTACAAGCGTCATACACACGTTTTATCATAGGAACACCATCTAACATACATAGTGGCTTTCCTTCAAAGCGTGTGCTACCGTAACGTGCTGGTATTAGGATTGCTGTTTTCATTGAGGAGGTCTTTCATTCCTATCGTAACTATATGTCACGATATC
>Ga0233444_10004821_pt1 | contig 12728 bp, 11 predicted proteins | sample SI_124_October20_6_FD_182792 | JGI IMG/M metagenome (GOLD analysis project Ga0233444, IMG submission 182792) | Seawater microbial communities from Saanich Inlet, British Columbia, Canada - SI_124_October2016_10_MG | ecosystem: Environmental > Aquatic > Marine > Inlet | place: Canada: British...
ACCACTATCATAAAGTTTTTTCATTAAATGATCATACCAAATTTTATCTCTCTGTGTATTAGTCCTGTATTAGTTTACACAAATAAATTTGCCTTGATTTCTAACACTAATTGAAGGGTTAAATAAGAAAGTTAGGATTGATAATGTTTTGAGACTACCTGAGACTGTCTGAGACAATGGAGTTTGTGAATCCCTAGGCTTTTAAGTCCTTTGTGTCTACCAATTTCACCACGAGGGCACGTCGTTATTTTTATTGTTATTGTTAATATATTAATACATTAGAGTTTTAAAAAAGTAAAAAAGAATTATATTCCGTCTCTATTTTCCAGTTTTAGTTATTAAAATAATTTCAGGCTTATCTTCTATGCCAACGTCTGTTAATAATACTATCTTTCCATTATCTAATGAAATTATATCTCTAATTCTTTTACCTACAGGTATATTTTCGACATATACAATTCTTTTTTCATTAAAATCATAAATCATTCTAGTTAATTGTTTGCCAGCTAAAGATGAAATAATCAAATTTTTATTCCATTTAACAAAATAATTTCCTTCATAAACAATTAAGTTAGATGCACCAAATGTATTTCCCCATGAATATATTGGTCTTGTATAGCCTTTATGAGTATTATTAGTTTTATCTAAAGGCCATATTCTTTTTGTTTTATTTTCAACTGAATCATTGACACTTGGATTGTATGACTTAAAATTTGTTCCAAAAGTTGCATAAGGCCATCCATAATTATTATTTTTTTTAATTAAATTTATTTCATCTCCTCCACGAGGACCATGCTCTGATGAGAAAATATTCTTGTTTTTGTCGATATAAAGACCTTGTGGATTTCTGTGTCCGTAACTAAAAATCTCATGAACTTTAGTATTAATATTTATTTTAATAACCTTACCATAATCATTATCTAAATCCTGACTTAACATGGGTCCGTTAACACCGTCAGCATAAAAATCTCCTAGAGATAATAAAATATTCTCGTTATCAAATTTAACAATTCTACCTCCGGAAGATGCAGCGGCAAATCTAGGTTTTTTGGTTAAGTCAATTGATAAACATTTTTCAGAAGAATAAATAATTTTCCAATCAGATATTTTAATTATTTTTTCATTAATAATTTCAGATTGATATACTGAAACGTTATAGCAATCTTTGCTTTCTATATAATTAAGAGAGCTAACTAATAATAATTTATTTTGGGAAATATTAAATTTTTTAATTAATACATCTTTAATACCAAAATATTCTATAGCATTATCACCTAATTTAGATTTATTTATTCTGACAAATTGTTTTTTATTATTATTTATTTTTTTTAAACCTAAATTTTTGAACTCATATCTTAAACCTTTTCTTTCTAATAAAAAAAAATCAGATTCTCCTGAAACATAAATAATTTGGTTATTAAGAGTTTCTATGCCACCATATTTAGACCAGATTGGCGTTTTAACTTCTTTTAAAGTTAAAGAATAATAAGCGGAATTAACCTTCTCATCTTTTTCAATTTTAACTTTATTTGATTTAAATTTTTCTTTAATAAGCTGGACTTTATCAGAATTTTCAAATGTCCAAATTATAGCGATCAATACTGAGATGACCCATATTAATAAATAAATATAATTTTTTTTAATAAACATCTTAAACCTAGTTAATTTAAATGTTTTTAAGATTATTTCTTATAATTAGCAACTCTTCTTTTGCTATTTACTAGTATTTAAAATTTAAATATTTAAAGATAATTTGTATTATAAATAATGAATAAAAAATTGAAAATTTTTCTTTTTCTTTTAACCATCTCTCTAAGCTTTGTTGTATCTATTTTATTTTGGAAAAATATGTCTTTGGACTTAAATAATTATGACAATGTTATTGGTTTTTACTCAGAAAATAATATCAGCAATTATAATAATTTATTGCGTTTTATTTTTTTTACTGGATTTCCAATTTTAATTTTCTTTATTTTAATTAAAAAAATTTTTTATAATAATGTAGGTTTTATCAATATCTTTAAGAATAAGTTAATTGATGAACAAAAAGAAAATAAAGCTTTAGTTTTAATTTTAGTTTTTTTCCTTTTAATAATTACATTAAATTATCTATCAATTGATTTGATTTCAAACACAGTTGATTATTTTCATGAAGGTTTGACTCTTAGTTCAGCTTTTAACTATTATAAAACAGGTTTGCTGTGGGATGGGGCATATTTATCTAATAGTTTATTAAGTGATATATTGTCAGCGGTAGTTCCTTGGAAAATTTTTGACATTGTTTCAATAGGTTCTTATAAGATTTTTCATTTTTTCTTAAGATATCTTACTGAAATTTTTCTCATATTTTTTATTTATAAATTATCATTTATTTATGATTTAAAAAAAAATACACAAATCATTTTTTTTACAATAATTGTTTTAATTTCACTAAAATTGAATAGAGACTTAACGGAAATATTCTATCCCTTTAGATATCGCGATATTCCCATATTTATACTTTTATTTTTATCAATTGATTTTATTAAATTTGAAAACCGAAAAATACTTACACCCTTCCTATTAGGATTTTTTTCAAGTTTTTTTTTATTGTGGAGTTTAGATAGAGGGGTTTATTATCTCGTAAGTATATTTATATTAATTATTTTCAGTGCAATCAAAAAAAAATATTTATCAAGTTCTATCTTGGTTGCTGGGATTACAGTATCACTTTTATTCGTATACCTTTTATTAGGCACCTCTGAGTTGCAAAGTTTTTTTTACAATGCAAGTAATATCATCAAAGATTTTGATCTTTTTGCAGGCTCTTCCTACCCAACAATATTTGATTTTGAAAATAAACATTCATCAAGAGGTACTATAAATCTTTTTATAATAATATTTAATGGGTTTTTAATTTCATTTCTTTTTTTAACTAAAAAATTTAAATTAACAGATAATTCTAAAATATTTTTATTATTCTTTTTTATAGTATCTTTTTTAATCTATAAGAGCGCTTTAAGTGTACCAGATGGATACCATATGAAGCAATCAATATTTTTTAATAAGATTTTTTTTATTACTAATTTACTCTTCATTGCAATTCATAAAAATTACTTTGATAATTTTAAAAAGTTAAAATTAATAACATTTGCATTATTAATTTTGATAATTTCAAAAAACTTATTTAATATTAACTATTCTAATATTTCTTCCTTTAAAGATAGAAATCTTATGATCATTAATAAAAATGATAATTTATTTTTTGATAATAAATATATAGATTTAAAAAATTATTTATCTAAAAACTACGATTTGAAATGTGTTCAACTTTTTACTTATGATGCAATAATTCCTTACTTGTTAAAAAAGGAATATTGTACAAAGTTTAATTTTTTATACGTATTATCATCAGATAGTGTTCAAGAAAGAATGATAAAAGAACTGGAAATCAACATGCCTAGAATTATTATTTTTAATGAGAATTATGATTTTTTATTTTTAAAACCTGTTGAAGAAAGATTCAAAAAAATTAATAATTATATAGTTAAAAACTATATAATTGATGGAAAAATAAATAACTGGGTTATCTATAAAAAAAGGTAGATTATTTTTTTAACTTATTTTTTAATTTAAAAATATAAAACAAACCAATTAATGAGTTCAAAATTTCTTTTAAAGTGACTGAGCTGTCCCCTCTAACTCGATTAACAAAAATTGATTCGATTTCTTTAATTTTGTAATTGCTATAATATAGATGAACTAGAATTTCAGATAAAATTATAAATCCATCACCTGCTTTTCCGCAGTTTTTAGTCACATGTTTTCCAGCTTTGTTAGAATAAATTCTAAATCCATTTGTATAATCAGACACTGGGACTCTCAAAATAAATCTAGCCAGATTATTTGCTAAAAAGGAAAGTACCTTTCTTTTAATTGGCCAATTTAAAATTTTACTATTTTTTAAGTATCTGCTTGAAATTAATAAATCAGCTTTCTCTTCTAAAAAAAAATTTACATTTTTTATTATTTCGTTTGTATCGTGAGATAGATCCGCATCCATTTCAATAATATAATTAGAATTAAATTTTTCTAATGCAAAACTAATCCCTTTTAATACAGCAGAGCCTCTTCCGCCTTTTTTACTTCTATGGATGTAATAAATATCATTATATTTATTAGCGATTGTTTTAATATCTTGATTGGGTGAATCATCTACTATTATAATTTTAACTTTTTTTGATAACTGGAAAATTCTATCTAATAAAATTCCAATATTTTCTTTTTCATTAAAAGTGGGTATTATAATAGTTAGTTCCATTCAACTTTTTTAATTAGTAGAACATTTTTAAAATTTTATATTCTTATTATAAAGTTTATACAATATAAACGTTGTATGAAAAAAATTCTAATTTATAATTCTGGCGGTGGTTTAGGTGACTCAATACAAATAATTCCCTTATTTCTTAGTCTTAAGAATCATTTTAGAAGGTGTAATATTTTATATTTAGGAGCACATCCTAATCACTTTGATGGAAAATTGAAGGAATATAATATTAAAGTTCAATCACTTGAGTTAAATTTAAAGTATTTTGGGTTTAGATGGAGGCACTGGTTTTTGGCTAATAGAAATTTTCATAAAATTAATGAGACTAAATTTGATTTAATTATAGATCTTCAATCTAAATTCAGAAATTCTTTAATTTTGAAACAAATTCCTCATGTTCATTTTTATTCAACTACTTTTAACAATTTTTTTTCAACTAAAAAAATTAAATTTCAATCTAAAAATCATTTAACTAATTTAAGTATTTTTTTAGACGAAAAAATAAAACTTATTAATTTTGATTATAATAAATTACCCAAAAGTTTATTAAATGAAGCTAAAAAACTTCTTCCAAAAACAAATTATATTGGTTTTTCAATAACTCAAGGAAATGAATATAGAAAAAAAAGTTGGTCTATATATAAATTTATTTCTCTCGCAAACAAATCATTAATAAAAAATAAAATTCCAGTTTTTTTTATTGAAAAAAGCCATGAACATATTATTGAAAAAATAAAAAACCAAGTGTCTGGTGCTTTATTTCCTGAACTGGAGTCTAAATTATCATGCCCTGCTCTCGTAACTGCTTTATCTTCAAGATTAGATCAGGCCGTTACTATTGATAATGGTGTGATGCACATGATGGGTCTAGCTAATATTCCAATGATAGTTTTGTTTGGGCCAACTAACTCAGAAAAATTTGCTCCTAAAAATAATTATACAAAGATTTTAGATAGTAAAAAACTAAATGGCACAAAGGATATTGATTCCATTTCAGTAGATGACGTTTATAACCTGATTTAAATTTTTAAGATTTTAATCTTTTTTAATTTAACTAATTTCATTAATTCAGTATGTACATGATTTAATTTTTTTAATGAAGTGGATCTAGTAACTATAGCTACACCTACTTTACCAAGCCTAAAGAAAGGATAGCTGCCTATATCAACAAATTTTTTATATTTTCTTTGAATGGTACCAATTTTTTTTGAAATATTGCTCTCTACTGTATATAGGCTTAGTGTCTTACTGTGAACTTTAACACCTTTGGTCAAATACCTTTTACAATTTTCAATCATTGAATTTAAAATTGACGGTACTCCTGGTAGAGACAAAACATTTTTCGTGATAAATCCTGGTGCAGCACTTGATGGATTATAAATTAATTTTGAACCTTTTGGCATTTTTGCCATTTTTTTTCGCCCATCATTAAATTTTACTTTTCCATAATATTTTTCTAAAATTTCATATGCCTCTTTATGAAATTCATATTTAACTTTAAAAGCTCTTGCAATTGACTTAGCTGTAATATCATCATGTGTTGGCCCAATGCCACCAGTGGTAAAAACATAATTAAATTTTTTAGATAACAATAAAATATTATTTATAATGGTTTTTTCAACGTCAGGTATTATTTTAACTTCTTCAACGGATATTCCACATTTAGAATTAAGCCAATTTGCAATAAATGCTACATTTCGATCTTGAGTTCTTCCTGATAAAATTTCATTACCAACTATAAGAATGGCGGCATTTACTTTTTTGTTTTTTTTCTTCATAGAAGTAATGAATACATGAATTTTGAAAATAAGTTAATAGCAGGTCGGTTAATAAAAAGATATAAACGTTTTTTTGTTGATGTAAAAATCAAAAACAAAACAATTACTGCGCACTGCCCTAACACTGGTTCAATGTATGGACTATTAAAAAAAGGTAATAAAGTTTGGGTGACTAAATCTGATAATCCTAATAGAAAACTTAAATATACCCTTCAAATAATTGAGGACAAAAAATCAAAAGTTGGAGTGAACACACATTTAACTAATAAAATAGTTCATCATGCGCTTGAAAATAATCTTATTAAGGAATTTGATAAAAAGTTTGAGATAAAACCTGAAACTAAATTCGGTAATAATACACGGTTTGATTTTTTGATTACACAAAAAAAATTTAAAGCTTTTATTGAGGTTAAGAATGTAACTTTATCACGCATTAAAAATTTAGCTGAATTTCCAGATGCTATTACCTCTAGAGGTTTAAAGCATATAAATGAACTCTTAAAAGCTAGCAATATGGGTTACAAAATTTTTATTCTTTATTTAATTCAAAGAGATGATTGTAAATTATTTAAAATTGCAGAAGACGTAGATCCTGAATATTCAAATTCATTGATAAAAGCTGTTAAAAAAAAGCTAAATATACTTTGCTATGATTGTAAATTTTTAACAAAAGGAATAAAACTTAATAAAAAAGTGAAATTCAAAATTTAATGAAGATAGATTACAAAGAAGCGTTTGAAAAAAGTAGAATAGCTGGATCTATAGCAGCTGGCGCGTTAGACGAAGTTGCAAAAATAATCAAACCTGGCATAACAACAAATAAAATAGATAAAGTATGCTATGAGTTTATAAATGATAATGACGCTTACTCTGCTCCGTTGTTTTATAGGGGTTTTCCTAAATCTTGCTGCACTTCAAGTAATCATGTTGTCTGTCATGGAATTCCATCCGATAAAATTCTAAAAGAAGGCGATATAGTTAATGTTGATGTAACTTCTTATAAAAATGGATGGCATGGTGACACTAGTCGTATGTTTAAAATTGGAGAAGTTTCAATTAAAGCAGAAAAATTAATTAATGCTACTTATGAATCAATGATGATGGCGATTAAAATTCTCAAAGAAGGTATTCATTTAGGTGACATTGGTTCTACAATACAAAATTATGTAGAAGCTAATGGCTTTTCAGTTGTTCAGGATTTTTGTGGTCATGGTATTGGTCAAACTTTTCATAAAGAACCAAACATTCTTCATTATGGTAAAAAAGGAACAGGAGAAAAAATTAAAGCTGGAATGATTTTTACTATTGAACCAATGATTAATCTTGGTGAATATGAAACAAAAACATTAAATGATGGATGGACTGCGGTAACGAAAGATAAATCTTTATCAGCACAATTTGAACATACAATAGGTGTAACAAAAGATGGTTATGAAATTTTCACACAATCAAATAAAACTAACTGATAATTAAATGATAGAACGATATTCGAGAAAACAAATTAGAGAAATATGGAAAGATTATAATAAATATTCTATTTGGTTAGATATAGAATTGGCTGCTGCTGAGGCCATGGAAAAATATAAAATTATTCCTAAAGGTGTTGTTAAAAAAGTTAAATCGAAAGCAAAGATTAATGTAAAAAGAATTTTACAGATTGAAGGTAAAGTTAAACATGATGTTATAGCTTTTTTAACTTCGATCACAGAAAAAGCTGGCAAGGAAGCAAGATATTTACATAAAGGAATGACATCATCAGATGTTTTAGATACTTGCTTTAACCTGCAATTAAAACAGTCTGGTAAAATAATTTTAAATGATATAAGCGAATTATTGCAATCTATTAAAAAGCAAGCAGTTAAACATAAATATACTTTATGTATTGGAAGAAGTCATGGGATTCACGCAGAACCAATTACGTTTGGCTTGAAAATGTTAACTTTCTACCAAGAGTTTTTAAGAAACAAAAAACGCTTAGAAGAAAGTATTAAAGAAATTTCAACATGTGCAATTTCTGGTGCTGTGGGAACGTTTGCTAATATCGACCCAAGAATTGAAAGTTATGTCGCAAAAAAATTAAAACTTGATATAGAGCCTATATCAACTCAGGTAATTCCAAGAGACAGACACGCTCAATTTTTTTGTACATTAGGAATTATTGCAAGCTCAATAGAAAGATTTGCTGTTGAAATAAGACATCTTCAAAGAACCGAAGTTTTGGAAGTTGAGGAATTTTTTGGAAAAAAACAAAAAGGTTCTTCTGCCATGCCGCATAAAAAAAATCCAATATTAAGTGAAAACTTAACCGGACTAGCACGATTAATTAGGTCAAGTGTGGTGCCCGCTTTAGAAAATGTTGCTCTTTGGCATGAGAGAGATATTTCACATTCAGCTGTAGAGAGAAACATAGGACCCGATGCTACAATAGCATTAGATTTTGCTCTTAGTAGATTAAACAATGTTGTTAAAAATTTAAGTATCTATCCTAAAAATATGAAAAAAAATTTAGATATAACTAATGGAATTTTTTTTTCTCAAAGAGTTTTATTAGAACTAACAACTGCAGGATTCACAAGAGAAGAATCATATAAAATTGTTCAAAAAAATGCTATGCAAGCATGGAAGGAAAATTCCTCATTTTATAGTAAAATTGTTTCAGATAAAAAAATTACAAATAAAATACCTGTTAATAAAATTAAAAAGTTATTTGATTTTAGTTATCATACAAAAAAAATTAATGTAATTTTTAATAGAAGTCTGAAAAAATAATCAAATGAATAAAGGCAACAAATTATACGAAGGAAAAGCTAAAATTATCTACGAGACAAAAGATAAAAATTTAGTCATTCAACATTTTAAAGATGATGCTACAGCTTTTAATAATTTAAAAAAGTCAAGTGTGGTAGGCAAAGGTGTTCTTAATAATAGAATATCAGAGTATATTTTAACAAACCTTTCTCAATGTGGAATTAAAACACACCTAATTAAAAGATTAAATATGAGAGAACAATTAATTAAAAAAGCCGAAATTTTTCCTATAGAATTTATTGCAAGAAATATAGCCACAGGTTCATTAACAAAAAGACTGGGTATACCGGAGGGCACAGTTTTAGATAAACCACTATTAGAATATTGTTTTAAAAAAGACGAACTAAACGATCCTCTAATTGCTAAAGAACATATTTATAATTTTGGCTGGGCATCTGCAGATGAGATAGAGACTATTGATAAAATGACTTTAAGAATAAATGATTTACTTGTTGGTTTATTTAGAGGCATTGGGATTAAACTAGTTGATTTCAAAATTGAATATGGAAAAGCCTGGAACAAAGATACTGAACAAAACGAAATTGTTTTAGCCGACGAAATTAGTCCAGACACATGCCGATTATGGGACTCTAAAACTGAAAAAAAATTAGATAAAGATAGGTTTAGAAAAGACTTAGGTAATATTATTCAAGGCTATCAGGAAGTTGCTCGAAGATTAGGTATTATGCCAGAAGAAACAAATATCAGCGAAGTTAATTTTGGTAAAACCACATCTATAAATTTTAAAAAAAAATAATTTGAAATTCTCAGTAACAGTCACTCTTAAAAAAGATGTATTAGACCCTCAAGGCAAAGTAGTGCAAAATAGTTTGTTAAACCTAGGAATGAATTTAGAAAACATCAGACAAGGTAAATATTTTGAATTAGAGATTAACGAAAAAGATCAAGTTAAAGCTGAAAAGAAAATTGACGATATGTGTAAAAAACTTTTGGTAAATCTTATTATCGAAGACTATAAAGTAAATAAATTATAATGAAATCATCAGTTATCGTTTTTCCCGGCTCTAATTGCGATAGAGATATAGGAGTGGCATTAGAAAAAATGCAATTTAAAAATCAAATGATTTGGCACAAAGAAACCAAACTTCCTAAATCTGATTTAATAGTTTTACCTGGAGGATTTTCTTATGGTGATTATTTAAGATCAGGGGCTATTGCTGGCAAATCATTAATTATTGATGAGGTTGTTAAAGCCGCTAATGATGGTTGTCTAATACTAGGTATTTGCAACGGTTTTCAAATTTTAACTGAAACCGGTTTATTAAAGGGAACTTTATTAAGAAACAAAAACTTAAAATTTATTAATAAAGATATTCAAATAAAAGTTATAAACAACAAAACAAAATTTTCTAACAAATATAAAAAGAATCAAGTTTTGAAAATTAATATAGCTCATAACGAAGGAAATTATTTTACTGATAGTAAACATTTACAAGATTTAAAAGAAAATAATTTAATTGCTTTCAAATATTGTGATAGAAAAGGATCTGTTAATGATCAATCTAATCCAAATGGTTCGTTGGAAAATATTGCTGGAATTTATAATTCTAATAAGAATATTTTAGGTATGATGCCTCATCCTGAAAGAATGGTGGATGAATTAATTTCTAACACTGACGGAATAAACTTATTTTCGAGTTTGTTAAATTAAAATAAATGAAAATCACAAATCAAATTATTGAGAACCATGGATTGAATGCTAGTGAGTTTGAAAATATCAAAAAACTTTTGAAAAGAGATCCAAACTTATTAGAACTTGGAATTTTTTCTGCTATGTGGAATGAACATTGTTCATATAAATCATCTAGATTGCATCTCAAAAAACTTTACACTAAGGGGAAGCAAGTTATTCAAGGTCCAGGTGAAAATGCAGGTGTAATTGATATTGGAGACAATGATGCAATAGTCTTTAAAATTGAAAGCCACAATCACCCTTCTTACATCGAACCATATCAAGGTGCAGCTACAGGCGTTGGAGGAATTTTAAGAGACGTATTTACAATGGGAGCGAGACCTATTGCTTTATTAAATTCAATACATTTTGGTTCACCTTCGCACCCTAAAACCAAAAGTTTATTAAATGGTGTTGTTTCAGGTATTGGTGGTTACGGAAATTGTATTGGAATACCCACTGTTGCTGGCGAAACTAAGTTTGATGAAACTTATAATGAAAATAATTTAGTTAACGCTATGGCTGTTGGTCTAGCTAAAAAAGATAAGATATTTTATTCAAAAGCAAAAGGAATAAATAAATCTGTAGTTTATGTTGGTTCAAAAACAGGTCGTGATGGAATACATGGAGCATCAATGGCATCTGCTGAATTTGATGAAAATACAGAAGATAAAAAACCAACGGTTCAAGTTGGTGATCCTTTTACAGAAAAATTATTAATGGAAGCTTGTTTAGAATTAATGAAAGATAATTCTATTATTTCAATTCAAGATATGGGTGCAGCAGGATTAACTTCATCAAGTGTTGAAATGGCATCAAAAGGATCTTTAGGTATGGAACTTGATTTAGATAAAGTGCCTTGTAGAGAAAAAAATATGACGCCTTATGAAATGATGCTTTCAGAAAGTCAAGAACGAATGTTGTTAATTTTAGAAGATGACAAAGAAAAGGATGCTAAAAAAATATTTGATAAATGGGATCTAGACTTTATGGTAATAGGAAAAACTACTAATACTAACAATCTTACGTTAAAATTTAATGGTAAAATTGAAGGTGAAATACCTATAGAGGCACTTGCCTCCAAAGCTCCAATTTATGATCGAAAATGGGTAAGAAAAAAAATATCAAAAAATAAAATTAATTTAAAAGATTTGAAGAAAATTAATATGGAAGAAGCTTTAGTAAAAATTCTATCTTCACCCAATCATTCAAATAAAAGTTGGATCACTAATCAATACGATCAATCAGTTATGTGTGATACAGCTCAAAAATCTGGTTCAGACGCAGCGATAATAAGAATTCATGGTAAAGATAAGGCAATTGCTGTTTCTGTTGACTCATCGGCAAATTATTGTAAATCACATCCACTCACAGGAGGAAAACAAATAGTTTGTGAGAACTGGAGAAATTTAATTACGGCAGGAGCGAAACCGTTAGCGATAACAAATTGTTTAAATTTTGGTAATCCAGAAAATGAAAATATAATGGGTGAATTCGCTGAATGTCTAGAAGGCATTAGAGAAGCATGCGAGTTTTTAAATTATCCAGTCGTTTCTGGAAATGTATCATTTTATAATGGTACAAATCAAAAAAATATTAACCCTACTCCTGTCATTGGTGGAGTTGGTTTAATAAATAAACTATCAAAACCTATTAGTCATAATTTTAAAAAAGATAAAAATGTTATAATTTTAGTTGGAAAAACTTTCGGGCATCTTGAACAAAGTTGTTTTTTAAGAGAAAATTACAAAATTTTTGACGGTATACCTCCTGATATCAATCTTTTAAACGAAAAAAATAATGGAGAAAATGTTTTAAAATTAATCCAAAATAAATTAATTCTTTCCTCTCATGATATCTCAGATGGAGGCTTAATTCTTGCCTTATGCGAAATGTCAATTTCATCTAGTTATGGTGCAATAATTAAAAAACCTCAAAAATTAACAAATCTTTTCAAATATTTTTTTGGTGAAGATCAAGGTAGATATCTTTTAGAAGTAGAGCCTTCAAATCTAACAAAAGTAGAAAAAAGTCTTAAAGATAGTAATATTTACTATGAAAATATTGGATTTACTCAAAAAGACTACTTTGAAATTGAAGGTGAATTAAAAATAAATATTAAAGATTTATTTAAAATTAATAA
>Ga0233444_10004824_pt1 | contig 12718 bp, 6 predicted proteins | sample SI_124_October20_6_FD_182792 | JGI IMG/M metagenome (GOLD analysis project Ga0233444, IMG submission 182792) | Seawater microbial communities from Saanich Inlet, British Columbia, Canada - SI_124_October2016_10_MG | ecosystem: Environmental > Aquatic > Marine > Inlet | place: Canada: British...
ATCTGACCCATCGGCTAGTGCTCCAGAATTGGTTATAGTTACGTTATTAAAATCATTATCCGTTCCTACTCCACCTGTTGTTATCGTTTGGGCTCCAGAACCATTAAATGTGACTGTATTTGATGCCGATGTAAAAGTTCCACTATTATCCCAATCACCACCAACAGAAATGGCTTGATTGCTTCCTGCATCTAATGTAGTTCCAGATCCAATTGTTAAATCATTCACTATTGTTAAAGCATCTCCTAATGTAACTGTTCCAGTTCCACTTGTAGTTACATTATACAAATCATTTCCACCAGAGGTAAGTGTCCCAGTACCATTAAAAGTCACAGTACCTTGCTGGTCTGTAAATGTTCCACTGTTAGCAAAATTTCCACCAACTGTAATTACTCTGTTACTTCCAACATCTAATGTTGTATTACCAGCTATTGTTAAATCATTAGCAACAGTAATATCTCCTTGTAAAGTTAAATCTGTATTATCTGTTGATGTAGAAAGATTGTAAAAACTACTTGAACCAGGTGTTAGACTTTGAGCTCCTGCTCCATTAAAAGTTACTGTTCCAGTTCTAGAAGTAAAAGTTCCTGAAGTTAAAGTGTAATTACCATCTAATGTTAGATTATAATTGGATGCCGACATATCTAAAGTTGCGCTATTATCAATTGTCAAATTACCATCAACATCTAAGTTTGCAGAAGCAGATTTGACAGAGTTTTGATCTATTATCAAGTGATTGTAGGTTGTATTGAAAATAGTTTGATCACTAGTTCCGTCGTATTCAACAGTTCCAGAGCCTTCAGTAAAACTAGAACCAAGATTAGTAGTAGACCCTGACATTTCTAAAAATCCAGCACCACCAAAAGTAATTGTTCCTCCAGTTGCATCAAAATCACCATCGGCATCGTATTTACCAGTGGTGGTTATAGATAGAGTACCATTTATATCTGAAGAGCCATTAGCAGTAAAAAATCCAGATGACATAGATAAAGTTTTAGAAGTTGCTATTGTAACTGTTTTACCAGATGCGACATCGGCATTATTAGTACCCATTGCAAGTTCACCATCAGAAACAGTTAAATCTCCATCAATATCTAATTCACTCAGTACAGACTTTACACCTGATGTATTGATAATTAAATTGAAAAAATTATTATTTGAACCTGTGGTAATATTACTTCCAGCTCCACTTAAAGTTACTGTACCTGCTGTTGGAGTAAAACCTCCGTTATTTCCACTATAGTCCCAGTCACCTGCAATATTATGGCTACCAGATCCATGTGTGAAAGTTCCAGATGTGACTGTAAAATTACCTTCAAGATCTAAATTATAATTAGAACCAGACATACTTAAAACAGCACTATTGTCAATAGTTAAATTACCATCTACATCTAAGTTAGCAGAAGCAGATTTGGTAGAGTTTTGATCTATTATCAAGTGATTGTAGGTTGTATTGAAAATAGTTTGATCACTTGTTCCATCATATTCTACAGTTCCAGTACCTTCTGTAAAGCTAGATCCTAAATTGGTGGTTGTCCCTGAAATTTCTAGAAATCCAGCACCGCCAAAAGTAATTGAACCACCAGTTGCATCAAAATCATCATTAGCGTCGTATTTACTCGTACCATCTATTGTAAGTACGCCGTTAATATCTGACGTTCCATTAGCATTAAAAGTTCCAGATGTAGCAATTAATAAAGTTCCATCAATTACTGTATTTCCAGTCACATTTACAATTCTAGAATCTGGAATTGTAAGTCCAGTAGTTCCTGTTTGGTTCACAGTTAAATCGCCATTAATTGTAATGTTTCCACTACCAACAGTTTTAGTACCATTTTGATCAATAGTTAAATTATAATAAGTAGCAGGTCTTATATTTTGAGCCCCATCATATATTGTTGTTCCTGAAGTTGCATCGTAATTACTACCCAAGCTAGATACAGATCCTGCAAATTTTATAAATCCTGCACCACTAAGCGTTATGGTTGAATTAGTCCCCGAAAATGAACCATCTGCATCATAAATACCGGTAGTAGAAATTAACAAAGATCCATCAATATCAGATGCACCATCTGTATGATAAGTACCTGAAGAAATTGACAAAGTTCCATCTATGTCGGTAGCTCCATCAACATTCATAATGTATTCACCTAAATCGTAAGTTGTGTTAGAAGCTATTTTGAAAGTGCCGTCAACTTCGATGTTTGTATTGCAAGTTGCGGTTGCTGAGCTTTTATCAATTTCTAAATTAAAAAACTTATTATCGGATTTAGTTGCTATTGTAGAACTAGATCCACTTAAAATAATTTTTCCAGAAGACGGAGCAAAACCAACATTTCCACTTCCACTATCATCCCAGTTTCCTGCAATATCGTGAGTACCTCCATAAGGAATAAAACTAACCCCAGATAGAGTGAAATTTCCACCAACATCTAAAGTATTGGCATCTGAACCCATGTCAAGAGTTCCGGTAGAGATAAGAAGATTCCCATTAATTACCAAGTCACTACCTGCAGTTTTTGTATTGGTAGTTCCACCAATGGTAAGATCGTGAAAATTATTGCTTGCATGTGTTGAAATAGATTGGGTACCACCATTAAAAAAAATAGTTCCACCAGACGGGTTAAATTCATTAAGTGGTGATGCGGACGGTACAGCTGTTCCATCCCAATTACCAGCAATTTGAATTGTTCCTCCGCTAATATTTGCTCCTAGACTTGAAGCGCCGGTGTAGTTTCCGTTAATATCTAAAGTACCACCTTGAAGGGTTATAATACCAGCATGAGTAAAATTTCCTGATGTGATTAAACCATTTGTGATAGACAACTGACCGCCAGATTGTAAATTAATAGAGGTAGCTGTTAAGCTATTCGCTCCATTATTGGAAGTCAACAAACCTAAAGATTCTATAGTAAGTGCACCACAAACAGCTCCAGAAATATTAATTACTGGATTATCTGTTACATCGGCGATAATTACAGTGTGCGATGTACTATTTGGATATCCATCATCACCATCAGATCCATCGCCAGTAGACCAGTTGGTTTGTTCATCCCAGTTATTATCCAAACTAGCATCTGTTGAACTACCCGTCCAGGTGAATGTTTGAGCATTAACTAAATTTACAAATGCAAATGAAAGTGCGAAAAATATTACGTTCTTTATCTTCATGTGCGAAATATACAAATTATACTAAAAAAAACATAAAAAAAACAGCACTATTTAACAGAGGGAAAAACCAGTATAATAAACTAATTTTAAAATAAAAGTGAAATTAACGGATATAAAAGACTAAAAACAGTAAGGCGAAACTATCTTTCGATAATCTCGCCTTGAATCAGTTTAACCTGACTGAAAACTACAGTTAGAAGCTAAAAGCTATTCATTTACTAAAAAACTTTCACTATCTCTCATTTATCTTGTAAAGCACGTATGCAAAACTTGATTAAACTTTAAAACTTAATTTAATAGTTTATTTATCAAAATACCTTTCAATATTTCAACTTAGAAAACCCTCCCTAAAAATCAAAAATTTCTTTTTGATTTTTTTTGCAGCTTTGTTTTTGGATAAATCTTTCAAAACCAAAAGATCTAGGTCTTTGAGTCTCTTTCACAACAGCTAACAAACGTTTTGGATTTTCAAAATGATGCACTTTCATGCTCTTCTCATCTCTCGTTTACCAAGGCTAACATACTACAATATTTTATTTAACCTAGAACAAACAACCTGTTTTGTATCAACACTTTACGAACATAGGTTATTAACAATTGTTTAAAACACTAATAATACAGAGGAAAGAGAAATTGAAAAGAAAAAGAAACTAAAATTCAGAACCTTTTTCAGTTTTTATTTTATCTTGATTATTGAAATTATTTAGCCTTACAGACAAAGATAATGACACAAAAGGCCATCTTGGAGTTGCTAACCTATAAGAATAAAGTGAAGGAGTATCCACTATTGTTTCTCGCCTTTCGGAGGCTAGAAAATTACTAAATTGGAAAGTAGCTGAAGCTTTTCCATCTCTGAAATCTTTCTTAATTGCCAAATCAAACGTAGTATATCCTTTGTCAATTCCCTGGACTGTAACTACATCTGCAATAAAATTGGTAATGAGTTGAATTTTAAAATCTCTTGGTAAAATAAGACTATTAGATAATCTTCCTCTGTAAGTAAAGCTTTCTTGGTTAAGACTAGAAACTAGAGAATCGCCTAAAACCTTGTAATAAAATAAATTAAGTCCCAAATCAAAACTCCACCAATCTATAACTTTTTTAGATAGAGTAAATTCACCTCCGATAGATTGGGAGACCCCTGCATTAACAGGTCTTTTAACAATTACATTATCATCATATACTTCTTGAATTCTTTGTCTCATATTTTTGATATTTCTAAAATAAAATTCAGAAGAAAAAGTGCCTTTTTTAAGCTCTCTTATATACCCAAACTCATAAGACTGAATATATTCTGGTAATAAATTTGGATTTCCTTGTCTCACCGTGAATGGATCTTCCCAAGAAATAAAAGGTTCTAAATGCCAACTCCTTGGACGATTAATCCTTCTAGAAGCATTGGCCATAAACTGATTTTTACTATTAAATTCATAAGAAAAATGGGCTGAAGGAAACCAATCTAATCTGTTTATTGAAGCATTTAAAGAACTATTGGTTAAGGATATATAACGATCGGTATACTCTGCCCTAACTCCAAATTGATAACCAAGTTTGTCTTTTAGCTTACCATTTATAATTCCATATCCAGCATAAACATTCTGAGTATATTCTACATCTGTAGAAAATGAATCTAATCGGACATATTCTTGTGAGCTAATATCGTATCTATAAGAGTCTTGGTCATCTCCACTAAATCCAAAATCAGCTCTTGCGCCAAGCTGTAATTTCATTTTATTTTCTAATGGAAGTTGATAGTCTAGACTTAAACGAACCGCATTAGTAGGACCAACTTCAGTATTTCTGTTGCCACCTTCTTGACTCTCCACATCGTTGAAAAATTCTGCTTGAGCATCTTCTTTTCCATCGTATAAATTATAAGTAGAGGTTAAAGAAATATAGTGTTCTTTGTCTTTATTAAAAAGATGTTGGTATGCCAAAGAAGAGGATAGAAATAAAAAATCTCTCAGAGTTCTTTCCCTATTTTCATAAGAATTTAAAAGAGAATCATCTAAAAACTCATTAAAAGTATAATTAGCTGCTGCATTCCATTGCCTGGTATTTGCGCTTAACCCAACACTAAAGAAATTACTCTCATTAGGATGGTATTCCATTGCCACATTCCCTCCATAATTAGTCCCAAAAAACCTATGTAAACCTTGGCTTTCAATACGAGATTCATTTCCCAAAATTTCAGTTTTTCTGATTTGTTCAATATCTCTAAATCTATTTTTATTTACCCACTGGCCTCCAATATTAAACCTCAGTTTTTCTTTATTTATACTAGTTAAAAAATCAGCGCCATAATTCCAATAATCGATGCCATTTGCCGAGTTTCCACTATTAACATTAATAAGGGTTGAAACCCCCTGAAGAATATTCTTTTTAAGTATAATATTAATAATACCTGCGGTTCCCTCCGCATCGTATTTTGCAGACGGATTAGTAATAATTTCAATATCCTTTATATTGGCAGCCTGGATTAATTGTAATGCTTCTGAATTAGGCATGGCAGAAGGTCTACCATCAATTAAAAGTGTAAATCCCTGAGAACCTCTTAGAGAAACATTGCCATCAATATCTACAGAAACACTGGTAATATTAGCTAAAACCTGAACTGCAGTTTGTGAAGTAACGGTATTCATCTGCTCCACATTTACCACTTTTTTATCTATTTCATAAGTGACCATCGGCTTATCTGCCATTACCTCTACCCCTTTTAAAAGCTCTACAGATGGGGAAATAAAAATATCTCCTAAGTTTATTGACTTTTCATTTTCGAAATCTATTCTCTTAAAATAGGTCTTATAACCAATGAAAGAACATTTTAGTAGATAGGAACTATTAAGAATAATATCTTGAATCTTAAATTTACCTTGTGCATCTGTAATTACACCACTTATAAGAGAAGTATCTAAATAATTATGCAAACTTACCGTTACATACAAAATGGGAGAATTAGATTTTTCGTCAATCACCTTCCCAATTATTTGCCCTTTTTGAGCAAAATAGGAATGACAAAAAAAACAGAAGAAAAAACTAATAAATAACCTAAACTTCATTGAATGAAAATTTCAGCAAATATGCTAATAAAAAATATGTTGTAGTAAAATGTAAAATAAATTATTTCTTTTCAATTAGAAGATTTTTAATCTAGAGATTTTAAGAACTTAATTACACTATCATTAAATTTATTAGGCTGGTCAACATTAACTACATGTCCAGAATTTTCTACGACACATAATTGAGCATTGTCAAAATACGACACAGCCTTCCTAACCGAGGGTAAAAATAAATGGTCCTCAGCTCCCATTACATAAAGAGATGGAGTCTTTATATCGATTTGCCTTTGTGACTTAAGTACTTTTTTAATTCCCCTAGTTAATTTACACCATCTTATAAATTCTTTTTGGTTTAATTTTTTACATTCTTTCACCAATAACAACCTTGACTCTCTATGGTTTTTTTTTGGCATAATAATAAAGGCCTCTAACTTATATAACAGAATATATGGTACTATAGATCTAAGGAAATTTCCGAAGATCATTAGCATATTTGAACGAATATTAAATTTTAAAATAGCTCCAGCCAAGACCAAACTCTCGACTAACGCTGGAAATCTATCTGCTATATCTCTTACAATTATTGTACCTAATGAAACGCCAATAAAATGAGATTTTTTAATACTTAAACTATTTAAAACCTCAACAATATCACCAGTTATTAATTCAAATGTGTATCCTTCTTTGCTATTTTCGCTAAACCTAGACTTACTCTTTCCATGTCCACTTAGATCTATTAATAAAATATTAAACTCGTTTTTAAATGCTCTTAACTGTTGAAACCAAATAGAACTACTTCCACCTGCACCGTGGATAAAGGTCACCCACTTAGAAGTATTTTCATTATTATAAACCGAGTAGCTTAACATCTTCTGTAAAGATAGTTGGTATCTCTGTTATAAACACATAAAAGTTGGTAAAGTTTATTAGAAGATTTAATGTTTTACGATATGCTTAACATTAAAAAACGAATTCTTCTCTCCATAATTTACTTTAAGCAAGTAAAATCCCTCGGTATATCCATGGGTATTCACAATTTTCGGGGAGAAATCTAAATTTAATTCATCAATTTTTTGCCCATATGAATTGAATATTTCTAATGATTTTATTTTAATGTCTGACCAGGACAAAACAAATTGTTCATTAGAAGGGTTTGGATAGCATATAAAGTCAGAGACAACATCGTCAATAGATAATGAATAAGAAAAAATATTAGAAAAATATTTACATCCTGCAACCGTTGAAAGACGAGCTTGATAATCTCCATTTATACTTGGAGTAATAAGACTGGATGATAATCCTTGTATAATTTGCCCATTATTTAACCAATTAGCGGTATATCCATTTAAATAATTAGTTACATATAAATTTGCTGCACCATCCAAATCAATATTAAATCCAACTGTTGGATCACAATAAACCACACTTACAGAATCTGAATTATTAAAACATCCAAAACTATTATAAACTCTAACATAATAATTACCTGACTGAACGATAGTATCTATAGGACTGGTATGTCCAACTAGAGAACTTGTATCTATATACCATTGTAACGAATAATTTACAGAATCTGTATACACTACATAGTTAAGAGAATCGTAAATAATATTTGGTTTTCCAGGTTCGTACCCAACTCTTATTGTATCAACACTCTGAACAGCAGGAACAGGCAATATTTGCTGATAAATTATAGTATCGCTTATAACAGCATCGCTTCCAGCATTACATAAATTACAACTTTGAAAATCTATTGTATAGTAGCCAATATAATCATCCGTTCCAAAAGTTAATTCCCAAGCATTAGCAGATGCCGCTGTCTGGTCTGCATCCATCACATCTATAGTATAAACACTATCAGGATGCAAGTTTATATTAACACTCCAAGTATTAGGACCATCGTCATTTAAAACAAAATTAGATTGATAAATTAAATTTCCATTTTCTCTTAATATAAAATAAGGATCAGGTTTATTGGAGGTGTAAACAAAAGGAATCCATTCTGGACCCCAACCACCAGAAATACTATTAATGGTAACACTTGTTAATGTATAAAGATCTGTAGTATCTAAATTATTGTAAGCTTCAAAATAAACAGGAAAATCACCAGCTTGATTATAAGTTTGAGTTAATGGGTTTTCTAAAGAACTAGTTTGACCATTTCCAAAATCCCAAAAGTATTGTAATAGACCAGGATTGTTATTAGTAAAATTAACATCTAAAGGAACACATCCTAAAATTTGTGACGAAGAAAAACCAGAATTACCAAGAGTTGGATTGTTAATATTAAAAGTAATTGGAAAATCAATAGGAATATTATCTATACTTTGACCTGACGAAACGACATCTACCAAGACACTTACATTTACATTGTATTGACCCAACAACAATGGAGTCCCATAAACATTGATACATCCGTATTGATTGTTTTGAGGATTGTAATTATTCGTAGGATTGTTGCAAACCCAACTAAGTCCAACAGGAAGACCGATACTAACAATTTCAAAGTTTTGAATAACAGCTCCCATAGTATCTAAAGGCATAATAAAAGTAATGTCCTCAGAATATGGTTGTCCTACATACCCATCAGGTAGAGGATCCGGGTAAATGCCTGGAACTGTATAACTAGTATCTATAATACACTGTGAAAAGGAAGTTAAAACCCTAAAAGAAAGTAAAATAAAAAAGAATAATCTCAACATAAAATCATTTCATCATCCTCAATTTAAAGAAAAAATAAATACAACCTTATTTTGGATGGTAAATTTTGGATGCGTTTTTATAAATCTCTGTTTTATCTAAAGTTAATTTTTTTCTTTTATGAGTTGCATAAAGCTTCATTTGATCAGTAAAATGAGGAGATTTAGCACGATTACTAACCCCATATGGCAAAACAGTTTCTATTTCTGGTAAATCATCTCCAAACTTAACAAGCATAATGTAGGAATCTCCTTTTACAACTTTAACCTTACCGTCTTTGTATTTACTGGATGAAGACTCTGCTATCATATCAACTAATCCGCCAATAGGAATTTCAATATTTCCTCTTATATGCTTTTGATATTCGCCAAGAGATATATTTAGTTTTTCAAAATTTGTTAGTATTTGCTTTTTTGTTCTTTGCAGACTTTCTATCAGTAAAGAATCTGGTATTTCACTATCAAAATCAAACTTTATTTTCTTAAGTTTCTTTCTTAAGTTTTTGTAAAACATGTTAAACTGAGCTGCTCCAATATTGTCTACATTTGCTTTTCTATTCCAAGATTGAATAATATGTAGAATATCTTTAACTTCAGAAGAATCATTATAAGTTACTTCAAAAATTTTGTTGATTTTAAATGGACAAAATATTGGATTGGCATATTCTTGATCATACTTAATCGTTAAAAAATCTTCGTAATTAATTTTATCATAACTGTCTATAAGTTTTTCAAATCTTAAACTTCTATTATTAAACTTTTCTCTATAACCAAAACTTTTAGGGAAATTTTCTTCTTTAAGATTATTCGACTTTTCAGTACAATTATAAGGGCTGTTATTGGTATTGAAAATATAACCAGAAATTGGATTCTCTAATTTTGGAAGATCCTTAAAACCATAATATCCATTGGTTTTTGTTTTGGAAGTATTACCTGGAAGAGTAAGCTTCCAATTATAATTAGTATCTCTTAAAGGAATTAGTCCATTACTCATGTAAAATATATTATCTTGATTATCTGCATAAACAATATTAAACCTGGGAATGCCCATAATATTTAAAGCTCTTTTAAAATCTTCAAAATTATTGGCTTTATTCATTTGATACCACTGCTCTATCGCTGAAATATTTTCTAAAGCAGAAAGATGAAAGGAAAATACACCACTATCGTTTTTAATAACTGGGCCATATTCACTCCAAAGAATTTTTTTTCTTAACGGGATAACTAATCCATTATTTAATTTGACTTTAAGTTTAGCTCTGGAAATTTGAAATTTCTTCCATTCTTGGTCATACTTGTAATAATTTTTTTTACTAGGGTGTATTTCCATTTGATAGACGTCTATTAAATCTGGAAAATTATAAGTATGTGTCCAAGCTAGATTTGAATTTGTCCCAATAAATGGAAACGGAGAACCAGGAAAAAGACCACCTACCATATTCCATCCTTGGTCACTTGAAAGATGTGCCTCATACCAAGAAAAGGGTCCTTCTAGTGGTTGATGGGTATTTATATTTATATAAGTTTTATTGTCTTTGGTTTTACTCTTATTGAATACAAAACCATTGGAGCCAATATTATTTAAGGATGAATCTTGAATTAAAGGAATTTTATTGGAATATAAATCTTTTAAAACTTTTGATATATCTGAGAAGAAATGAATTATAAAATTAAATCCAACTAGATATTCTTTTCTAGTCATAGGAAAGGATTTTTTAACCAAAACCTGATTAGGGAATTTTTTAGCAAATGCATTTAACCCTTCTACATAACCATCTACTACCCTAATAATTTCAGGAGATAAATTATCTACTTCTCTATCTACAAGCTCCTCACATTTTAGTAATTGGGAGATATAATCTAGCTGAACACCTTCTTTTCCTTTATATCTACCCATCATATATTTTGAAGGAAGAAAAGTTTCTTGAATGGTTTTAAAATCGTCTTCAGCATGTGCCCAGGCTAAGCCATAGGCAACTTCTTTATCTGTTTTAGCAAATATATGAGGTGTACCATATTTCCCCCTTACAATATCAATACTATCAGGATTTAACTGTGCATTAAAATTTAAAAAAGCAAATAAGAAAAAAAATATGAATGGTTTTTTGTGCAAATATCAATAATTGAAAAGTAAAATTAGAAATTATAACTCTATTTCTCCTGGGTTTAGAATAAATATTAACTTTTAATAAAATTAACATTTTAATACTATATGAGAATTGATAAATACATATGGGCTATCAGACTTTTTAAAACAAGATCTTTGGCCTCTAAAGCTTGCATAGGTGAAAAAGTAAAACTAAATGGTGATTTTATCAAATCAAGTAAAATCGTAAAAAAAAACGATGTCATAGCTATAAAAGTAGTTCCCATATGGAAGATTTTTAAGATTATTGACTTGCCAAAAACTAGAGTTGGAGCCAAACTAGTTGGTGATTTTTCCAAAGAAATCACCCACAATGGAGATATAGAATTACTTAACCAATATGAATTAATAAATAGACAAAATAGGAGTATTGGTATTAAAGGCAGACCCACTAAAAAAGACAGAAGAAATCTTGGAGATTGGTTGAAATAATATCTGAGTTATTGTTCACTTAAGTTTTAAATAAGCTTTTAGTGATAAAACTTATCGCATAAGATTTAATACTCCGCTAAAATTTTTTTCTTGAATTTTAAGTGTGTAGAAGTAAGAACCTGGTGGTGCTAAACCTCCTACTCTATTGTTCCCATCCCATTTCAGATTATTGCCTGTAGAAAAATACTGTATTTGCCCCCATCTATTGTAGATGGTTAACTCAGCACATTTTTCTACTTTTTCAGGGATTTCAATAATGAACTCATCATTCATGTTATCTCCATTTGGGGTAAAAATATTTGCATCGCTTATTGTGAAATAATCATCAAAGTTTAAAGCACTATCGCCATAACTACGACTATCCAAACAACCGTTGGTATCTTGGACAAATAAAGTTCCGTAAAAATCAGATCCAAAGTAAAACTCTTTAATAACATCATCGTTTACTAAAGTATCATTATCACTAAATATCCAGTAAAAATTAAATTCTGGATTTGAAGTGTTTTTGTATTTTACTTCCAACCCGTTACAACCTGGGTTTATTAATGTATCAAAAGTTGCTTCAACAACGGGAACCTCTATCAACAATGTATCTGTAATAGTACATCCTTCACTATTATTTATATCTACTAAGTAAGTAGTTGTTTCTTCTGGTGAAAGTATTGGATTGCCAATATTAGAGTTAGAAACTCCATCTGTTGGATACCAAGTTATAGCACTTGGAATATCTCCAAAAACACTAGCTTGATAGTTGTCGCCTTGGCAAATCAACGTATCGTTAGATACAAAGGCTACAAATATAGATACTTGTAAAGTATCATATCCTATACAGCCATTGCTATCAGTTACTTGTACAACAAATTCTATATCGTCATTTGGAAAAGCAAGGGGATTTGTAATGTCATTAAAATTTAAATTTATTGAGTCATTCCAAAAGTAGCTAACTCCACCTGATGCTTGAAGTGGAATAGGAACGTTTGCACAGGTATCTATGTCCGCTCCTGCATCTGCTATAACATTTGCAAATACATCTACTAAGATGGTATCGAAATTAATACACCCAAATAAGTCTGTTACTTTCAAAACATAACTGGTTGCTGAGTTGGGGGAAGCAATAGGATTGTAAATATTTGGATCGGACAAACTTGTGGTATTTATCCATTCTGGAACATTACCACCAGATCCATTCAATTGTAAAGAAACACCAGAAC
>Ga0233444_10004829_pt1 | contig 12703 bp, 18 predicted proteins | sample SI_124_October20_6_FD_182792 | JGI IMG/M metagenome (GOLD analysis project Ga0233444, IMG submission 182792) | Seawater microbial communities from Saanich Inlet, British Columbia, Canada - SI_124_October2016_10_MG | ecosystem: Environmental > Aquatic > Marine > Inlet | place: Canada: British...
CCAATAAACCCTATTTCAAACATACCGAAGAACCCAAAAGCGCATGCTGCTAATCTAATTCCGGATTTAATAAAGCTTATTCTCTGATGTAAGTATGCATCAGGTAGTTCTTGTTTTTCTAATGATACTTTATCATTAAGGTATTCGCTATTTTTTTGCTGTCTACCTTCTAAGTCTTTTAATTCTTTTTCTACCATGTGGTGTTTTTAAAGTGGTGCTACGACACTATTGTCATTATACAATATAAGAATACTTTTTATAGTAAACAACTATTATCTTTATTTTTTATTCCAAGGAGTTTACCAGATGAATAAAAGTATTCGCTTTTTTTAATTACTTCTAATAGTTCATAAGAGTTAGCTAGATCCCAATTTTTACTTTCAAACCAGTCTAATACCCCTGATTCCTTATCTTGGGAGAGTTTTGTAATAATATTCATTACAGCCTCTTTGAATACATTATTAGTAGATGCATTTTCATGAGGAATTATAATATCCTTCCAACTTGGGTCTAGTTTACATAAAAATTTGTTGAGTTGCCAAGAAGATAAAGTTTTAAGATCTATAAATATAATATTAGCTTTAATTTCTCTCTTTTTTTTAAAAATATCTTTTATAAAATCCGTATATAAACTACAGTGCCAATAATTTAATTCATCTTGGTATTTAGAAAATTTTAATAAGTAATTTTTAATGTGCTTTTCTAAATCTTTTATATTAGAAACAGCATGATACTTAGCATGAATTTTTTGCAATATAGAACTTTTCTTTCTAGCTAATGGGTCTCTTAATGGAAAAATAAAAGTAATCTTTTTATCTAGAAGAGCAGATTCTTTATAAGGGTACCTATGGTTAATATCTTGATCAGATGTATACCAACCTTTGATACTTTTATTGGCTTTAAGTATAACTCTTAAAGAAGTACTGCCATTCTTCTGTAGAGAAACAAACCTTACCTTATTAGTACCTATAATATGCATTTTAGAAATTTTTGTAGGTAAAAGGGTCTCTTTTTTTTAGTTCTTTTAATTTTTCTTGAAAAAGTCTTTCTAACCTTTCTTCTTCAGTTTCCTTAATTTCATTGTTTTTATCGCTCATTTTTTTTTAATTAAATAGTTGTCTATAATTAATATATCAATATCTGAGTTTAAGTACCTCTCTATAGCTTGTCTAGGTGATCTAGTAATTGTTTGATCCTTTAGATTATAGGAAGTATTTAATATAACTTCATGACCTGTTAGTTTACCAACTTCTTTAAGTAGGTTGTAGTATTCAGGATTCATATCTTTTGTTACTGTCTGCACTCTACAAGATCCATCGATATGAGTAGCTGCTTTAAATAGTTCTGTTTTATTTTTAGCAACTATATTCATGTAAGGTACAGGTTCGTTAATTTCAAAATAATCTTTTGCTTTTTCTAAAGTAACTGAAGGAGCAAATGGTCTAAAGCCTTCTCTTTTCTTAATTACCCTATTTAACTTAACTCTCATATCTGCAAATTCTGGTGATGCAATTATAGACCTATTACCTAACGCTCTAGCTCCAAATTCCATGTTACTTTTAAAAAGAGCAATTATTTTTTGTTCTGAAATATATTCTGCTGCTTTCTTAGTTAAGTATTTATCTGAACATTTAAAATGGTATATTTTATCATCAAATTTTTTAAAGGTATTTTTCAATTCTTCTTTCTTATATTTTGGACCTAAATACGGATTAGTATTGTTTCTCACATCGCCTTTAAAGCTTTCTAAACAAGCACCAATGGCTGACCCAGCATCAGATGGAGCGAAAGGTATATGAACGGAGTCAAAGTCTCTATAAGCTAGTATATTAGCTACTCCGTTATAGGCACATCCTCCTCCAAGGCATATATTCTTACTCCCAGTTAATCTTTTAGATATCTTTACTAGTCTGGAGAATTCCTTCTCGTAGACTTTTTGTAGTGCAGCTGCTAAATCTTTATGGTCTTGAGTTATTTCTTCTTCTTTAAATCTAGGTGGTAACTTGAGTAAGTGACAAAAATCTATGTTGAACATTATTTTATCAGAGTATTCCCAAGTAAAGTATTTTTGATCTATTGTAAATTTATTAGATGTTCTAGTAAAAATAGAATCTAACTGTTTAAAATACTTATCAGGGTTACCAAATGGTGCCAGACCCATAACTTTATACTCTCCTTCATTAGGTTTAAATCCTAAAAATGCTGTTACGGTAGAATATAGCATTCCTAATGAGTGAGGGAAGTTTATAGATAGTTTTTTCACTATACTATCTTCGAATGCGTGAGAAATAGTGATTGTTTCCCATTCACCTACTCCGTCAACTGTAAGAATGGCTGCTTCTTTATACGGACTAGTGTAATAGCTAAAAGCTGCATGAGATAAATGATGACTAATATAATTTACTTTACCTGTATACTTGTAATTATTTTTGAGTAGTCTTTTTGGACTATTAATGTAGTAGTTTATAAGAAATTTAATTCTATTTTTGAATGAAGTAAAAAAATGCTTATTGAACGTTGTTAAAACTCTATCTTTTTTAACTTTAGGATCTTCGTACCAACAGACTTCATCTATAGAATTTAAATCATCTATACCAGCTTCATTCATACACCAGTTTATGGCATTAGTTGGAAACCTGTCGTCGTGTTTGATTTCTGTAAATCTTTCTTCTTCTACTGCTGCTATAACTTTACCGTCTTTAACAATACATGCTGCTGCATCATGGTAAAAAGCAGATATTCCTAATTGTATCATTTCTTATTAATTCCGTATTTAAAGTAATTGTACCAAACTCTTTCGTGAAAGTAATACAAAACCATTTTTGTTACTATTTCTACTGCTCCTATAGTAGCTCCCATTTCTACACTACCGGTAATAATCCAAGATAAGATAAACGTATCTAATGTTCCAACTATTCTCCAAGTGACTGTTTTAAGTGCGTGTCTTCTATAACTTACCATCTTTTCTCAACTCAGCTCTAATTTTAGTAGCTGATACTTCATTAATATCTGTAGGAGGTACATGTTCGATAATTTCATATCCTACTCCTCTTCCATAATTAACAGACTCTATGTCTGGAACTATACTAATAAATATCCTTCCTTCTTGAATTAAATCATTCAATTCTTTTTGAATATTCATCATAACTTCGTGGGGTGTCCACGGTTGGTTATCGTTAGGTTCTACATCTCTAATAGCTATCCAAACGTTTTTACCTTCATTTAATCTTTGGTCAATTAACCATCTATGACCTGCGTGCCATGGTTGCCATCTTCCGATGAACATAGAATATTTTTTCATATACCTTCGTCTCTTTTTAAATTTATTGCGATTGCTCTATCTCCTGGTTCTTTTGGAGATAAGTCATTAATTAAGTATCTAGGACCTCTTTCAATACCCATAATTAACCTATCATAAGGTACGTTATTGAAGTAAAGTTCGTGTATAGTATGATCCCTCATTTCTTCAGGTCTTGCTGTAGTAAGAATAATCATATGGCCTTCGTCTTTAGCTTGCTGTAGGTATTGTTTTGTTGACTTGATAACCTCAGCTTTAGTTTCTCTATAGGTTTCAAATTTTCTATAGACAAATATAGTTCCATCTATATCTACAAAATAAGTTTTTTTCTTTTCCATTATATCTCTTTAAGTATTTTAATAATTGATTCTTCTGGTGTATCGTAAGTGGTGTCAATATCTATATATCTATCTTTTGGAGCATTATAAGCAATAGCTTTAAAATGATCTCTTTCTCTAGGTTCTGAAGTATGTACGTATATTTCTTTTATGTTTTTTCCTAATAGCTTCTTAAAGTCTTCTCTTTGATCAATATAGGGAGCTACTAAAGATACGATAACATCTTTACCTTGGTTATGTAAGTAATGAGCGATGCGTTGTGCTGTACCTACATTCTCGACTCTTCCTTTTATAGAGTAATCTTTATTGGAAAATAACTCTCTCATATCGTCACCATCTATTCTATAAATCTTATATCTATTGTTATAGTCATATTTATTTTTTAAGAACTCTAAATGTTCTTTCAACTTATTAGCTAAAACGGTTTTTCCGTGAGCAGGTTGACCTGTAAACCAGTATATCATATCATTTGAGTATTAGTAAATTTTATATGATTTGAAGATACGAAAAAAACTAATGAATCCCTACTACCTGATGTAATAGTTTTAACTTCGTGGATTACTTGGCTTCCGAATAAAGCTAAGCTACCCTGTTCCTTACTTGCTTCTGTAATCCTATTGACCATTAATTCACCTCCTTCAAAGTTACCAACTGGTGTAAGTTGAATAGATATAGCAAATAACCTTACGTTCTTTTTAGTGCCTATTTTCCATTGAACGTGATCAGTATGTTCTACAAAAAAATCACCTTTTGAATATTCTCTAAATACACCGTGTGGATCTTCTAACCATTCGACTGGATAATTAGATTTGACATAGTTTTTCATTCTATCAAATATCCATTGATTTTCTTTGTTAGGAACTAAGTCTTGGGACATCATATACCCACCTTTTTTTTCGAAATCTTTTTCTAATTTAACTGAATATTTTGTTCTCTCAACGTTAGTTTTATATTTAAGTATATCTCTACATTCTTCTTTAGTATATAGAATATGTTCTGAAAAACTATATCTTATCTCATTTACAGTCATATCAATGTTTTTTTACCGCCTAACATTTTTCTTAGTTTGTCTTTAGGGTTTAAAAACCTACTAATCACGTTAGTCTCAATGTCTAAGCTCCATTTTGATACAGCATGATTAATGAGATCCATATCTCCTGAGTATAATTCTTCGTACCAAGTGACTGGTAATTTAAGGAGTGATGCTATTTTTACTAGTTCACCGCATTCCTTATTTACACTGTCCATATCTAAATTTAGACTATTACTCTTTTCTATAGAGTAGGTAGAATACCAGGTGTTGTTTAATTTTGCATAAGCTTTGCTTTCTGCTAATGCAATCCTATTTTCTCTTCCTAATATTATTATGTGATCAAAGTGTTTTTTACAGTCTAAATAAAAATCAGAGGCTGAATTAAATATACTTGGGTAATGCTGTACTAAAGACTTAACAACCCCGTACCTGTTTAAGATATCGGGGTAATTAAGGTATTCTGTATTTCTATTCGAAGATTCATTTAATTCACGGTTCCAAGGTTCAGGTATATGTTTTAAGTTATATATCTGTGCTAGAGCCATCATTAAGTTAGAGGTGCCTGATCTATGAGTACCTATGATGAGAATCTTCATTCGGTATTTATCCTATATGTTTTTTAACTTTTGAATTACCAAATAGTAAATATAAACTCCAAATCAATGAAGGTATTGCCAATACTATAAAAGTAATGTAATCTCCATTAGGTAAAGTTCCTGCTGGTTCATCTAATAAATTTAACGATTGATTTGGATTTAAACCTTCTACTAATAAACTGTACACAAAAGTTACTGCTAATAACCATCCTGCTTTTCCAGGAAAGAATGCATTGATTCTTTTATATGTTGTTGCTAGTGAAAACCAAAACATTGGTATGATAAATAAACTTCCAAGTATTATGCTAATAATTCCTGCTACTTTGAGATCAGATGCTATAAGTGCGATTCCAATACCAACAAAAATACCTATCGGGAAAAAGAAAAGTACTGCACCTAATCCTCTAAAAAAGTAATCTGTTCCATTAAGGGTATTTTTGAATTGAAAGTAATAACCAAATCTTTCTTTTAAATATTTCATATAATTGTTTTAAATTAGTGGAGAATATCGGAGTCGAACCGATGACCTCCTGCGTGCAAGGCAGGCGCTCTAGCCAGCTGAGCTAATCCCCCTACCTGTTATATTACGCCGTGAGCTGCTAAAAGCTTTTCAACATGATCTCTCGCAATTGCATAATCAACCGGTCCAGTTTCATCTTCGTATTGCACAGGATCGTCCACGCCCAAGTTAATGAACGCTTCGATTCGTTCAACAGATGAAGCGGACTTGTAATCACTATTGCCGCTAGGGTAAGGCTTATAAGAAGTGTTAGTCCTACTATAAACGCTGTTAAAATCAATGCCAAGTTCTCCACAGAGCTTTTGACCGTCTTGTAAAATTCCATACTTATCAGTTTCTAAATAAGGTGTAAAATAACCTACTTTTTCTGCTTCCCAATTACCTAATCTGAAGGCATTATCGTCAGCATCTCTAAACTCTTGTCTACAGTCGGGATAGATTGCATGATCACCAGCATGAATACCTAATGCGATATCTGTATCGTTACCATTAGAGGTAGCCTCTGATAGTGCAACTGCTTGTACTAGAGAAGCAAATATCTTGTTTCTATTAGGTACTACAGTAGCTTTCATGTTATCTTCTTCATAATGACCTTCCGGTACATCATCTCCACCTGTTACTAGAGCTGAGTTAAGTAAATTTACTAATCCGTCTAATTTTATTACTTGAAATTTAACGTTATTCCCGTTATCTTTTAAGTAACCTACTAATTGTTGAGCTCTTTCTAGTTCAACTCTATGTTTCTGCCCATAATCGAAAGATATAGCAGTTACATTATCATACTCTGATAAACATCTGAGTAGTAAGGTTGAGGAGTCCATCCCTCCGCTTAGACTAATTACAACATTTTTTGCCATTTTATATAATTTAAATTTGCCAGGTATTTTGAGCGTATAGGCAAACGCTAAGCTCCCATAATGGAAGTAATCTTTTGTTGATAGCTCTTATATTCTAATACATAGTCTTTTATAGTGGAGTAGTTTCTATTATGATTAGTTTTTTCTTCAGCTATTGTTTTTAATGCATATCCAAAGTTACCTGGGTAACAAACTGTTTTGATATACTCTGTATTATTTTCTCCTTTAATAACTCTTTCGTAAACAGTAAAACCTCCTGTGGAAGACTTACTAATAAAGAAAGGTTCTAATACAGGATCTGATATAATAGTATCAGTACTTGGTATTGAATCTGGTCTTCTTAACATAACTTATTTTTATTTAATTAAATCTTTTAATTTATCTTCGGATAATAATCCTGCTTCTTTTACTACAGTTCCATCATCGTATATGAATACCGTAGCAGGTATACTTCTAATTTTGTGCTCAGCAGCTAAACCATCAGTATCTTTATCAATATCTATGTTCTGATAATCTATATCAGTAGAATTGATTACTTTATCAAATATAGGTGCATATGCCTTACAAGGTCCACACCAGTCTGCGTAAAATTTTAATACTTTCATTACTTAAAGTTCTTTTTTCTAAATGTTTTACCTTTAGTTCTTTTAGGTCTCTGTTTTTCTTCTTTCATGAACTTATTTACTTTCATCCATGAGATTACTTGAGTGAGATTACTTTTTCTTGAATTTATAGACATATATTACCTTTTATTGTTATATATAATATAAGAATAATACTTCTAATTAGCAACTAATTTTCTCTTCTTTCTTCAGGTTTATAGTATACTATTCGTTCATGCCAAATAGGTGAAGCAAGTAATACTGCTGGTTTTATATTTCCTTTTTTATTTTCTTGATACATATAAGACATCCATGTTTGTTCGTATGGGTAAGTCCATTTAGTATCTATAAACATTTTTTGATTTCCTTTTTTAGATACTATCATAGGCCAGTTAGTATATGTTACCTCTCCTGAAATATAAGCAACTTTATCTAAAGTATCTATAGTGTTAAATAATGTACGAGGAGCGTTTGGATCCGAACCAGTAACGGGTAGTTTATCATAATTTGGCCAATCTCTTGATCTAATATCTTGAGGTACATTATACCACGCCGTTTGTATGTTATTATCCCAATATACTTCAGTAAAAGATAATTTAAGAAAATCAAAATCTTCTTTAATCATAATTTTATGCACAATTTCGTATAAATTAGGAATAAATTTTCTTAGTCCATTTCTACAAAAAGTACCTTCAGTATCTGGAGGATTAGATGTCATATCATCTTCAAAAAAGAAATAGTAATCAGCATCAGATTCATGAAAATGTTCAGCAGCTTTTTGTCTTCCACCGCAAATACCTATATTACCTTGTAACCAAATATATTCAAAGTTATTATCCTCAGCAATTTTTTTATAATCTTCTTTAGCTTTATCATCTGTAGAATTATCTAAAAGTACTATATGAGGTTTTTCTAACCATTCTGGTACTTTTTTCATAGACTCTAACGTATACTCTAATTGCTGGGGGAAGTTAAAATTAAGTATGTATAAGTTAGTTTTTAAGTTTTTTAATTTATCTTTAGTAACTATATTCTTAAGTTTTTTTGAACCTTCAGGAATAGGTTCCAATACAATATCGTCTTTTAACAGTCCACCTGTAAATTTAACCACTAATCCGTTATCATCAAGCATAAATCTCTTGTATATATTAGGTTGCTTTACAGCCATAATAGAAAAAATACTTTCTTCAGTACCCATATACCCAGCATTAAGTGTATTAGCTAAAGTTCCGTAATACACACCGTTAGTTTCTCTAATGGTATCTTTATGACCACCAAATAATCCTCCTCTACAGACATAATCAACTTCCTTACCAGCATACCTATTCATAGCTTTTATATCAAAACCATGTATTTCATCTACTGCTTTATAAGGGTAACTTAAAAATATAAAAGGATCTGTGTGTTTAACTATATTATCTAAACATCTATCCTCTATAAAATGAGATTTAGGTACTGTATTTGTAATTCCTGCATCTAACCAGTAGTAGTATTCAGAATCGAAACTATTAAAACATACAGCGTCATGAAGCATAAACATTTTTGATTGTACGATTGGATTATAATACTCTAAAGTAGCTTGTGGGCTACCTTTTAACCATCCTCCTTCACCGGTTATATTTAACCATTCAGTACTAGTCCTTATAGATTGAGTTTTATCCCAATGTGGATTATATATTTTTTTAATATCTTCTAATTCAAATGTATGAATATAAGTGTTTTCAGATTTTCTTATTTTCCATACTTCTTCATGTAATTCCTTAGGAAGGAATAAAACCATATTAGCTTCTATTTTTAAAAATTCCTTAAACCTAGGTAAGTAATGAGTATCGAAATCTCTACCTTCTCTCTTTAAGTCCCACAGCCCAGATACTATTGTATAATTTTTATTCATATTTAATTATGTTTAAACAGATTTTCTTCCATCATTATGAAATATGTAAGGCTCATCATTTATTTCTCCGTAAATAAAATTACCGTGTTTCAAAAAAGCATTTTCTAATATATTATTTTCTACATCTTTTAATTCACTTAACTTACGGAGTTTTTGATAAAAATGATTTTCCATAAATATAGCGTTTTGAACTTCTTTTAAAACTACATCGGTGTAGTAAGAAGTAGGGCTAATATGGTTATTGTCAGACCAACAGAAAGTAGATATATAAGAACATTTACCTTTAATACTATAGTTATTAAAAATATTTAAATTACAATTTTGTGTTAAGCTGTCTCCTGCTGTCTGAATTGTTTTTCTTTTGTTAAATCTTATGTGTTTTAAGTTTTTATTTTTATCCATATCTTCCATTACACTATTTAGGTTTACTTTTTTAATAAATGGAAAATCGTGTTGAACAAACAATACGTATTTAGAATCTACATAATTAAAAGCATTACGTATGTTACCGCTTAAATGTCCATATTTATCTAACATAGTAATTTTAAAGTTATCTTTTAAAGAATACTTTGTTTGTAATTTATTATAATACTCTAAATAGTTTTCTAAATCTACTTTACTAGGATTTGGAGGATAATCATGTGCTAGAATAATTACAGTATCTTCCGGATATTTTAAGAATTTTAAAGATTCTATTACACTATCTATATGTTCAGACCTGGGGTGAGAAGGTATATATGACGCAGTTATAATTATTGTTAATCTTTTCATAGTTAGTATTTAATACTAAAGTCATGGTCAATTCTGAATAACTGTTTAGTAATGTGGTCAATATTAATTTTATTTAGAGCGATAGCGTATACTTCAACTGATGGTCTTTCATGACCTCCTTTATGTGCATACGGGTTTTGATATGCATATTCTGTTACTTTATCCCAAGTTTTTATAAACTTATTGCCAACCTCATTATCTAAAAAGTAAATACAAGTAGGGCCATCGTGTATTTTTAGATCTTCTTTATTTATATCAAAATTAAAATGATTTATAACTCTTTCACAGTTATCAAAAGGTCTTTTATTTCCTTCTGTATTTTCTTTATTTCTATAAATAGAATTTTGAGTATATATTGAGTTGATTTTAAATTTTTCCATATATAGCAATAACTCATCTATAGGTTTGTTAAAACTTACATCATTGTCGTTCCATATAATATACTTAAACCCATCGTCTAATGCTCTTTTGATAATATGTCTCCTAGTATTATTAGGGTAACTACTAAGAGCTGTAGAACCATCTACAATTTCGTATTTATCAGTTTCTGGTGTTCTTTTTTTAATGTCATGAAAATTTAAAACTGTTAGCTTAGGATAAGATGTTGTTATTTCTTGAGGTAAATCAGTAAATACATAAAAATTAAAGTCAAATTCTTTAGGTAATTTATTTATTTTATTATTAAATTGATCTACATAGTTTTTTTGAACTGCTGCAGTAATAAAACAAACTTTACTTTTATCTATCTTGCTCATTTGCTAATATAAACTCTATAATTTTATTTCGTACTTTTCTGCCCATCCTCTTGATTCACTATGCCCCCAAAAAACTACCCTATACGGTTTTTTATCAGCTAAGAACATTTTTTCATAGTGAATAGGTTTATTATTTTCAATAAAGTTAGTCAACCTACTACCTTTTATAGCTTCACTATCTATCGAATTACCGTTTTCATCATCAAAAGCAACTAATACAAAGTTATAGTCTTTTTCCGGTAGCATACTTGGTTCTACGTTTACTAAATGATAGAATGAATGCATAAAACTGTTTTCCCACTCTTGTTCGTCTTCTATTACAGGATTAGGAGGTGGATAGTTATCTCTAGTATATTTCTGAAAGGACTTTTTAGCAAAATGTATTCCAGCATATTTTTCATAATCTCTTACAGTTCTAACAGTACCTAAATCGTAACCAGTCATATCAAACCCATTATCTTCTAAACCTAGTAACTGTCTTATTTTAGCTCTTGCATTAGTTGTCTGTGTAATCCAGGCTCCGTCGTTTCTCTTTCCGTTATCATCCCATGCTAGCATACCTGCTCTTTCTTCTCTCATAGTAGCATGCCATATAATAACTTCATGAGGGTGGAATAAATCATATCCATGTGTAAAACTTCTGATAGTAAGGTTGAGTTCTTCTCCGGCAAAGTATATATCGGTATCGTGTTTAATGTCTTTAGCCCATTTATTAGGCCCAAAGCAAAAATGCCCAGAAATGAATCTAGCAGGTACAGGTTTCTTTAGCTCTTTCCAATCTACCTTAAATGCAGTAGGTCTAATAAAAATCGTACCGTGAGGGTAAAAACTTGCTGCTTCACTCCACCATGGAACCTTAACTCTTTTTTCCGGATCATTATAAGGGTCGTAATATGGTAAATAACCGCATATTAGGGGATTATTACCTTCTGATTTTAATGTATTGTACCATTTAATTAACTTAACGTCAAAATGCTTGGTGAATCTATGGTGAGAATCTAACTGTAGTACAAACTCTTCTTCATCCAACAACTCCTCATTGATAATAGCTCTAGCATAAGCTAAACCTTTTGCTTTTTCGTAATGCAAATGGTATATTTTAAATTGAGGGTTATTTTCATATCTATCTAAATTGTCAAACCCGTCATCAGGGTTATACTGTCTACATATACCGAAAACTAATCTTTCTGGAAATCTTGCATTATCTAACGCAGATTCAATAGTAGGAATTAGTTCTGGTTCTCTGTATGCCGGTAAGTGTATAAATATTTTTTCTTTCATAACTTGTTTTCAATTCTATCAACCCATCCTTTAGAAATCGAATGAGGCCATACTACAACTTTATCTAATTTTTTACCGTTATACTGTCTCCATATTTTAAGCCATTCTGTACCTTCCTTAATTAGAGACATATACTTATCTACTTCAATTTTATCAGCATCTAATCTCACTACTTCTTTACCGTCTTCAGATTCGAATGCTATAACCCAGAAATCATAATCGTCATGAGTAAGAGAATCTTTATGTATATCAATACAGTGTTTAAACATACTCACAAAGCTATTATTATATAGTACTTCATCAGTAATAACAGGGTTAGGGGGTATATTATATTCTAATGTATATTTCTGCACTGATCTATCTTCATATCTTATACCTGAAAATCTTTCGTAATCTTGTAAAGATCTTTCGTTACCTAGTATATAGGGTTTTAATGCTTTCATAGCGCATGGAGTACATTTTACACCGTCCATACTGAATAGTAATCTAAATCTTCTATGAGATTCCTGGTTTTTTTCAACCCATTTAGAATTATCGTCCCATTGTTTAGTTTTACCTTCCCTTGTATATTCATGCCATGCTATAATTCTATGTGGGTGAAATAAATCGTAACCATTTGTATATGCTCTAACAGCTATACTCGGTTCTTCACCATGAAAATACATATTAGGGTCATGAGGAACTTCTAAACAAAACTTACCTACTGTAAAAGCAAAGTGTGCTGAGTAGAACCGTGATGGTATAGGTTTAGATAGAGT
>Ga0233444_10004830_pt1 | contig 12703 bp, 19 predicted proteins | sample SI_124_October20_6_FD_182792 | JGI IMG/M metagenome (GOLD analysis project Ga0233444, IMG submission 182792) | Seawater microbial communities from Saanich Inlet, British Columbia, Canada - SI_124_October2016_10_MG | ecosystem: Environmental > Aquatic > Marine > Inlet | place: Canada: British...
TAGACTATTACTAGCGTATGCTGTTAGCATCTCACTTCTTGCTAGTACAGCATTCGCTCAAGAACAAAACCAAGGTAAAAGATTCATAACAACACAAGCATGTGATTCTGTTTTGAAGATGAGCGACATTGTAATGAACAAATACGGCGAGTCACCATTGTTCCGCAGCATGGGACTACAGTTTGCAGCGCCACAAGGACAGCCATATCGAAGTGACATGATGTTCTTTGTTAACCAAGACTCGGGTACATGGAGTCTTATTGCTTTATATGAAGATGGTACAGCATGTATGGTAGCAAACGGCAAAAACTTTGAACCATACTCAGGACCAGTTGGTCGAAAGACTGTAGACTGATGTGGGCACTTGTATTCATTTATTTTTACGATGCGCTGCCTTATGTTGAACCTGTGACATTGCACAACAGCATGACAGAATGTTTCCAAGCACGTGAAGCATTAAGTGCAGAAGTTGGTAAAGGTAATGGCTACTTCAAATCAGGGCAGCAAGCCATCTGTATAAGTATGACAGACACCGACGCATAAATATTTACTACAACAAGAGGAACTACACTAGTGGGTCAAGTTTTATTGCTTAACGCAGATGCGCAGCCTGTTTCATACTTACCATTATCCGCTATCCAGTGGAAAGAAGCCATAACATATCTTTGGCTTGATAAGGTTACAGTATTAGAATGGTATGATGATTGGATGGTTCGCAGCGAGAGTTGGGAAACAAAGGTACCTGCAGTGATGATGTTGAAACAAATGCAACGTCGACGGCAAAAGCCTCGCTTTTCTAAAAACAATCTTTATGTACGAGACTTGTACACCTGCCAATACTGTAACACACCCTATACTAAATCAAACCTAACATTAGATCATGTTGTGCCTATCTCACATGGTGGCAAAACTAAATGGACGAACATCGTTGCGGCATGTGGCCCTTGTAACACTGCTAAAGGTAACAAAACGCATATGAAACCAGTTAAGGCGCCGTATGCTCCAGATTACTACGAACTCGTAAACAAACGCAAGCAATTGGATATGCAGATAGCACATCCTAGTTGGAGTGCTTACTTGTAGTCTTTGAGACTGAAGTTTGTGCCTAACATATAATCAGTACTAGCGTTTTTGTCGTTACTCCAAACTAATACTTCAGGATCTTCATACAAGAAGTCACAGTCTTTGCAGTAGTCAATACTATCAAAGTCTCCCATTTCGTGTGCCTTGCGTAGGTTGTTGTATTCATCGCCGTGCCATATTTCTTCTAGAGTTTGTATTTGTGCATGACCTAGTACACTTTTGCTTTCATTTGGTGGACCCATAGTTTGACAGCAGGGAGTAACTGCACCTTTTAATCCGGCAATGCCTCCACTACGGATTGTGATCTCTGGAGCAAAAGGTCTGCCACAGGTCCTGCGTTTGCTGGTATCTCTCACATAGTCTGGATCGTAGTTTCCACTCCAGTTGTGCATTTTCCATATGTAACCAGTTGTACCAGTTGGTCCAATAAAGTTATTTCTATATTGCTCTACTTCATATTCAATTTGGTTGTTGTCTAGTATCAGATGATAACTGCTGGCTATACATTTGCTGTTGGTTTGTTTGATATATTCTTTGGCTTTGATAACATTGGTTTTTAGCAGCTCAAAGTTGTCAACAGCCATCCATTCTTTGTACTTGTCTTTGTCATAGCCTATGCAACTGAATCTAGCAAAACTAAGTCCTGCATCTACACAGTCTTGCATAAAATGTCCGCCAAAGAAACTTCCGTTAGAATACATAAAGCTAGGCAAGCCGCGCTTGGTACATGCTTCAATGTAACGTGGTAAGTCCTTTGCCATAGTAGGCTCGCCCGAACCTTCTAAGTTAATTACAGGCTTTCCAGGCAACTGATCTAATATGTCTTCAAACATATCAAACGGCATCTTGCGTGTCCAGTCTTTGCCACGTCCGGTAGTCTGTGGACACATTTGACACTTATAATTGCAGCCGCCAAATACTTCAACTACGGCTCGTTCTAAATTTTCCATGAATGTTTACCTTTTGTGATACAGATGTAAATCGCTGTCCTTGTAGTCAACGCCACGCAAGATCAACAAAATTGCTTTTAATTTTATTTTTTTCCATTCAAACAGATCATCTGGTCGTCGGTTGATCTTCAAAGTCACTGATGCTTCATTGGGTTTGAATGTTGTCCAAGGCACAACAATATCTTCAAATAATATATTTGAATACACTTTGAATTTAGGATCTGCCAGAGTAGCTTTGTATTGATTGTGAACACCAATCATACTTGCTGGCAGAGCTGCCACGCCTGGATGCCGCAAAAGGTGTGGAATCAACGTTCCGTGATCTGGCACCAGACCAATACCTTGCTCGGGATCAAGGAACACCTGTTCAACATCTACCTTTTGCATGTGCTTTAAAAAATTAAATTTAAAGCCGCCGGTGTTAAAATAATATGACTTTACTTTACCTGAATGAAAAAGATCTAGTATAACCTGTCTAGTTCCACCCGGATGTACTATGTTTTTTCCATTTCTAGGATTGTAGTGAGCACACATTGGATCATTAAAAGAGTTAGACTGTAGATATGCATCTACCAAATACACTGCCTTACAAACCTGTTCAACGTCTGACGCTGAACTATTTACATCTATTGTTTCAATATCAAATTCATAGTCTTTGTTATTAAAAAAATTATTTAACATATTGTAAAAGCGGTCAACTCCTTCAAAAGCCAACAGTCTGACATCAATGTCGCCAATCCATAGGTGCTCATTCCAAATAGGCCAATGACTCTTTACAAGTTTTATTGTTTCATGCTGAGTCAAATCCCGTAATGGATAAACATAATAAATTGGGTCTCTTATTTTGTCTACTTGATCCATCCGATACGCTTGCCTAGTTTAGTTCTCTTAGCGTGTTCTTCTACTGTGCCTGGAAATCTCCATGCCCATATGGCAACCAGTGCCATGAAGACTCCACTATAAACAACTGCCTTTAAGTTGCCTGTGCTAAACCAAAGGAATGCTAACGAGGACGACATTACTATCACCATCGCATACTTGCCTTTGGTAGGGAATACTCTTTTTTGTACCCAATTGGTTAGGAACGGTCCAAAGTACTTGTGGTTGTATAACCAAGCATGCATCCTAGGTGAGCTCTTAGCAAAACAATATGCTGCAAACACCAGGAAGATTGAAAAAGGAATGCCTGGCACGACAACGCCGATGTAGGCCATTCCTAGAGATAGGAAACCAAGTCCCATCCATAAGTATTTTTTAATCATTTAGTATCTCTTTCAGTGCTTTTATTAAGTCTTCAATCATACCGTCAGTATGAAATGGCGTGGGAGCAAAGCGTAATCTCTCAGTGCCGACAGATACTGTGGGATAGTTGATAGCTTGCACATATATCCCATAGTCATTTATTAGTCTATCGCTAATTTCTTTGCATTTAGCGGCATTGCCTATGAACAGAGGTACAATGTGTGTTGTTGAACACTCCATTGGTTCTAATCCCGCTTTGATCATCTCATGTTTTAGTTTGCGAGCTCTTTCCTGATGCTGTTCTCTAAGTTCGTTATGATCTCGCAAGTATTTGATACTAGCAAGAGCACCTGCACAGGTCACTGGACTCATACTGGTTGTAAAAATAAAGCCCGAAGCAACAGAGCGGATCGCGTCTATGACGTCAGCGTCCGCTGCTATGTATCCGCCCTGCACTCCAAAAGCCTTGCCTAGGGTACCATTTACGATATCTACATTATCCTGCAGGTTTAGTTTCTGTAAATAGCCTGCTCCTTGTTCTCCGTATAATCCTACGGCATGAACTTCATCAATGTATGTCATCGCCCCATACTGGTCCGCTAGGTTGCAAATATCGAGAATAGGAGAAACATCGCCATCCATGCTATACACAGACTCAAACACAATACATGGTGTGCCTGAACATGTTTGCAACTTATTCTCTAAGTCACTCATATCATTGTGCTTCCATATGACCTTGTCAGCACCACTGTGTCGTATCCCTTGGATCAAAGATGCGTGATTCTTATCATCGCTTACGAATACAATGTCGGGAATGATTTGTTTTAGAGCAACCAAACTCCATTCATTTGCAACATATGCACTAGAATATAGGAGCGCACTCGGTTTGCTATGCAAACTAGCAAGCTCGTGTTCTAATGCCACATGATAGTGTGAAGTGCCTCCTATGTTTCTAGTGCCTCCACTGCCAGCGCCTGTTTGATCCAATGCAGTGTGCATTGCATCTATGACTATTTTGTTCTGGCCCATTCCGAGGTAATCATTTGAGCACCAGTTTACAATCTCTTTGATTGCATACTTTCCGTACCAAATAGCTTTAGGAAACTTTCCGCGCTCTCTGAGAATATCATTGAATACACGGTACTTGCCTTCCTGTTTGAGCTGTTCAAGTTTTTGTTGGAATGGTTTCTTATCTATCATGACTGTATTTAACATAATCATGATGTTGGATTGTTAGATGCGAACACACAAAAGATTAACCCCTAGCTAAATTAATAACTAGGGGCTGCTAACTTCTTAATGTATCACCGGACTATGTCCTGAATAACTCTTTATTATTTGCTTGAAGGTTTGCCGTTTACGAACTCGTAAAACTTCTCAGCCGCTTCTAGTACAGCATCTGCTCCAGGTACTTCCGGAAGTGCAACAGTTGTTACTACTTCATCACCTTCTTTGGCAACAGTAGTTTCAAACTGTCCTAACTTGGCATGGTAATCATTCCAAATATTGTTTTGGGCCATTTCTAGAACTTTTGTACGGATTTCGTAACCGTTTTTATTTGTTGTGATTTTTGGCATTGCGGCTTTAAACATTTCAGCAACTTCTTGTGTTTGTTTAAAGATGGCTTCGCCGTATTTTGTATCTACTGACATAATATTCTCCTTGTGTGTATGTGTGTAGTGTTACTAATGTAACAGAGTATTTAGTGTTTGTCAACTAGTATATTTGCGCGATTGACAAATACATAATTAAAAAAACCATTAGTGCTAAACCATAGGTAGCTACTTCTTCGCAGAAGCGTCCGTCACAGTTTTTGAACTTACTGAGTAAGCGATTCATATTATCCTCCATGTGTGTAATGTGTGGTGTTACTTTAAGTAACTCACTTATTGTAACACCATTATTTATCCTGTCAACCTATTAATGTGTAGGATACATATTATGTTTGAACTCGGAGATCTCGTCGGCTTGTTTATACATGCCTCTGCTTCTTAGTTCTCTTATGGCCATACAGTAACTTCTGTATTCCATTGCTTTTATAAATCTCTTAAACATTATTTGCTCTCCAACATCAAACGTTTTGCTTCCTCATGGTAGCCTTGGCGTGATAGTTCAGCGGCTGCTCTTGCTCTGCCTGCTGACTCGCCAAAAGCCCATACGCCCATTGCAAATGCAACGGCATACTTGCCAAGTGTTTTGATAAACTTTGGTGTTGATACGGGTGTGTTACCTACTGCTTCCATTATACCCAACCTCTCAAGTTGCGATTAACATCGGCAACAGTTTTGCCTTTTGGATATGATGTGTTTGCAATATGCCAAATATCTCCACGAGCAATACCAATGTCATTAAGTTCATAGTTTGATAGTGCTGAAAGTGCTTTGATTGTTTGACGAATGTTTCTGCGTCTTTGCAGTTCGTTAGCTAAGTTTTTAAACCAGTTAGCCAAGCCAGTCATGCCAAATACATTGGCAGTTGCTATTAGTGTAGTCATTTTAGTTTCCTGTTTTCTATATGTGTGTGTGCTTCTAAGGTTCGTCACGTACCCTGGTCTCTGCCAGTGTCACCTTTTTATGGCATAGGACATGCCCTTCTTTTTTTACAAGCCGAAGTCGCTTGTCTTACTCTTAATATTTATTGTAGTGTACTATAGTTTTAGTATGAAATCAAATGCATTATGCGTATACACGATATGCATTTGCTGCATACCTAAACTATGTTGCGTCGATCTACTGTTCTTCCAGTTGACATGCAATACATAACGTATGCTTGGTCTCCTGGTTGAAACTCTGTTTTAACATATGTTTCCATTGATTTAAGTTTGTCTGATCGTGTGGGTGAGACCGCAGTCATCATTACACGACCAATTGCTTTTGCTAAATTGATCATTGTTTTTCCTTTTGTAATGATGTTTTGTAAGGCGAACGCCCGTTGTCTTTTCAACGTGTCAGGTCGAGAACGTATCTTGCCGTACTATTTATACATAAACCATTTGACACACAGATTAATGATGTTACTATAAATAATCAGTAGGCAACGTCGAGCCTACCTACAATGTGAGCGACGGGGTAAAGCCGTCAAGCAGAGGAGAAACTAATGGACGCACTCACCTTATGGAGCCTAGTCGGGTTCCTACTTGCTGCCTATGCAGTAATAGCCAATGATTCAGTACAAACTCTCGGTACATGGATGGCATCAAACAATGAGAGATTCAACTACAAAACATTATGGGGAGCCGCAAGTGCAGTGTTACTTGCAACCTTGTGGTATGGTTGGAGTGTAAATGGTGGAGACATCAGTTACGGAAGACTAAACAAGATACCCTGGCAAGAAGTGCAATGGTATCACGCAGCCGCACCAGCAATCTTAGTTGCACTAACACGAATGGGTGTGCCAGTATCAACATCATTCTTGGTGCTGTCAGTGTTCGCAAGTACCTTTGTGCTTGAGAAGATGCTTATGAAATCAATCATGGGCTATGGTGTAGCAGCCGCATTTGCATATGTGATTTGGTTTGCAATACACAAATACTTCGGCAGGTGGTATGATGAAACTAAGCCTGTCACAGAAAGCCACAAGAAGTTTTGGCGCATTGCTCAATGGGTAGCGACAGGCGGCTTGTGGTGGACATGGCTAAGTCATGACATGGCTAACATTGCAGTGTTCCTTCCAAGAGTTATTCCAGTTGATCTAATGTTCCTAGTCAGCGCAGTGTTTGTAGGCGGCTTGTTCTTTATGTTTAGAGAACGAGGCGGCAAGATACAACAGATTGTTCTAGAGAAACACAACACAAGATATGTGCGTAGTGCAACGTTGATTGACTTGTTCTATTGGTTGTGTTTGTACTTCTTTAAAGAGCTGAATGACATTCCAATGAGTACAACATGGGTATTCGTAGGCTTGTTAGCAGGACGTGAACTTGCTATGGCAACATACTTTGGCAAGAAGAAAACAAAGAGTGTGTTTCCGTTGGTAGCAAAGGACTTTGGTAAGATGATGGTAGGACTGGGTGCAAGTGTTGCACTGGTGCTGATGATCCATTATATTATTGTACCAAACGGATTATAAACTAAAGGAAGGTGAGGTTCGACGGCTTCACCTTTTCTCTTGACATATACTAATTTTTTGTTATACTATAAGTACAGTTAAATAACAGCCACAACGAAAGGATTAATTTTTGAAAATGAAAATCATCACGGGTAATGCTAACCCAGAATTGGCACAAGAGATTGCAGACTGTTGTTTTGCAACTCTAGTCCCAGCAAAAGTTGATACTTTTGCAGACGGCGAAACAAGCGTAGAGTTTTTAGAAAACATTCGAGGTGAAGACGTATTCATTATTCAAAGTACCTGCGGACCAGTTAATGACAGTCTAATGGAACTGTTGATTATGATCGATGCAGCACGTAGATCAAGTGCAAGTAGAATTACAGCAGTTATTCCTTATTACGGTTATGCAAGACAAGATCGTAAGAGTGCAAGTCGTACTCCTATCACAGCAAAACTTGTTAGTAACTTATTAACAACAGCAGGTGCTGATAGAATTCTTACTATGGATCTACACGCAGGACAGATACAAGGCTTCTTTGATATTCCAGTTGACGATTTAACAAGCCGTGTGGTGTTTGCCAAAGACATTAAACGTACAATTGGCATTATCGATGACCCAGACGTAGAACAAGCAGGCACAGTATTTGTATCACCTGATGCAGGCGGTGCAGTTAGAGCTCGTAAGTTTGCAGATATGTTTAACGGCGATATTGCTATTGTAGATAAGATGCGCCCAGAAGCAGGCAAAAGTGAAGTTATGAACTTGATCGGCGATGTTAAGGATAAACACGCCATTCTAGTTGATGACATTGTTGACTCAGGTGGTACACTATGTAAAGCCGCCGATGCAATTATGAAAGCAGGAGCTCTAAGTGTTCGTGCATATATTACACACGGTGTACTTAGTGGCGAAGCATGTCAAAAGGTTGAGAAGTCAGTCCTTGTAGAACTTGTAGTAACAGATACAATTCCTAATCGTTGTCCTAAGAACTGCAAGAAAACACGCCAAGTAAGTGTTGCACCATTGATTGGTGAAGCTCTTCGTCGTATTACTAACGAAGAGTCGGTAAGCAATTTGTTTGTATGATGACGCCAATAGAGATAGCAGAATATAAACAACGCTGGATGAGCAAGGAAGAAACTTATTCAGTGCGTTTACATAGTGATTTACATATCGATGGTAAGTACTGGTGTCGTAAACATCTAGAACGGCATCAGTGGAGTATGAACACATGGACAAATGTTTATGAGCATACATTTTACTTTGAAGACAACACACAGGCTAAACGTTTTGAACAGCAGTGGCCAAAATATACTAACCAATAACAGGAAAACAAACATGTATGCAGTAATGGTTTGTCTTGACGGTAAAGACGATTGGATTTATATTACTAAACAAACAGAGCATTGTTGGGATTTACAACCTGAACTGTTCGAAGATGCACATGAAGCAATGGAGTTTGCAAAAACATTTCAACTTCCAGACAAACCTGAAAACGTAATGGTGGTAGATTATTATGAAAATTAAAATAGGAAAGTATCCTAGTAGATTAATCTGTAACATATACAGCAACCATATGAATAAAAAGTATGGTTATGTAGATTGGCCAAACAATCAGTCGTATGAAGATCATGTACTAGAAGCGATTGACGATGGTATACAAAGTGTATACAATGTGTTCAACTGGATTTGGTTTGATAGACGCACACAAAAGATTAAAGTGCGTATTGATAAGTGGGACACATGGAGTATGGATCATACGCTTGCTCCTATTATCTTGCCTATGCTTGTACAGTTGAAAGAAACTAAACACGGCGCACCAATGGTTGATATGGAGGACGTTCCAAAAGAATTACGTGCTACTAAGGCGCAACAGAACAAGTATGCAAAAGGTGGCGATGTAGATCCTAAACACTTCGAACGTTGGGACTGGATTATAGATGAAATGATTTATGCGTTCGAACAAAAGAATCGTGATCACTGGGAAGAAGATTATTACGGACCGTACATCGAAAGCGAAGATAAAAGAGAATTATTTGGTCGGTTTGAATGGATAGACGACGAAGGTAGAAAAAAACACCAAGAACGTATGAGCAACGGTTTTAGACTGTTTGGCAAGTATTATGAAAATTTATGGGATTAATCTAAGTTTTCTATGTGTTTGATATACTCAACCATTGAATGATCACCAAAGCTGTCTATCTTACCTTGCTTTAGGCCCATCCAGATACCGCGCCACTTGTCTTTCCACAACTGCCAACCTGTAGGTTTTCTATAGTTACCGTATGCATTTAGATAATGTTGGGTGCCATGATGCACATACCCCATTGCCCAAAGAGGAACAGTAGTAACAATGTCATTGTTGTTCTTCCAACGATGATGTGTTACGTTTAAACTTTTAACATAACCTCTCCAACCCACACGTGGCGAACCAAAGGTATACAGTTCGACTGGATCGTTAAGTTCTACGTCATGCATACAACGGCTACACATAATAGTTGCCATTGCCGCTCCTAGGCTATGTCCACAGAACCATAGTGTCTTGCCTAAGTTTGCTTTACGATTGATGTCTTCTGAAATAGCAGGCCATAGTTCGTCTACTTCTGCTTTAAACCCTTGATGAACTCTTGATATTGTTTCTGCCATTACTGGCAATGCTTTTAGATCTGCACTAATATCATTAAACTCTGTAGGCTGAGTTCCACGACATGCAATTACAAGATCGTCTTTGTTCATAAATCGATATGCCTGTGCTCCTTCCTTGTCGTAAAATTCTACAGTTGTAAATCCTAAAGTTTTTGCTTGCTTTTTTGCATCTTTTAAGTTATAATAAGAAATCTTAGATAGTTTAGCAAACAGTAAGGAACGATTTTTGAAACTCATATTCGATATTGACATTTAGTGCCCTCCGTTATGATAATATTTATATGCAATGTGTACTAAATACAGTATAGGAACATAATGCCATGAAAAAACGTACCAGAAGTATACTAGAAGAACTTAATAATGTGCATGGTCGCAAGGATAGCGATCATCTTATTGATGTCTCTGCCAATAATATTATTGAAAGTGCAATTAACCTATTGAGTCGTATTCATTCTACTTATGATGCAGACACAGCCGGAGAGTTAGAAAGACGTTTTATCAATAGTATTAAATCAAATGATCCTCGTAAATTTAGACGTAGCATGAACAGAATAATAGAGAGTAAGAAAAATGATTCTTAAAGAAGGCGGCAACATATTTAAAACTGAGCAAGGTGCAATTACTCAGCGTATTGCTACAAAGGATGTTCAGTCTTCAATCAACTTTATTGAAAAGATTACAGGCTTGACCTTTGACGAAGAAGATTGGCTAGGTACAACTGGAAAGAAAGTTGATCCAGATGGCGAGTTTGAAAAGAACAGCTCTGGTGACTTAGATCTAAACACAGACGCAAACAAAGTAAGCAAAGAACAATTGATTGCTAAATTAAGTGCGTGGCTCAAGAGTGAAGGCATTCCAGAAGAAGACATTATGAATGTAGGTCGTAAAAAGACTGACGGCTGGATCAAAGACGCTGGCGACCAAGTACATTTCCGCACACCTATTGCTGGCAGTGACAAGAACGGTTATGTTCAAACAGACTTTATGTTTACTACCAATCCAAATTTTCAGCGTGGAGCCAAGCGTGGCGGAACAGCACAGTTTGGCGGAACTGACAGAGCTATCCTGCTATCAGCTATTGCAAGAGGACGCGGACTAAAGTTTAGTCCTAAGTTTGGGTTAGTTGATCCACAGCAAGGCGACAAAGTTGTTGCTGATACTTGGGACAAAATTGCACCGTTGCTATTAGGCAAAGGAGCAAAAGAACCAGATACGCACACTGTTGAAACTATGCTTGCATTTTTAAAGAAAGATCCAAACTACGAAGAACTAATTGCTCCGTGGAAAGAAACAATGACTAAGGCTGGCAAAGAAGTACCAGAGTCTAAAACACCGACTGGTTATGCTACACTAGAAGACAAGCAACTTGCACGTATCAAAGAACTTAGTGGCAACATGGGAAATGTTGTAATGTCAAGTGGAAGCTTTATAAGATGAGATTTAGTGAAATTAAGGGAGGCGGCAAAGCTGCTGATCAAGTCCGAGGCAATGTAAAAATGCCAGCAAAGAAAAAGCGAGGCAAACATCCGTTTGCTAAACAGCTTGTGGGCGAATCAATTTTAAATGAAGAGTTCAAAGGTCGCGAGTATAATCACTTAGAAGACCTAGTGTTTATTAAAGGATCTAAAGGCGCACAAGAAGCAGCAGACATCCTAGACAAACTAGGAACTAACAGTGACGATGTTGCAATCAAGTGGGACGGCAATCCTACTATCTATTGGGGACGTGAACCTAACGGCGAGTTTGTTCTAGTAGGTAAGAATGGTTGGGGACGCAACAAGTCAACAAGCGCAGATGATCTATCACGCTTTATACAAAATTCAGGCAAGGGTGTAGAAGAACAACCTTGGCGCAAAGACTTTGGCGAAGAAATGGCAGAAGTGTTTGAACTAATGAAGTCGGCAACTCCTGGAAGTTTCCGCGGATATGTTTACGGCGACTTGTTATATAGTCCACGCAAACCATTTACAGCAACCAAAGGTGCTGTAGAATTTGAACCAAATAAAGTCAAGTACACAGTTGGCACGAATGGCCCACTCGGCGAGCGCATAGCGAACTCAAAAGTGGGTGTAGTAGTTCACACAAAACTTGAAGAGTTTGGTTCAAAGACTGCAACTCCTTTTACGGATGTAGAAGAACTTAATAGTAGAGATGTTGTGGTACTAGGACAGACTTATACAACACATCAACCCAAAGTAGACACTGCTGAAGTTAAAAGTATTAGAGCAACAGCAGACAAGAACGCACAATTAATTGACAACTTCCTTGCTCCTGTTGCAGGGCTAAGTGATATGAAGAACATCATTTATACATATGTTAATCATATGACACGCACACAGCAATTGAAGAATATTGAAAATGGTTTTTTTGATTGGCTCAGTGCATCTAAGGTAAGTACTAACAAGCAAGCAAAGATTGCAGATATGAACACAGCAAGCCCTAAGGCTCTGCCTGCTATATTTGGACTTGTAAAACAGATTATGTCTGCAAAGGATCATATTATTGATCAATTAGACAGCGCCGATGCAGACGTTAAAGCAACAACAAAAGGCGAACAGGGCGGCGAAGGATACGTTGCTCTAGGATCAAAGACTAAACTAGTGCCACGCACACGCTGGCAACCAAATTAAGGAAGTAGACAATGAAAATTAATGAAGTAACAGAAGCAGCAATAGATCCTAAAAGATCAAACTACGCAGATAACAGTTATAGCGATGCTCGCAAATACGGC